>JGI12269J14319_10000853_pt1 | contig 30003 bp, 22 predicted proteins | sample PeaSoiSIISIP2007_FD_14319 | JGI IMG/M metagenome (IMG submission 14319)
AATGTCGAACTTCTCAATCAACACTACGAACAAGCTCTCGCCACTTGCCGCAAAGCGCATGCGATCCCTCGGGGTGCGCACGCCGTTGTTCACTACGTGGCGGCGCGCGTCTTCGAGCATGAAAACCGACCGGCGGAGGCAGTGGCGGAACTACAAATCTTTCTTTCGGAGGAGCAATCCGGTCCGCGTGCCGAAGCAGCTCGCAAGGAAATGGCTGCCCTGCAGACCGATCGTGGCACAATTGAGGCAGTAAGATAATATTTACGACAATATTTGCACCTCATAGCCGACTGCCCGCATCTCTTGAACAAGCAGGCGTTTGACAGATTCTCTAGTGCATCCTAGAATCGGGAACATAATGCTAGACCAGTACCAGAAGAACTCCGACTGTATGTGCTGTTGTACTTGTTGTTGCGCGGTCGTGTCTTCTGGCGCCGGGAGGTTGCTGACTTAGAGATTTCTTAGTTCAAGCATTCATCGAACCCATCGCCAGTAGAAAGCTGGCGGTGGGTTTTTCTTTTTATGGCACAAAACGAAAGCCAGGCTAGAACAGAAAAAGAGACGAAGGCACAGCGAGTCGAGCGCTTGAAGCGGGAGAAAAATCCGTGGATGGCACTCGACGAGATTCGTGGCTTCGCGCGAACCGGTTTTGATTCCATCCCACCCGAATGGCTGGGAACATATTTCCGCTGGTGGGGCGTTTACACCCAAGGGGACGGAGCCGGTGTGGTGGGCGGGCAAGGCGGCGAAGGCAAAGCTCTGCCCTGCTTCATGCTGCGCATCCGCATTCCCAACGGCATCCTGAATTCCCCTCAACTGCGTACCGTCGCTGAGCTAACGCAGCGCCATGCGCGCGGGATTGCCGACCTTACCGTGCGCCAAAACATTCAGCTGCATTGGATCACGATTGAAGCTCTTCCAGAGATTCTTGAAGCTTTGTGGCAATGCGGCCTGAACACCATAGGCGCGTGCGGCGACGTCACACGAAACATCACCGGCTGCCCGGTCGCAGGCGTGGATGCCGAGGAAATCTGCGATGCGTCGCCACTCGCGCTCGCTGCAACACAGATGCTCGCCGGCAATTCCGATTTCTACAATCTGCCACGCAAGTTCAAAATCTCGATTACCGGCTGCCGAGTCTGGTGCGCGTATCCCGAGATCAACGACATCGGGTTGACCGCGGTCACGCGCACGCTAAATGGAAAGCCCGAAACTGGTTTCTCGCTGCGTGTAGGCGGCGGACTTTCAGCCGAACCTCATCTTGCAGCTCGTCTCAATGCATTTGTTCGCTGGAACCAGGTCGACCTGGTTATCAAGGGCATCGCGGAGCTGTTCCGCGAGTCGAGCCAGTTACGGGAACATCGCGAGCGGGCGCGGCTCAAATTTCTTTTCCTGCGGCATGGCTGGACGGCTGAAGACTTCCAGAAAGAATTGGAGCAGCGAATTGGATTCCATCTGGACGCGGCCGCACCCGAAGACGCGCCAGCCGACGTCTACCGCGACCACATCGGTATCCACGCGCAGAAACAGTCTGGCTATTGCTACGTTGGCGCCGCGGTGCTGCGCGGGCGAATCACGGCAGAACAAATGCGCATGGCTGCCGATCTGGCCGATCGTTTTGCCAACGGCGAGTTGCGAACCACAAACATGCAAAACCTGCTGACCATAAACGTCCCGCGATTGCAGGCCGAATCGCTGGCCAAGCAGCTGGACGCAATCGGATTGCGCGTGGGTGGTTCGCCGTTCTGGCGCGGGGCCGTTGCCTGCAGCGGTACCGAATTCTGCAAGCTCGCGATCACCGAAACCAAAAGCTTCTCCCGATGGCTGGTCGAAGAACTGGAAGAACGACTTCCCGGCTTCGAACAACATTTGAAGCTGCATGTTACCGGATGCCCCAACAGTTGCGGTCAGCACTGGATCGCTGACATAGGAATCGAAGGCAAGAAGTTGAAGGTCGGGGAGCGCTTGCTGGACGCGTACTACTTCTGCCTGGGCGGCGGCGTTGGCCTACATCAGTCGATTGCGCGGCCGGTCGGCTATCGCTGCCTGGCCAGCGAAGTACCGGACGCCATTGAGCGCCTGCTGCGTCGCTATTTGATCGACCGACTCAGCAACGAGAACCTGCGGCACTTTTTCGCGCGTCATAGTGATGCGGAGTTGCGTTCGTTTCTAGCTGGAGAAGTGATTGAGGCGGTACCTCGCGATCTGTCTCCGGGGCGCGTGCCGCACGGAGTGGAAGGCTAGCGATGAACTGCAAAGGCGAGTGGACGTGAAAACTCTGTTTCCCATCTTCGTGAAGCTGGATGGCCGCCAGGTTCTGGTCGTCGGTGCGGGGCGAGTCGGCGAGCCCAAGATTGGCGGATTTTTGCCGACCGGGGCAAGGATTCGCGTCGTCGCGCACGAGGCGAGCACAGCGGTGCGGGAGTGGGCCCGCAACGGCAAACTCGCACTCGAGGAGCGTGGCTTTGCCCTGTCGGATCTGGATAACGCATTCCTCGTCGTCGTGGCTACGTCCTCGCGCGATTTGAATGAGCTCATCTTCCAAGAAGCGCACGCCCGCCGCATTCTGTGCAACGTGGTGGACGTCCCCGAGCAGTGTGATTTCTATTACCCGGCCGTGGTTCAACGCGGCGACTTGCAGATTGCGATTTCAACCTCAGGGCAGAGTCCATCGCTCGCCCAACGAATTCGTCAACAACTGGAGCGTCAGTTCGGACCGGGCTACGCACAATGGGTCGCGGAACTAGGTGAGACGCGCCGAAAAGTCCTCGCCAGCAACCTTGACCCGGAACGCAAACGGTCTCTGTTGCAATCGCTGGCCAGCGTTGAGGCATTCGAGGCCGCGCTTGCGGCTGACTTGGAGACGAATGGAAGAGGTGCTGCCGTATGACTGGCAAAGTCTACCTCGTCGGCGCGGGACCTGGCGATCCCGAATTGCTCACGCTCAAAGCTGTTCGGCTGCTCAAGCACGCCGATGTGGTGTTGCACGACGAACTCGTTAGCGCAGAGATACTCCAGATGGTACCGATCGACGTACAACTCCGAAACGTCGGCAAGCGTTGCGGAAAAAAGAACGCCAGCCAGGAAGAGATCAACTTCCTCATGGTCACTCTGGCTGCATCAGGATTGCAGGTGGTACGACTCAAAGGTGGCGACCCACTTGTCTTTGGGCGCGTCGGCGAAGAAATTGCAGCCCTGCGTAGTGCGAACATCGAATTTGAAATTGTTCCGGGCATCACGGCTGCTCTTGGGGCCGCATCAACCGCAAAAATTCCCTTGACTCATCGCCATTCGTCTCAAGCGTTGGTTTTCCTCGCGGGACATTCGGCGACCGGAAACGATCTGACCAATTGGAGCGCGCTCGTGTCTTTGGGAGCCACCGTCGTGATCTACATGCCCGGCCACCGTTATTCAGAAATCGCGGACAAACTCCGCACCGCTGGCCTTTCGGGCGAAGCACCGTGCGCGATTATTTCGCGAGCCACAACTTCGAAACAACAAGTCTTTGCGACAAGCGTAAAGAAGCTGGGCGACGCGCCCCACCTGCCCGCGCCGACGCTGCTTGTAATCGGAGAAGTTTTGCGCCATGCCGACCTTGCCGGTTCACCGGAGGAACTCGGGTTCTCGAGCTGTTGGCCTTCGGGCGAACGTATTTTTTCTACGCAGACGGAAGCAGAGCTTTCAGGCAGTTCGTGCGCCGGACTGGGAGATAAGGAGCAAGGAACATGAAGGACACTGTCGAAAGAATCCATCAGTTGGTCGAGCAGTGGAGTCCGGAGGACTTGTTGCGTTGGGCTTTCGTAACCTTCGGAGGCTATGTCGAAATTGCATCGGGATTCGGCGCGGAGGGCGTCGTGCTCATCGACATCGCCGCCAGGGTGCAGCCACAATTCCGCATTTTCACTCTCGACACCGACTTCTTATTTCCCGAAACCTGCGATCTCATGGAGCGAATCGAACAGCGGTATGGCATCCGTGTGGAAAAGCTCAAGTCGGCTCTCACGCCAGAACATCAGGAACATCTTCATGGCCCCGCGCTCTGGAGCCGTGATCCAGATGCGTGCTGCAATCTCCGGAAAGTAGAACCGCTGCGAAAGAAGCTCTCGCAACTGCGCGCATGGGTAACCAGCATTCGCCGCGATCAGACGCCGGATCGAGCCGGAGCGCTTAAAGTGGAGTGGGATGCCAAATTTCATTTGGTCAAGATTAACCCGCTCGCCGCTTGGACTGCCGGAAAAGTCTGGCGCTACATCCATGACCACGACCTTCCCTATAATCCTCTGTACGATCGCGGATATCCCAGCATCGGCTGCACGCATTGCACCAGAAGCGTGCAGCCCGGAGAGGATGCGCGCGCCGGACGCTGGTCTGGGTTCAATAAAACAGAATGTGGACTGCACAGCGCGACGCAAACCGGAGAATTGCTCGCGATCACTGGGGTTACCCCGAGCGAGCGAGCAACCGAGGCATAAGATCATTTCCCTTTCGGCGGCGGCGGCTGGCGCTGCTGGTCCTCGGTCCAGGGCGGAACCACACCGATAAAGCGCGCATAGGCGATCGACTGTCCCAAATGTTCGGCGGTATGGCGAGTCATGAACAACAGGATGCCTCGCTCCGTGTTCTTGCCGCCAAACCAATCGAGGCTTTTTTCCAGGTCCGAATCCGGCATTTTCATGATGGCATCGCGTTCATGCGCAAACGAGTCCTTCAAGATGACAGCCACCTTGGCTTTGTCGGTCGTTGATTTTTCCAGCTTGGCAATGTCCACACCGGCAGGTGGAGGCGTTCCGATGAGTTTCGGAAGGTTGTAGTTCGCCGCTGCCACGTGCAGAAACACTTCTGATACGGAACGAACATCTGGACTGGAACGCCAGGTGTACTTGTCAGCCGGAATCGCTTCCGCCAGCCGCGCAAATTTGTCTTCTTGGACCCTCACCTCCGCCAACACCTCCGCCCGATAGCCAGAAACGCCGGGGGTGGGATCCTTGTAGGGGTTGACTTGCGCCTGACACAAAATACATGACAGCGCCATGCCCAGCAAGAACAACGCGCCGAAAATGCGTTTCATCGGAACCACCTCCATCACAATTTTGACCGCGGGTTCTGGAACGTAAGACGTAATCTTCGACCAAACGGTCAACAAGACGCCCTAAGTCGCCATGGCTTCGCTCATCCCGTAACTTTGTGGCCCTAAAGTCCGGCTGCTCGGTGCCGATGTACCCAAGAGCGATGTAAGTCTAAACGAAAAGCATCTTGCGTTTCATCTGAGCGGGAACGAGTACAGCCTTATGCCCATACGAGCTTTGATTATCGACGATTCGTCGGTTATGCGAAAGATCGTAGAACGCTCGCTGCGCCAGGCGGGGATCGACTTAACGCAGGTATTTGAAGCCGGCAACGGCGCCGAGGCGCTGGCTGTGTTGCAGGACAAATCCGTCGATCTGATCCTTTGCGACATCAACATGCCGATCATGGACGGCCTGGAGTTCATCAAGCAGCTCCCGGGCGTCGCGAACGCGAAAGACGTGCCCGTAGTCATGATTACAACTGAGGGCAGCGAGTCTCACGTGGTACAGGCTTTGTCCCACGGCGCCCGCGGGTACATCCGCAAACCATTCACGCCGGAGCAGGTCAAGGAACATGTCGTGCCCGTTCTAGGATGTAAATCATGAAGTCGGTGACTGAACTACTGCCTGCTAAAGATGGCCGGAGTAATTGGGTTCCGCTGCTCGAAACGGCAACCCGGGAAGTCTTCGAGCTCATGTTGAGCAGCCAACTGAGTCCGTCGATCAACGCGGACGAATCGAACCTGAACGTTACCGCCATGGTAGGACTGGCGGGACAACTGTGCGGCGTGCTGAGCGTACGCTGTGACGACAAGGCGGCCAGGCTCATGACCTCGAAGATGCTGGGCGTTGATCTGGACAAGGTCGNTCCTGAGATATCGGATGCGCTCGGCGAGGTTTGCAATATGGTCGCGGGCAACTTCAAGAACAAGATTGCCGGCCTGGCCGAAGGTTGCATGCTCTCCCCGCCCACGGTAATCACCGGCAGCGACTACAGCCTGCATTCCATGGCAGACTCTCCTGCGCTTGAGATCCGGCTGCAGTTTGAAACCATGCCCCTCGTCATCTCTCTTCTGATCCAGAGCTAGCCTTCAAAGTCGCCCGGAGCATGCGCTGGAAGATTCTTCGGAAACTGTGCATGCCGGATACAACCCTCTCGCACGGCAAAATAGAATCTGGCGTTCGCAGCTTTGTGGTCAGGTGCGGGCCGGTGCCGACCCGAATACCATCGCGACCAGGGCATGGATCGCTCCGACCGCCTCATCGAGCTCAAAGGTAAATCGGACCAGGTCCACACCTTCGAGGTCACGGTGTTCCTGCAAAAGAATGGGCCACGCCGGATCGGCAATCAGGTCCACCATGCGCCGCTCGTAGTAGCCGTACCCCAGCCCACGCATGCGGCAGAGAAGATCGCTGAGGTGTACCAGCGCCACCAGCGGCCGCGCTTTCTGGCTTTTTTCGATGGCATGATGATGTGCGATCACCTCGATGACATCGTTCGCCAGGCCCCATTTTTCAGCTAACGCCTGCCCGGTCTCGCAGTGCGTGAACCCCATCGTAGATTGTTCCGCCTCGTCCAGCGGAATCTCCTCGCCGCGGGCGCATTTCATCGTCTTGGCAAATTCTTCGGGAAAAACCAGGCAGTTCACCATGAACCCGATGTCATGCAGCAGGCCCGCCATGTAGGCCTTCTCGCCGTCCGCAACCGCCAGCTTCTCGCTGAACTTGCGGCATACCATGGCGCAGCCGAGCGAATGTCTCCAGAACACGGCTGGATCCAGCACCCACTTCTTCGCCGGGAAAGCCTGTCCCAGGCAGCAAGTCAGCAGGATGGTTTCCACCCGGCGCAGCCCCAGGGTGAGCACCGCCCCTTTGATCGATTTCGGGGATTTCTCCAAGCCGAATAATGGCGAACTTGCCACTCGCAGGCATTGCGCGGCAATGGTGTTGTCATAAGACACCAGGCGCACCACTTCGTCCACTCTTGCGTCCTGCCCAGAACTACTCAGCAATTTCAGCAGGGGTAAGAAAACAGCAGGGATAGCGGGCATGGTTTCGATGTGCCGCACACGCTCGTGAATAGTTTCGGCCAGGGAGACGGTCATAGCTTGCCACTCTTGAGGGATGGTTTCCAATAAGCGATGGTTCCGGGGAAATGGATCAGGTGAAACTGATCATTCAATCTCATCAGCGATTCCGAGGTGCCCAAAAAGAAGTACCCACCAAAATTCAGGTTGCTGAAAAAATGATTGATCACTTTCGCCTTCGAGACGCCGTCAAAATAGATCAGCACGTTGCAGCAGAAAACCAGATCTATACCCTTCATGAAGAGCATCCTAGAATCATCCTGCAGATTCAGACGGCTGAACGTGATCAGCTTTTTCACCTCAGCGCTGACCTGCAGTTTCCTTTCATCGAGAATCGAGAAATATTTCCGTTTGAAGTAATCGGTGGTGTTGCGCAGCGCATAGTCGCCGTAAATCCCAGCCTTGGCGGTTTCTATGGAACGGTCGTTCAGGTCGGTGGCGAGAATCTCCAACGTCCAACCTTGCAGTAAGCGGTCCCGTTCTTCAAGCATGTTCATGGCCAGCGTGTAGGACTCTTCCCCGGTCGAGCAGCCCGCACTCCAGATGCGCAACCGCTTGGTGATCTGCTTGTTTTTTTCTCCCACAATCTCCGGCAGGATAACTTTCCGCAGCGCATCAAGCTGCGGCTGGCTGCGGAACAGGCAAGTCTCGCCGATGGTGATTTCGTTCAGCAGTTGCCGAAGTTCGCCATCGCGGCTAGGCTGCGCCGTGAGCTGGTCCCAATAGTCGCGTGGAGTCCGCGCCCCCAGCTGTTTCATGCGTCGTGTGCAACCGTCGGCCAGAAGATAAAGTTTTTCCTCCGCCTTATAAATGCCCGAAACCTTGTAAACCAAGTCGCGGATTTGCCGGTATACAGGATCGACCGGCTCGGCGCCCTTGTTCGGCGTCACTGGAACCGCTGCGGGTTGGGTGATAATCGTCATTTTGCCGAACTCTCCGAGGCAGCATAGGTCTTCATGTCAAGCCGAGAGTGAGAACCACGGCTCTGCAACACGCGGCGGGTGATCTCTGGCGCCAATTGATCGAGAGGATAAGCGGCGTCACTCAGCCCGGAGGCATGCACCAGTCCGGGCATTCCCCAGACTACTGACGATGCCTCGTCCTGGATGATGACTTCGCCACCCGCGTCGCGAATCTGCTGCGACCCCAGCACACCATCCGCGCCCATCCCGGTCATCACGACTGCGAGGACGTTCGCCGCAAAGGCCGCAGCCACCGAGCGAAACAGCACATCGACGGCCGGGCGGCAGGAGTTCTCCGGAGGTCCTTGATTCAAGTTCAGGCGCGCGGCCGTGCCTGCGCGGATTACCGTCATGTGAAAATTGCCCGGAGCAATCCAGGCGTGTCCGGATTCGAGAATCGTGCCCGCACTACCCTCTTCCACGGGAATATTCGAGCGACTGGCAAGCCGCTCCGCCAGCAGGCGCGTGAAAATGGGGGGCATGTGCTGCACCACAACGATGGGGACCGGAAAATCGTTCGCGATCCGCGGCAAGACTTCCGCCAGCGCGTTCGGACCTCCGGTCGAAGTGCCGATGGCCACGATATCGATGCGCGCATTCGACCGTACACGAGGCTTGGTAACCGGACGAGATCCCGGTAGCGGCAGCAGTTTCAAGGGAGCTACGCCGCATAGCGCCTTGATCTTCGGAATGAGTTCGGCGCGAATGCGTTCGATCGCAACCGCAGGATTGCCCGTGTTGCTTGGTTTGGTGGCGTAGTCGGAGGCTCCCAGCGAGAGCGCATCCAATGTTGCAGCCGCTCCGTGCTCGGTAAGCGTGCTGAACATGATGACTGGCAGCTTGGGATATAACTTGCGCACTGCTGCAAGCGTCTCCAGGCCGTTCATCACTGGCATTTCGATGTCGAGCGTAATCAGGTCGGGTTTCAGCAGGGGAATTTTTGCCAGGGCGATTCGTCCATCGCTGGCGGTAGCGACGACTTCTAACGCTCGGTCTCCAGACAAGGTTTCGGAGAGCAGTTTGCGAATGACGACCGAATCGTCGACCACGAGGATGCGAACCGGGTTCATAGCAGTCCGTTTCTATCCGATCTGCGACCGGGGAAATCGATCGCCAGACTACGAACACTCAGCCCGCCCGCCTCCGCATGCGCCCTACGAACCTGCATAGGCCCCCTTGCTCTGCGCTTGCTCATGCGGCACGGTGTCGTCGCTGACCCGAAGCTTGAATTGCTCAACTAAACCGCGCAGTTGAGTAGCCATCTGCACCATCTCCTCTGCCGCCTTCTGGGTGTTGGCAGATCCTCGCGAGGTGCTCTCAGCCGCTTCCGCCATCCCCGCGATGTTGCTGGTAATCTCTCCGCTGCCCTGCGCCGCTTCGCCTACGTTGCGTGACATCTCGTTGGTGGTCGCATTCTGCTCCTCCACCGCGGTCGCGATCGTGCTCGAAATATCGTTGATCTGGTTGATCACGCTGCTGATCGATGCGATGGCTTCTACCGCCGCCTTGGTATCGGTCTGAATGGCGTCGATCTTGGCGCTGATTTCTTCTGTGGCTTTAGCAGTTTCCTTGGCCAGTTCCTTGACTTCATTCGCGACCACCGCAAATCCCTTGCCCGCTTCACCCGCGCGTGCAGCTTCAATGGTCGCGTTCAGAGCCAGTAAATTGGTCTGCTGCGCAATCGACGTAATGACCTTGATGACCTGTCCAATCTCGATCGAGGAATCACCCAGCTTCGATACCGTGGCCGTGGCCGTTTCAGCCACCTTGACCGCGGAGGTTGCGACTTTGGCCGCTTGGGTAGCATTCTTGGCGATATCTTTAATACTGACGCCCATCTCTTCAGCCCCGGTGGCGACGGTTTGGAGGTTCTGGCTGACTCGCTGGGTCGCGTTGGAAACTACTTTCGCCTGCACCGAAGTTTCCTCGGAGTTAGCGCTGATCTGCTGGCTGACGGTGCTCAGCTCCTTACTCGCGTCGGACACTCGTTGGGCGTTGGCTGCGATCTGGATGAGCAGGTCGTGCACCTTTTCGACAAACAGATTCAAACACCTGCCCAGTTGTCCGATCTCATCCTCGCGATCCTGATCCACTCGGGCAGTAAGGTCGTTGGACTCGGCCATCGCCCTGAAACGAACGGAGAATAAGTCCAACGGCCGCGTGATGCTGAATGCCACCCACGTGGCCACTCCCAGGAGCAGCACCAGGGAAAGCCCGCACATGGCAAACATGGCGCGGGTAGCCCGCTTGGCTTTGTTGGTGGCGTTGACGACCGCCTGTTTTCCACTCTGCTCCAGTTGGTCGCTACTGTCCTCAATCTTTTCCTGCACGCCTCTGTAGAGTTGCAGGCTCGGCCCGGAATCGGCCTTGGACGCGTCGCGCACGATCGCCTTGGCCAGTGCGTCGGTTGCGCTGAGATATTCCTGAACCAGCCGGCCCTCTTCGTCGAGCGCGGACTGAATCGCAGGATCGGTCACCGACTCCCGGGCCGCGGCGATACCTTGCGCCAGCATTTTGGAATGGAGAGCCAGGTTGTCGATGTTGTCCTGCTGCTCTTGCCCCTTTTTCGTGAATATCGCGGAAATATCGTCTCTGGTCATGTCGTTGAAGGTGCCGGCTTCGATGTGGCTGCGAATCGCCACGCCCGTAGCCGCCACTTGGACGGTTGCTTTCTCAACGGACGTGATGCCCCAATATCCGGTTGCGCTCACGGCGGCCACGAATGTCAATCCGCTGATAGTCAGGACGGCCAAGCGTCGCTTAATGGTCAGGTGCACTTTGCGCCTCTCTCGGGTTCATGACCCATTTCCGCGCAACCCCCTGCTTGTCGAGCTACCCTCAGGCTTCGACATTGGTGGTTCTCATGCACCGGCGCGGGCCGCCTTGCTCGCTGATGGGGCTGCTGCTGAGTTTTGTCCAGCGTTGATTTTGAACTGCTCGACCAGGCGACGAAGTTGGGTCGATGTTTCCACCAGTTGCTGCGACGCCTTCTGGGTATCGGTGGCGCCGCGCGTCGTACCCTGCGCCGCCTCCGCCACACCCGCAATGTTGCTCGTGATCTCGCCGCTGCCGTGCGCCGCTTCGCTCACGTTGCGCGACATCTCGTTCGTAGTCGCATTCTGTTCTTCCACCGCCGTCGCAATCGTGCCCGAGATATCGTTGACCTGGTTGACCACTCCGCTGATCGAGGCGATGGCATCGACCGCTGCTTTCGTGTCCGTCTGGATGGCTTCAATCTTGCGGCTGATGTCTTCGGTGGCTTTGGCAGTTTCCTTGGCCAGTTCCTTGACTTCGTTGGCCACTACGGCAAATCCTTTGCCTGCCTCACCCGCCCGCACGGCTTCAATGGTCGCGTTTAAAGCCAGCAGGTTGGTCTGCTGTGCAATCGAAGTAATGACTTTGATAACCTGGCCAATCTCGGCGGAAGAATCGCCCAGCTTGGACACGGTGACGGTAGTGGTTTCGGCAACCTTGACCGCGGCAGTTGCGACCTTGGCGGCTTCGGTAGCGTTCTTTGCGATCTCTTTGATACTGGCGCCCATCTCTTCCGCGCCAGTGGCAACGGTCTGGAGATTCTGGCTGACGGCTTGTGCGGCTTTCGAAACTACGTCGGCCTGAGCCGAGGTTTCCTCGGAGTTAGCCGTGATCTGCTGGCTGGTGGTATTCAATTCCTCACTGGCACTGGCTACCTGCATGGCATTTTCCGTGATCGCTAGGATCATGCGCTTCAAGCTGCCACTCATCTTATTAATGGCTGTGGTCAGGTCGCCCAGTTCGTCCTGGCTCTGGACTTTCAGATCGTCACGGGTCAAGTCCCCCGCTGCAATCGCCTCCGCTTGAGCCAGAACAGCATGGGTTGCCCCAGAGATACCACGGCTCAGGAAAATGGCTACGAAGATGCCGACGCCCAGGGCCACGAAAGTAGTCACTGCCATCGTCAGGATGAGCGAGCGGTTGTCCGCCTTCAATTCCTCCTTGTTCTCGTCCACTAGCTTGCTGAACGAATCCACTACGCTTCCGAGGGATGCCTTGATGGCCTCCGTGGCCAGCGTAGCCTGGTCGGCAAATTCATTTCCCGCCTTACTGACAGCATCGCGGTCGCTGCCCGCCGCATGAGTCATCGCTGCCTCCTGGGCCGCGCGGAGCAGCGGAAGTTGCTTCTTAATTTCATCCAGATGGTCACGGTTCGCCTGAAGGGACCATTTGGGAGCCAATTCGTCCATCGCGGCCACGTCCTTTTCGATCTCGCCCCAAGCTCCGTCGAACAATTTCTTCGCTGCGTCTTTCCTGTCCGCTTGTGCTCCCGCGAGAATGGCTTGGCGACCCTTGCTCTGTGTCTGATTCAGATCCCGCTGCAAATCTTTAGCGGCTTCGAGCGTTGGGAAGTGTATGTCCAGCGCGCGGTCCTGGCTTTCCTTCATCTCGGACGACTTTGTGTAGCTGATGGTGGCACTGAAGATCATCAGGACAAGAATCGCGCCAAAGCCCAGTCCCAGTTTCTTTCCGAGCGTGAGTTTCATTTTTCGCCGTCCCCCCATCCTTCCCGAATTCAAAAACCAACGCGCTCGTCGCCTGGTACCGCGCTATCGCACTCCGAGGGTCTCGGGAACCTCCGCCATCTGGCACGCCTTTTCGATGTCCAGCACATGCATCAGCCGGTCGTTCAATTTGTGCACGCCAAGGATCACAGTGCGAACCGAGCCACGCAAAGTTTCCGGTGGCGGCTCGAAGCTGGTCTCTTCGACCTCCACAACGTCGCCGATTTCGTCCACTAGCAGGCTGACCGCGCCGTCCTGGGAACGTACGACCACATTCATGGCCAGCATGCCCGGCGGAGATGGCTCCATCTCCAGGCGACGCCGCAGATCGACAGCGGTAACAATCTGGCCGCGCAGGTTGATCAATCCACTCACCACCTCTGGCGCCAGCGGAACCTTGGTCATCTCTAGTGAGCGGATCACTTCCTGGACACCCTTCAATTCGACCCCGAACAGCAGCTTGTCCAGATAGAACGTGCAAAACTGTGAAGTAGTGGCCATGTTTAGTTCACAACCTCCGTCGATTTCTCGGCAAAGCCAGCCTGCGCCGCGCTTGTTTCCGCGCTGCGCAGAATCGCCGGGATATCCAGCAGCTCCGTGACCCGGTCACCGATCACCACGGAATAGAGAACCGCGGCACGGCTCGCAGGCGACCTGACGTCCGCCCGGTCCTCGACGATGTCGAGAATCCGCTCCACCACCAGGCCGAAGGCGCGTCCGTCATGATGCAGCACCAGCACCTGAATCCGCCCTGAACCCTGAGGTGGCGGGGCTTGCAGGGTGCGGATTTTATTGCGGCGTTCTTCCAGCGCCACCTCGAGCCGAACCAGAGGCAAGATCTGCCCGCGATATTGCGTGACCCACTGCCTGCCCGACATTTCCACTTGCGCCAACGGAAACTCCTCCAGCCGTGCCAGCGTGCTGAGTGGTATGGCCATGCGGGAATCCCCCGGACCCGCGAACAACAGGAAAGTTTGTTTTGGCACGGCCGCTTCCGCCGTTTCCAGTGAGGTTTCAACCACGGCGTGATCCCGCACTTCTGAAACCACGCCGGCGCGTTGTGCCAGGCCGAGCACGTCCAGAATGAGGGCGACTTTGCCGTCACCCATGATGCTCGAGCCGGCAAATGTCTTGACCGTCTTGAGCTGCTTGCGGAGCGGCTTTACCACGATTTCTTCGGTGTCGTTGATCTGATCCACCACTAATCCGAATCGCCGTTCGTCGGCTTGCAACACCACGATGTTGACCGCGCCATCTTTCTCCGCGCCGGCGTTCGCTTCTGCGACAAGGTTGAGCTCCCGATTCAGATACACCAGAGGCAGAAGCCGTCCGCGCAGCCGGTATACCGGCACCCCGTGAACCAATTCGACGGCCTTACCCACGTCGTCGGCCTTGATCCGCACCAGTTCGAGCAGACTCACCTGCGGAATGGCGTAGCGCTCGCCGCCGCAAGTCACCACCAGAGCCGGAATGATTGCCAGAGTCAACGGAATCTTTACTCGCACCGTAGTTCCTCGGCCCAGCGTGGACTGAACATCCACGGTGCCGCCGATTTTCTCCACATTCGTCTTCACCACATCCATACCGACGCCGCGCCCGGACACGTTAGTCACCTTCTCCGCCGTGGAGAACCCCGGGAGAAAGATCAAATTGAAGATTTCGCGCTCGCTCATGCGCGCGGCTTGTTCGGCGCTGACTAAGGCACGTTCGACCGCCTTCTTGCGGATGCGCTCGACATTCAGGCCAGCGCCATCGTCGCCGATCTCGATATTGACCTGCCCACCTTCATGAAAGGCCCGCAGAATGAGACGTCCGCTCCGATTCTTGCCCACGTTCACTCGCTGTTCTGGAAGTTCGATGCCATGGTCCACGGAATTTCGCACCAGGTGCGTAAGCGGATCCTTGATGGCCTCGATAATCGTTCTATCGAGTTCGGTCTCCTTGCCCTCCATCTCGATGCCCACTTCTTTGCCGCAACCCAAGGCGACGTCCCGCACCGTCCTCGGAAACTGCGACCACACGTTCCGGATTGGCTGCATGCGCGTTTTCATCACACCCGCCTGCAGTTCGGTGGTGATCAGGTTCAGACGCTGCAAAGCCGCCTGAAAACCGCTATCCTTCATACGGCTGGAAAATTGCAAAATCTGGTTGCGCGCCAGCACCAGTTCCCCCACCAGATTCATCACCTCGTCCAGTAAACCCACATCCACGCGGACGGAGCTGTCCGAGGCGGTGGCTTGAGTGCTCGAAGCCCGCTGAATGCGCAGCGCATCCACAACATCGGCTGGCTGCACTGCGCCCTGTTCCACCAGAATTTCGCCCAGGCGGCGTGGATCGCCTTCTTTCTGCTGCCGGGCTGCATGCAGAATTTCCTCAGGCGTGACTCCGACATGTTGCATCAGAATGTCGCCAATCGAAACCTGCGGAGCAGCCGTCTCCGCAACGCTCTCCGGCGGCGTAGCCGTTTCGACCTTCACCGCCGCTGCCGCGGGCAACTTCTGCAGGCGGGTCAGCGTGGCAATCAGGACTGAGTCATCGCGCTCACCCTCCTGCCCCGACGCCTCGATCTGGTTCAGCATCTGGCGAACGGCATCCACCATGCTCAACAGCCCGGTCGTAATCTCCGGATTCAGAGTGAGTTGCCGGTCGCGCAAGCGGGTCAGCAGGTTCTCCCCCACATGCGCCACCGCCTCGAGTTTGTTGAAGCCGAGAAAACCGCAGGTGCCCTTAATGGTGTGAATGGTGCGAAATACGCTGCCCAGAGCCTCGCGATCGTTGGGATTTTTCTCTAACCCAACCAACTCCCGATCCAACCGGTCGAGGTTCTCGTAGCTCTCCACCAGGAACTCTCTTACGATGTCGCTGTCGTCACTCATCGCTACGTTCCTTCCCCGATTGAGAGCGCCTCCATGAGCCCGCAACGCAAAGCTCCGCATCACGCAGACACGGTCAACCTTCTCTAGTGATCTATCGTCCGTTCAGCGGTTTCCTTTAGAGTTCGCCCTGAACCCGCGCGGCTGGTGCTTTCAGAAGCTATCTCACAAGTCTGCCGGTTATCGCGAAAGAGGGCACCGCTGTCGCCGCGTCCGTTGGACCTGTGCAAAGTTTTTCACGTTGACAACCGCCGGGAACGCAGACAATACTTCTCTTCTCAAACCTTTCGCGCCTTTCGCGCAACAAAGAACCTACGGATTGGAACGCAACCCGCCCAAGGAGATGCGCCATGAATTCAACGAACAGCTTGCTTAAAACCCTTCTTCGTCTGGTTCTGTTCTTTTTCGGCCTTTTCGGATGCTGCTTCGGCAGTACTTTCAATACGGCACCACTTGTGCCCGCAGGCACGGGTCCGAGTGCGGTCGCCGTGGGCGATTTTAATCATGACGGCAACCTTGACATCGTCGTTGCCAACAACGCCAGGGACAACCCGAGTGTGAGTGTGTTGCTGGGCAAGGGAAACGGCACATTCAAACCGCCGACCGAAATTGCCTTGGACGCGGCGCCAGTCGCGGTCGTGGTCGGTGACTTCAATGGCGACGGCATCCTCGACATCGCGGCGTTGACCGACGATGTGTTTATCCTGCTGGGCAATGGCGACGGGACCTTCACTGTGGGCGGAAGGTTCACCGTTGGTGCGCAGCCGACTTCCTTGGTGGCCGAAGACTTCAACCACGACGGCAAGCTTGATCTGGCGGTTACCTACAGCCAAGGCGTCGACGTGTTGCTGGGCAACGGTGACGGAACTTTCAAGACGGCTGTAAACTACTTCGCCGGCAACGGACCAGTTTCGGTGGCGACCGGGGACTTCAACGGTGATGGCAAGATTGACCTCGTGATATCCAATCTCAGCCCAGGCAGCGGCTTGGCCAGCGTCGACGTTCTTCTCGGAAAAGGAAATGGCACTTTCGGTCCGCGCATTGTGACCAGACTGAAGGCTGGCGGCGGTAGTGTGGTCGTGGGAGATTTCAATGGCGACGGCAAGCTTGATGTGGCACTGGGAGCGCCGAATTTCGAAGGTGATAGTTCACCGATTGCCGTTGCGTTTGGCGATGGAACCGGCAAGTTCAGCCGTCCCGAGTTCATCACCACCGGTGTGGACCCGGACTTCGTGGCCACAGGCGACTTCAATGGCGATGGCAAGCCGGATCTGATCGCGGCCAACAGCCAGAGCGGCGACGTAACCGTGCTTTTAGGAAACGGTATCGGCAAATTTAGTGTCGGCCCGAACTACGCCGCGGGCGAAGGCAATCTGTTCGTAGCCGTTGGGGACTTCAACGGCGACGGCAAGCCTGACTTGGTGGTCTCAGGCGGCGATCCTCAGGACGTTAGCGTGCTGCTCAACCTGGGCGGGGGATTATTCGCGGCGGCGCAGGATTTCCGCACCGAGTCTTTTGGCGATCTTGTTGCCGTCGGCAAATTTTACAAAGATGGCAACCAGGATCTTGCCATAGGAAGCGACTTCGGGCAGATCAGCGTTCTGCGCGGCAAGGGCAATGGAACTTTCGGTGCCGCGAAGTCGGTCGAAACCGGGCTGCCGAGTAACGGGTTTCTGGCTCCCGCCGATTTTAACGGAGACGGCATCTCAGACCTGGCAACGTTTTCCGCCAGCAACTCTACGGTTACGGTGCTTCTGGGTAAAGGAGACGGAACCTTCCAAACACCAAACACTTTCTTCGCCGGACCCAACATCACCTGGCTCGCCGTGGGTGACTTCAATAACGATGGGAAGCTGGATTTGGTGGTATGCGCCAGTGACTTCGTAGTCGTGCTTCTGGGCAACGGAGATGGCACGTTTCAATCTCCGAAAGACACCAGCCTTCCCAATGTGACTGGCACCCTGGCGGTGGGCGACTTCGATGGCGATGGCAACCTGGACGTCGCTGTGACCCAGCCCAACGGCGAAGTTAGCGTCCTGCTTGGAAAAGGCGACGGCACGTTTGGTAAACCGCACAATGTCACTGCAGGCACACAAATACTGCAGATTGCCGTCGGAGACTTTAACGGCGACGGCAAACTGGATATGGCAGTCACCGACGGGGCAAATTCCGTGAACGTCCTTCTGGGCAATGGCGACGGCACATTCGGCAAACCATCGAAGCGCACTGTAAACACAACTCTCGGCCCCGGCTGGATAACCACGGGCGACTTCAATCTGGACGGAAAGCTTGACGTCGCCGTAAGCGGCTTGGGCGCAGACACCTATGTTCTCTTCGGCAACGGAGACGGTACATTAAAGGCTGCCACACCGATCGGTTCGACGCGCGTCGGAGGACAGCTGGCAACCAGCGATTTCAATGCCGACGGTAAACCGGACATTGTCGTAACGACCGACGGCGGCGCAACCGTACTACTGAACCAAACCAAGTAGAACGCGGGCAGATGGGGTCGGCGTCAGAAAAACAAACGGGGCGGCTAACGCCGCCCCGCCAAAGACCAACGACGAACGACTGCCACTACGTCCCTTCGCTCCAGCCCGCCAGATACTCTTCCTGCTCCGGCGTGAGCTTGTCGATTTTGATGCCCATGGACTCGAGCTTCAACTTGGCCACCCGCTTGTCCAGGTCATCGGGCACGCGGTAGACCTTTTTCTCGAGCGACTTGTGGTTCTTCACCATGTAATCGACGGAGAGTGCCTGGTCGGCGAAGCTCATGTCCATGACCGATGCGGGATGGCCCTCGGCTGCGGCCAGGTTAATCAAGCGGCCTTCACCCAGAAGATTGATCTTGCGTCCATCTTTCAGCGAATACTCTTCCACGGAAGTGCGCGTCGTTCGTTTTGACGAAGATAGTTTCTCCAGCGCCGGAATGTCGATCTCGACGTTAAAGTGTCCCGAATTCGAAATGATGGCCCCGTCTTTCATCAGCTCGAAGTGGTCTTTGGTAAGCACGCTCTTGTTCCCGGTAACGGTGCAGAATACGTCACCCAGCTTGGCGGCTTCCGTCATTGACATCACGCGGAAACCGTCCATCACCGCTTCCAGAGCTTTTGTCGGATCGACTTCGGTGATAATCACCTCGGCGCCGTTGCCGCGAGCGCGGCTGGCCAGCCCGCGTCCGCACCAGCCGTAGCCGGCGACCACGAACTTCGATCCCGCCAGCAGAAAGTTGGTGGCACGGATGATGCCATCAATCGTGGACTGCCCGGTTCCGTAGCGGTTGTCGAACAGATGCTTGGTGTCGGCATCGTTCACTGCGACGATGGGGAAACGCAGCACGCCGTCCTTCGCCATGGCGCGCAGCCGGATCACGCCGGTGGTGGTCTCTTCGGTGCCGCCAATCACTTCGGCAAGCGCATCCTGTCGCTTGGTGTGCAGGATGGTCACAAGATCGGCGCCGTCGTCCATAGTGATGTGCGGCCGATGATCGATGGCCGCCAGAATATGGCTGTAGTAGGTGTCGTTGTCCTCGCCCTTGATTGCGAAGACGGAAATGCCGTGGTCGCGCACCAGGCTGGCGGCAACATCGTCCTGCGTGGAAAGCGGGTTCGAGGCGCATAGCACCACGTCGGCGCCGCCGTCGCGAAGGGTGATGGCCAGATTCGCCGTCTCCGCGGTGACGTGCAGGCAGGCCGAAATGCGGATGCCCTGCAGCGGCTGGTTCTTGATGAATTCCTTGCGAATGATCTGCAGAACTTTCATCGACTGGTTGGCCCACTCGATGCGTTTCTTGCCTAGATCGGCAAAATCGAGGCCTTTAATATCAGATTGCGCTTGCGTTGGTGTGGTCGACATACTTCTCCTGTGGCGCTGAAATCGTGATTCCTATTTTATTGCGGATTAATTACCTTGAATACCCAATGATCGTACTTTCGCCTGTTGAAAACCCTCTTTGTCCTAACTCTGAAACCCTTCTCATTCGCATTCAACCATCGTCATTCCCGCTCAACCATTGTCATTCTCATTCAACCATTGTCATTCCGAGCGTAGCGAGGAATCTGCTGTTCCGTGTCGGAGCGGTGCCCCACCCTTTTCGCATTCTTTGGAATCCGCTAAATCTTACTTTTGCGCTGCGACCGGCTGTCGCAACCCCGCGTCGCTGGCCAGTTTTGCCGCCTTGTCGGTCAACTCCCAGGTGAAGTCCGGATCGCTGCGCCCGAAGTGTCCGTAAGCCGCGGTCTTGCAGTAGATCGGACGTCGCAGATTGAGCGACTCAATGATTCCCTTGGGCGTCAATTTGAAATGAGCCCGGACCAGATCCGAAATAATCGTCGTATCCACCTTGCTCGTCCCGAAGGTTTCGATCAGCACGCTCACCGGATCGGCCACGCCGATGGCATATGCCAGTTGCACTTCGCAACGATCCGCCAGCCCAGCCGCGACAATGTTTTTCGCAATGTGACGCGCCATATACGCCGCCGAGCGATCGACCTTGGTCGGATCCTTTCCGCTGAAAGCCCCGCCCCCGTGCCGACCCATACCGCCGTAGGTATCCACAATAATCTTGCGCCCGGTCAGCCCGGTATCGCCCATGGGACCGCCAATCACAAAGCGTCCAGTGGGATTGATGTGGTACTTGGTGTCTTCGTCGAGGAGGTGAGCCGGAATCGTAGCCTGAATCACGTGCCTGAGAATATCGCTGCGGAGTTCGTCATTTCCAACCGTCTCCGAATGCTGGGTAGAAACCACGACGGCATCCACTCGAACCGGCTTGTGATGCGCATCATATTCAACCGTCACTTGCGACTTGCCATCCGGCCGCAAATAAGGAAGCTTGCCATGCTTGCGAACCTCCGAAAGCCGCATGCAAAGCTTGTGCGCAAACGAAATAGGCGCCGGCATAAGCTCCGCAGTCTCATTGCACGCGAAGCCAAACATCATTCCCTGGTCGCCGGCGCCGCCGGTGTCTACGCCCATGGCTATGTCGCCGGATTGTTTGTTGATGCTGGAGATGACGGCGCAGGTGTTGGAGTCGAAGCCGTAGAGGGCATTGTCGTAGCCGATGGCGGCGACGGTGCCGCGGACCAGGTTTTGGAAATCGACGTAGGCCTTGGTGGTGATTTCGCCGGCGATTACTACCAGTCCGGTTGCAGTTAAGGTCTCGCAGGCTACACGGCTGGAGGGATCGTCGGTAAGGCAGGCGTCGAGGATCGCGTCAGAAACCTGGTCGGCGATTTTATCGGGATGTCCTTCGGTTACGGATTCAGAGGTAAATAAATGACGGTTCTTGGACAAGCTTCTTCTCCTTAGTCCTTAGCAAGCGCTTTTGGGCGTCACGTCTGGCGGGGGCCCATCAGAACACAACAGCCACACGAAATGCTTCATTCCGGGGATCTCAAAAAGGCTACCAGAGAATAAGGAGAGGCGCAATCTTTTTGGACTGGGCTGTAGGTTACGGCAGTGAGCGGAGTTCCGGGTCAGGCAGAGGGTTGAGGACGGGGGTTCAATGGGAATCGCATCCTGTCAAGACTGAACCTCAGGTCGAGTGTTTTCAGCCCGGCCCTTGTGCCACATCCTTATGGTTCTCTACCGCTTTTCCGGGCTGGTTACGGCAATTGCGCGGGGGCTTCCGGTTTTGGCGCCGGTGGTTGCAGGCCATGGACGTCAAAAATCAGGGTCTTAGCCTCGCCGTAGTTGCCTTGCGCTGGGAGTTTGCTGCCATTGAATTCGAAATCGAGAGCGCCGACGTTGCCTGCGCGGATAACGATTTCTTTCTCTGCGCGAACCAATTTTTCCGACGGTGCAATGAGCATCGCCCGGGTGACAACCTCGCCATCAAGGGATATCGATAGCCACGAAGAGTCAGCGCGCGCTTTGATCGACACCAGGAATGTGCGGTTGGCGGGCGTTGCGGGTTGAGGCTGGCTGGCGTTGGCAGTGGAGGCGGGCGTGCTGGCCACCTGGGATGGATTCCCCGGCACCGCGGCCGCAACCGGCTGTTCCGATGGAATCGACGTGGCCGCGGGGGAATTCACAGGCTCACTGGGCTTCTGGTCGGCCGGAGACGTCTCTGCCGCCGCAGCCGGCGCGGAAGGGTTGGCGGCCGGCGCCGCCGAGATCCCCGTGGTCTTCTGCGATTCGCGTGAGTAGAAACCCCAACCGGTAAAAACCACAGCGACAATCACCAGCGCAATCGCGAGCTTGTTCCAGGGCGGGCCTGCGGCTGCAGGATTTTCTTCTCGCGGGGGAGGATCGAGGACGGGAACCTGCTCGTTGTTGTCGGATTTCTTCGTCGCCGGGCTGACTCCAGTGGCGGCCAGGTAGTCAGCAATGGCCTGTTCTTCATCCATGTGCAAACAGCGCGCGTAGGCACGGATAAAGCCCTTATTAAAGATGCCGCCCGGGAGTTGATCGAATTGTTCTTCCTCAAGAGCGCGCAGCATGCGCGTACCGATTTTCGTGGTAAGGGAGATGTCATCCAGGCTGATCCCCTGCTTCTCCCGCTCTTGCTTCAGTTGGGCACCCAGCGACGCCACTCGACCGTTCTCCCGTGACCCGGAAACATCACGGGCCAGATGTTCACATTAAATATATGTTATGCGAGTGTTTTTGGAGGCGGATTTTTCAGCGGCCGGAAAATGCCGGCCACAAGATTACTATTTGCGCGGATCCCCAGGGATCGATTCTGGAACTGCCTGGCGCGCAACCGATTCTGCTCACCTCAGGATGAGCGCGAGGCAATTGTGAACCTGTTCAGTACATACAGTGCTTACTGTATTGCCTGTAACCAACTCATGCCCTACTTTTGGCGCAGTGTTCGCCCGAGGCGCGAGGGGGAAGAGGGGGCTCACGTCTGGCGAAAAAAGTGCTGGAGCGCGCGCCATGGATCCATGGATGGCCTCGGGATACTTCTTACTCGGTGCTGGGGTGGGATCTTTGGCGAGCGCGTGGCTTCGCGGCAAACGGTTTCGCAGATTTAAGGAACAGCAGGAGGCAATGGCCCGTAACCAGTGCGAAACAGAAGAACAAGCTGACAAAAGTGCCGGGCGCAAGTCGGCCTAGCCAGGAACCCCTGGATGGACGAAGTCTCCACTTCGAAACTGATAGGCAAGGCCCTGATCGTCTCCGAAGACGCGGTGGCTACACGCCAAGTTGCCGAGGCCATGCAGGAGCTCGCTTTGTCGGTGGAGATCTGCATCAAACTTTCCGATGCGCTGGACCGGGTGAACCACAGCAAGCTTGAGGTTGGAGTTGTTGATTTTTCGCTGGGAAGCCAAGCTACACTTGTACTTCGACAGGTGCGAAACTCAGTCTCGAACCGGACGGCGGTGACATTCGCAATCACGGGCAGCAGCGCTGAGACCGCGCAAGCCTTAAAAGCAGGTTCGAGCTTTGCGCTCGAAAGACCGCTGACTCTCGATTCGATCCGGCATACCCTCAGAGCAGCTTACGGGTTGATCGTACGAGAGCGCCGCCGCTACTTCCGTTGTCCCGTCTCGGTCCCAGCGGCCGCCAACCAAAAAGGCGGACCACAAATCTTCGGCAAGACGGTAAACATCAGCGAAAGCGGCGTCGCAATCAGCACTTCGACTCCACTGATGCCGGGCACAGCGGTAACCGTCCAGTTCACCCTGACGAACCCTCAACTGGCGGTCACGGCGGAGTGCAAGGTGTGCTGGAGTGATGACAAGGGTCACGTTGGATTGTCGTTTCTATACCTGCCAGCGAATGTCAGTTCCGAACTGCAAGCCTGGCTGGCGCGGAGACTCGAAGAGCAACTACCTGACTTGGTAACCCGGCGATTTCAGGCCACACCCCAAAGCTGAGCCCACAACCAAAGGCTTCCGCGAGATTCGGGAAACCCGGCGACGGGGGTCGAGCCGCTTGGTAAGGATCAATTTCCCGGCACGTCAGGCCGAACCAGGCCACCGGAAGCGGCCGTCAAGAGGCCTCATAAACCCTTGAATTCTAAGCAGAACACGTTGGTAATGTATCGAGTTGGTTTTCGTCGGACATTTCGTTCGCTCTGAGCAAGAATCTTAGGATGTCTGGCAGTTTGCCTCGTCAGTTGGGCGCACAAGTGTTTATTGCAGCCATGGCCCTTGCCGCACTGGGCTGTTTCGGTATTGCCCTGGCGAATTGGCACTCGATGGACCCGCTGAAGTTCCTTTGCTACCTTGCGGTTGCGTTGCTGGCTTCTTCCCTGAAAATCAAACTGCCAGGCATCAACGGAACGATGTCGGTGAACTTTTTGTTCATCCTGCTGGGGGTTTTGGAATTGAGCTTTGGCGAGACCCTGATGATCGGGTTCGCCGCAGTGCTGGTGCAGTCTTATTGGAAGTCTTCGAACCTGAAGTCGATTCATGTGATTTTCAATATGTCGCAGCTGCCGGTGGGAACGGCTGCGTCATACCTCGTGTATCAAGCCGTAACTACGCATGGGCTACAGCGAAACGCTCCGCTTGCGTTGCTGCTGGTGGCAATCACATATTTCGCCTTCAATACCTTCGCTATGGCGACCATCATCCGCCTGACGGAAGGTAAGCCGGTGTTGAAAGTGTGGTCGGAATGTTATTTCTGGTCGTTTCCTTATTACCTGGTCGGAGCGGCCATCGCCGGATTGGTGAGCTTCTTGAATCGGCACATCGGATGGCAGTCTTCGCTTCTGGTTTTGCCTCCGGTTTATCTCATGTACCGGTCGTATCGGCTTTACCTGGCCAAGCTCGAGGATGAAACGCGGCATGCCGAGCAGGTATCCAATTTGCACTTGCGAACCATTGAAGCTCTTGCGCTGGCGATTGAAGCCAAGGATCACACTACACACGACCACCTGCAACGGGTTCGTATTTACGCGATGGAACTGGGTAAGGAACTCGGGTTAAGCGCAGACGAAACTGAGGCCTTGCAAGCGGCGTCGGTTCTGCACGATATCGGCAAGCTGGCGGTTCCCGAACATATTATTTCCAAGCCGGGGAAACTGACGCCGGAAGAATTCGAGAAGATGAAGATCCATCCCATTATTGGAGCGGAGATTCTGGAACAAGTGGAATTTCCTTATCCGGTGGTGCCTATCGTCAGGGCGCATCACGAAAAATGGGACGGCAGCGGTTATCCGAACGGGTTGAAGGGTGAGGACATTCCGATTGGAGCGCGAATCCTGGCGGCAGTCGATTGCCTGGACGCGCTGGCCTCAGATCGGCAGTACCGTCGCGCGTTGCCTTTGAATGAAGCGATGGCGCGCGTGGTCGACGAGGCCGGCAAGAGTTTTGATCCGCGTGTGGTTGAGGTCTTGCGGCAGAGGTATGTTGAGTTGGAGAAACTTGCGCATGCGCGACCGCCGAAAACTCCGGCAAAGCTTTCGACCGATGTGAAGGTCCAACGTGGCGCCGCTCCGGCGGCGGGTTTTGCAGAACCAGAAACAGCGGTTCCACAGCACCCGGAACAACGCCGCGACTATCTTTCCTTTATCGCGGCAGCGCGGCAAGAAGCGCAGATGCTTTTTGAGTTGAGTCATGACCTGGGCACTTCGCTGAGCGTAGACGATACGCTCTCGATGCTCTCGGTGCGGCTGAAGCGCCTGGTGCCGTATGACTCCATGGCGGTTTATCTCAAGCAGGACAATCTGCTGACTCCGGAGTTTGTCAGCGGCGACAACTTTCGTTTATTTTCGTCTTTGAGGATTCCGCTCGGGGAAGGGCTGTCGGGATGGGTGGCGCAGAACGGCAAGCCGATTCTCAATGGCAATCCTTCGGTCGAGCCCGGATATCTCAATGATCCGACCAAATACAGCACTCTTCGTTCAGCGCTCGCAGTGCCGCTCGAGGGAGTGTCGGGCGTGGTTGCGGTGTTGGCGCTGTATCGCGCTCAACAGGACGCATTTACCAAGGACCATCTGCGAATTCTGCTGGCCATCAGCTCGAAGCTCGGATTCACCATCGAGAACGCGCTCAAATATCGACTGGCCGAGGATTCGGCTACAACCGATTACCTCACTGGTCTTCCCAACGCGCGATCGCTGTTCTTGCATCTCGATCGTGAGATTGCGCGCTGCAAGCGATCCAATCTGCCGCTGGCCGTGTTCGTTTCAGATCTCAACGGCTTTAAACAGGTGAATGACCGCTTTGGACACTTCCAAGGCAACAAGCTCTTGCAGATGTTTGCCGAGGCCTTGAAAGATTCCTGCCGTGAATACGATTATGCGGCGAGAATGGGCGGCGATGAATTCGTTGTGGTTGCACCCGGTCTCAGTCGGGAGGCAGCCGCAGAAATGGCGCGCCGGCTTGAGGCGATTATCGCCGACGTCGGAAAATTGGTTTGCGGCGATGGTCTGGTTTCAGTGAGCATCGGGCAGGCTTTCTTTCCAGTGGATGGCAGCAATGCCGAACACTTGCTGGCGGAAGCGGACCGCCGCATGTACGGAGTGAAGAATTTGCACTACGCGAATGGCGCGGATCGGCACGCTGGAGTGCGGTCTGCGGGTGCAACGTAAGGCGACAGTTCGCATTCAGCGAAACCGAGCCCAAGGTAAATGACCGATGTCTCTTCTTACGGTTTGACGCTCACCTCGACCGGGAGAGAAGTGGACGGTCCGTTCGCATCGCTGTCAGCAGCGGTGGAGAAGTGGGCAACAATGTCGTTCGCGCCGTCGCCAAGATCCGCAACTCGCACTCGAAGGCTGGCGATCGATGCGGACTGCGAGCGATCATGTAGCTGAGCCTCTCCGAGCAATCTGCCACTCGTGCTGCCGAGATAAAAGCGGACTCTTCCAGTGGGCGCCGTGGGTCCAGTGCTTTTCACGACGGCGATTAGACCCGTGCTTGAGTCACGACCAGCCCGCAAAATGGTTGGGGGATTCGCTGAAATTGTCGAACTCGTCCAGTAGCTGGGGTGGCCAGCGATTCTCCAGGAAAACATAAGAAATGAAGTCGCAGTCAAGTCGATTGCCGGTTCCGTCGTGCTATACGATTGCACATTGTCCCTATAGACGGCCACCTGAGAGCCGTTGTACTTGCCATCATTTCCGTTGAATCTCTTGAACGAATCTCTGCCGTTCGCCGGACAAAGAATCATTCCCTGCAGCGTGCCCGAAGTTGCCGCGCTGGCCGGGCCTTCCGAAGCTGCACCCCACAAAATCGGCGTGCCGCCTGATGTTCCGTCGAGCGCGCCCGCCAGGTTCGCCACCTGGTGCTGGATGCAGTTGGGGAACGTCGTACCGTCGCCCACGATGAAGGACGATCCCCATGAATTAGCGCCGAGGATGTTGCCCAGCCATTTCTGCGCGTCTGTGTTGTAGCCGCTCGACGTCGTCAGATAATAGAGTTCGCTCGCCACTACTGAGAGGCCCGCGCCGTGCGATGTAGTGTCGCCGTCTTGCCAGGGAACGCCGAAACCCCAAACATCTTTTCCAGACTGAGTAATCGCGACGGCCAGCTGATTCTTCAGAGCCTTGAGCATTGTCGATTGGTTGACCGGCAGCCCAGACGGATTGCCCGCCATGCCCAGCGCGCGATAAAGCTCGAAGTGCGCCAGCCCGCTGACATCGTAGAGATTGAGCGTGTCTTCATTGCCGGTGTCGTAGATTTTGGTGATGTAGCGCGCGGCATAGTGGGCAGCGTCGGCCAGGTATTTTTCAGGATTGCTCACGGGCAAATCCGCTGGGAGTTTTCCGTCGGCCGAGGCCAGCGCGAAATAAAGTTCGGTTGCGCCCAACTCCATATCGTCATCCCATACGGTTTCGGGATAGCCGTCGAAGGGCATGATGGTGAGCAAACAGCCGGTCGGGCAACTGCCGCCATTCACCGATTTCGCTGGATCGTGGAGAGAAGTATTGGCCAGCACGAAAATATCCTCTGCGTTTCGCAGCGCCTGGTTCGCACCGGTCGGATCCGTGGTTCGATAAAGCTGGTAGTACTCCGCGAAAGCGGCTGCCATTCGGCCCGCGAGATTCGGGCTGATTTGCGAGCCGCCGACGGCTGCGACAAAACCCGGCCGGTAGCAAATATAAAAATAGTCAGCCGTGCAGCGCTTGTAGTGATCAGCCGCCTGCGGCAATGTCCAAATGTCATACTCAGTTTCAAGATTGGGAAAATTCTTCCAGTCCTGGCTGTTGTCCACCTGGTAGTAAAGAGTTTTGCTGCTGTCATCCCACATCCGCATCAGCCAGGCAACACCGAAACGTGCCTCGGCAGAGAAGTCCGACGACGCCGGAGCTCCCGCCACATTGCCTGCATAAGAAACCGCAACCGGGGGCGCTGCGGGATTCTGCGGAGCGTTCGGTCCCATCTGATTTGGAAAATCACGAACTCCAATTTCCATGAGCGCGGTGGTGTAGCTCACGGTCTCCACATACTTCATGTAGTCGCCCGCATCCCACCATCCGCCGTCGCCGTCGATGACCGCTCCCGTCGGAGTCAGGGGTGTCCCCTTGGTGGCGATCAGGTCGTTGTTGTTCAAGGGCGGCGTATCGTAGATGGTCGTGTTCTTGTCGTTGAGGTGACCGGGCGCGGTGCGCAGCGCGTTGGGAATATAGTTCGGCCCATCGCGCTCGGTCTCGTAAAACCAAAGCGTGTTCAGGAGCAAGCCAGGATAGAGCACTGCCGGAGAATCGACGGCGAACTGCGGCGATGTAGCCGGTACCGGACCCTCTACGGAGATGGTGTAAATATCGCCGCCAGGCACCGCAAAACTGAGAGGGTAGACTTCATACGAGAGTTTGGCGCTGTTGCTCCACGTCCCCGCCAGGGTGCCGACCGGAGCCGAATAAACCGTTTTGCCTTGGGAGTTGATGACGTTGAACGTGGCTCCGGATTCCGAGGCCGTCGACATAAGATAGGCCTGAAAAGGCGGATTGCCGGATTCGTATCCCGCCTGGTTGACACGTACATAGGCCGACGATGCCGCGGCTGAAGCGCACACCAGCAGGAGCGCAACGCACGTAGCGGCGATTGTGAACAGCCTCTGGCGATTGAAAATGTTAGGAAATTTACCGGTCAGGGTCATGCTCCACTCCGCGGTTGGCCGATCANACTGAAAGCATTCATTAAAACGTATGAATGCCGCTTGTGGAGCCAAAGTTTATACCTTTGTCGCGGAATTTTCCAGTGCTGTTTTTGGCAGGCGGTTGGAGGTTTCGAAAACCCGGCCACGGACTTATCCGGTTGCTCAGGGGCCGGCGAAGCGTCCAAATCTGTAGGTCAGGCTCGCGCTGGCGTAGGAGGGTATGCGCACTCCGACAACTTCCTGAATGTCGGACGGATAGAAGTTTTCCGTGGTCTGCCCGGTATAGCCGCTCGCGATCAGGAAATTTACGCCAGCCTCCACGCGGCCGTTCACAAACGGCCGGACCAACGCTCCGCGAAATTCCTTCACCGGAGTTCCCGTGCATTCGTTGCTCAAAATTGGCAGGCATCCTGTGCCCAGGGGCTTGGTCGCCACGTACTCGAATTCGCCTCGTGCCTGCAACTTGAACGGAAGTTTCTGAATCGTTCCCATCGTGTCGAAGATGGTTCGCGGTGCCTCGGGCGTTGGATCGCCGGAGTCGAGGTCGCGAGCATCGGCTTTGGAAAAACTTGCCTGCAGCGTTCCCAGGCTGAAGTTTCTGCGCACCGCGATTACCATGAAGCGCAGACGGCTTGGCCCCTGATCAAATTGCAGTCCAGTATCGGGATCGATTTTCGCCAGCTCCGCGCTACTGGTGACGTGCCCCAGAGTAAGTCGCACATCCGTTTTGTGGACGGTCTTGCTCGCGACCAGCTGATACGAATGCGATGTGGCCACCGGAGTGCCCGCAGTCGTTCCGGTGCCAATGCGGGGATCTTCCGTGAAGAACGCCTGGCCAAAACTGAGAGAGAGCAGCGGCGCGTACCACGATTCCTTAGGGAGAAAAGAAACTGTCGCCTTGGGCGAGTTCACGCCCACCCATTTCTGAAAAGAATTCTGTGGGTGCAGAAGGTCGTCGTTATCAAAATCGATTTCGTCGCGACGCCAGCCGAGATAGTAGCGTAAGTAGCGGGACAGAGCGCCCTCGCCGGCAATGTACGGCGTCACTGATCCGATGGTGACGTTGTTTCCATCGATCGGAGTGAACGGGCCGTAGTACGCAGGAGCGCTGGGGTTGAAAACTCCGTAGTGGTCAAGATCGTCGCGCCGCGGCGCCTCGCGCTCGTAGTCAAATCCCCCCAGCAGAGAAAAATACTCGGCTAGCTTGTTCACATAGTTCGTGCTGCCGCCGGCAACCGTGCGAAACTCGCTTTGCCGAATAAGGCCCTGTCCAAAATCCGAAAACAGCGAAAGATTGTAGGTGCGAAAAAAGCCGGAGAGTTGCAGTTGCTGGCTTCCGCTGATTTGCCAGACGTCGTTCACGGCTACCAGTGCGGTATGCGTCTGATCCTTCTGCCGCGGATCGATCGTATCTCCATAGTTGTGGAAGTTGGCATCGGCGGAATTCAAGGCAAAGATCGGAACCAGTCCCGGCACAT
>JGI12269J14319_10000855_pt1 | contig 29921 bp, 20 predicted proteins | sample PeaSoiSIISIP2007_FD_14319 | JGI IMG/M metagenome (IMG submission 14319)
GCCGAGTTTTTTGGCAGCCTGAATGAGCGCTTGAACCGGCGCGACGATTCGGCGGGTCATCACCACAAAGACGACCGTCATCAACAGCATGACTCCCATAATGCAAGACACCGTGACGATTTCCATTCGATGAATCGAGGCGATCAGGTTCGACTGGTCGAATCCGAGGTACACCATACCTACGCGGCCATTGAGCACGGGCTGGACAAATACCACGGAGTCCATCGTGTCCCAGGGCAGCCGCACGAAGGAGTGGTTGCTCAGCTCATCGCGGGGATTCTTCAGTTGTTCTGGGAAGGTGAGTTCGAACGTGTGGGCCAGGACTTTCCCGTCCGGGGACGTAATGATGGCCCATTCCACATCTTGGCTTCCAATGCTGGCGCCCAGCAGGGACTTTACCGATTCAATGTCCCCATTTGACAGCCCCGACTCCGCGGACTTGGCGAGAAGTTCAGCGACTACGTCACCATGGTTTGTAAAATCTTCCGTGAGCTGTCGTGACAGCAGTCGATCCATCAGTGGATACAAGATCGACGCCACTAGCAACGCACAGCCAAGCTGCAAGACTGTGAATTTGCTTGAAATACTTCTCATCCTGTCCCCGCGGGGGAAGATGCACGTACTGTGCCAAAATATTAAGAACTCCTTCGCTATCTGCCGCTCAATCAGTGGATTAGCGCGAATTCGGAACAGATGGCATGCTTTGGGTATGCTCCTGTCCCAATACGGCCTTGCTCTTACCAGATTGGAACCTATGGAGCGCGATCGGATCCTGGCGGTTTGCGTAGTGGGAGTCGGCTATTGCTCGATAGTTGCGACGGCGCAGGTCCACCATGATGCCGCTGCACGAACCTTTGTCGGGAATGACTCGACCTTGAAGCTGTGCTGCGCCAGGGTTTAGGGGATGATTGCCTGCGAGTTTACTCGATACTGTCGGCGAAAATAGAGCGGCCAATCACCTTAACGTCGATAGAAATCGGAGGGCGCAGACCGCTGCCCTGCACGATCGCTCCCCGGACCCAGGTGTTGCCTCCGAGAGCCCCGACTTTCAAGGGATCGTACACGGTGCCGTCGCACGAATTCACGACCATGGGATGGCTGGCATTGAATTTAAATTTCGAGGCGAGCCGTCCGAGATCGGTCACGAATTCCAATTCGCAGCGGCCAAATGGTCCCTGGAGGGAAAACGCCCAGTATTCTCCGCCGGGAAGCCGGATCACCATGGCGGGAATATTTTCCAGTGTCAAAGGATTCAGGAAAGTGAATTTCTTTGCGGCCCACGGTTTGGATAATTCATCCATCGTCGCGGCCAAGGTTGGCCCTTCGTGAACTGCTGGAATGGGATTTGGCAGCGGCGGAGTAGGCGCGGTCTGCGCCGTTGCGTCAGCGTCAGAAGAGGAAGAATTGGCTTCGCCGTGGGACTTGCTCTTCACCCACCAGAATAATACGGCGCCGATCAACACGACGGCGGCAGCGATGCCGCCGATTTGCAACAGGCGCTGCGCGTCGAAGCCGCCCAAACTGCGTCCACCCTGGCGAGCCCCCGGACCCACGCCGGGAATTGTCGGCATATCGGGCCGGAACGGATCAAACTTGTTCTCCGCGGGTTTGTCGGGAGGCGCGTCCGGAGTTTTCGTGGGTAGTTTGACAGCCATGGGAATCAAAATTTGCGCATACGGATTACGGTACCGTTTTGTTCGTGCTTCACTTCATCCATCAGCTTGTTGATCAGCAAAATGCCGCGGCCATGCTCGGAATGCAAATTGGATTCGTCAGTAGGCGAGGGGATGGACTTGGGGTCGAACCCGCTGCCCGGATCGCGAACCACGATCACGATGCCCTCTTCTCGATCACCGGTCACGGAACATTCGATTTTCTTGGCAGGATCGCCCTTGCAACCGTGCAGGATTGCGTTGGCCAGCGCTTCGCGCAACGCCATCTCAATTTCAAATTCCTTGCCCGAGGCATATTCCAATTCCCCGACCAGCCGCATGACCCAGCCCACCACAGGCGAAATGGCCGTGACATCGGCGGGCAGACTCACCTCGAAGCGCATGGAGAAGGACTGCTCATTCCCTGACGTCTCTGAATTTAAGTTTGTATGCATACTGGATTTCGAGCGTGTGTCGCACACGCAAATCGCGCATAAAAGGCAGAAATTGCAGTCCTGGGCAACTGCAAGGCTACCGGGTCATATTTTGGACCTGAGTGGACTCCCAAACAAGAAGAGGGGAAGGCTTGTGTTCCGCAAGGATACCCCACCCACGGAGCTAGAGGGCAAGCGAAGCTTGGTGGCGGATCTGCTCGTTCAAATTAGCAATTGCCAAAAGCAATTGCAGTAGATTCGAGCGCATTTCATCACCCAATTCAAGGTTCTCGCTCCCGATGGTTTCCACAATGAAATCCACCTGTGCGAGCATCCAGTCGCGCGCATCGCGGTCAGCGGTTTCTCCCCGGCTTACGAGCTCAGTAATCGCATTGAGCTCTTGCGTTGAGTCCACGAGGTAGCTATCCAGACTCTGGCCGCCTTCGCCGAAGCTTGCGGGGAGTTCGATCACAGACTTTTCGGAGTAACTGTTGCGACTAGGAGTCGTCATGGGCCACACCTCAATCTTCCTTGGAGCTATAGGGGTGAAGTGAGCACGCCTGCTGCCAACTTGGGAAGACCCTGCATCTCCATTGTTTTGGCGAGGCTGCGAACAATCTGCCCGCAGAAGGGCGAGCTGCGTGGCTGGGCAAACCGGATAGAATCTATCCTGCGTGTGGAAGCAGGGAGTATTTCAGACCCGGCTGGAATTGTGAAGGATGAGGCGCAAGGAACCCTCTTCCACGAAGCAAGAGTATTGACTTGCCGGGAAACTCTTATGCGGATTAGCATGGACACGCCTTACCACCGAGGCGATGATGGGTGGGCCAACGCAGTCGCACCTTGGGATGCGAGGAGGGTCATCCGTATGCGCAAGTTAACAATTCTATGCGCGGCGCTGTTTTGTTTTTCTCTCACAGCGTCAGCACAGGATTCTACAGCGGCGTTCGATGCCAGCAGTCCGGCCAGTGAACCCGCCGCTCCCGCGTCGCTCATTCCCGCCGATCGCGAGCCGTGGCAATTGGGCGTGGGGTTCCAATTTTTGCAATACAATGTCCTGGGCCAAAAATTCCATAATTTGGGCTATCAAGCGGACGTCACAAGATATTTTGTGAACTGGTTCGGTGTGGAAGGCACTGCCATCGCTGGATTCGGTCATTCGGGGTCGAGTCCCAGCATTACCGCGAATTCGCTATTCCTTGGCGGTGGACCCCACGTTTCCGTGTACAACACCCACCACTTCGAGCCGTGGGTCCATGTGCTTGTTGGTTGGGAGCGCTTCCGCTTCACTCAATCGGACGTGCTTGGCAACAATTCCCACGCCGCGTTCATGGGAGGCGGGGGAGTGGACTATAAGATCGGCGGCGGGCGCATCTATTGGCGAGTTCAAGGCGACTTCATGGGAACGAACATCGGGGCGCCGGGGTTTTCAAAAAATTATTCTGTCGGGACAGGCATAGTTCTCAATTTCTAAAGGACGCGGCAATCTTTCTTCAATGGCCGGCATTTAACGAGGAAGCCTCGCTCTATGCCGGCCTTTTCATTTTGCTGCGCGACAGCCGGTTCGCCCTTGCGAAGATGCTCTGGTAATTTATGTCGTGATGGGATGAATATGTCCGTCAAGCGGCAGCGCCGTGGCACTTTTTATATTTCTTCCCGCTCCCGCAAGGGCATGGGTCATTCCGGCCGATTTTTGCTCCGGTGCGGACCGGCTTTGGCTGCTCGGCTTCCGCGGCTCCTGCTTGCAGCTTCATTTCCTGCTGTTGCCGGCGCTGGCGTCGCTCGATTTCCCTGGCTTCGTCTTCGGGGCGTGCGGGCTGAACCAGGAAAAGGTAGCGAACCGTCTCGGTGTCGATGCGCCCCATCATGTCCTCAAAAAGAAGGAAGGCTTCCTTTTTGAATTCGACGAGCGGATCTTTTTGTCCGTACCCGCGCAGGCCAATGCCTTCCTTCAAGTGGTCGAGCGTTAACAGGTGGTCTTTCCACTGCGTGTCGACGATATCCAGAATGATCCGCCGCTCGAGCCAGCGCATCATCTGCTCGCCGAACAGCTTTTCCTTTTCGGCGTAGCGCTCCTTGACGCGCTCGACAAGTGTGTCCGCCAGTTCCGCGTGGTTCATCTTGCCCGCGTCGATTCCGGCAGCCTTCACATCGATGCCGTACTGGTTCAGCACTTCGGCGGCAAATTGGGTGACGTTCCATTTGCCCGGATGCTCGCTTGCCGGGCAGGAAGTTTCCACCAGTTCGCGGGCAATGTCTTCCGCGATGCCCAGGGCGTAATCTTTTTGTTCTTTTCCTTCGAGGGCGGAGCGGCGAATCGAATAGATCGTCTCGCGCTGCTTGTTCATCACGTCGTCATATTCGAGCAGGTGCTTGCGCGCCTCGAAGTTCTGGGCTTCGACGGCCATTTGCGCATTTTCGATGCGGCGTGAAATGAGCTTGGACTCAATGGGAATTCCCTCGGTCATTCCCAGCCGGTACATCAGCGCCTTGACGCGCTCGCCGCCGAACACGCGCAGCAAATCGTCCTCGAGCGAAAGGAAAAACCGGGAGGAGCCCGGGTCGCCCTGGCGGCCGGCGCGCCCGCGGAGCTGATTGTCGATGCGCCGCGCTTCGTGGCGCTCGGTGCCGAGAATGTGCAAGCCGCCGAGAGCGATCACTTCATCGTGCTCCGCGCGGCATTGCTCCGCATAGATATCGTAGATGGGTTTCCATTGATCCGCGGGAACCTGAAAAATCTTGCCCTCCTGTTGGAACAACACCATATTGGGCGACGTGTTGCCGTCGGAGCCTTCTCCGCCGATCACTGCCGGCGCCGCGATGTACGGAATCGCGAGCCTTTCGTGCAAGCAATGCTCGCGGGTCATCGCTTCGGGGTTCCCGCCCAACAAAATGTCGGTGCCGCGGCCCGCCATGTTGGTTGAAACCGTGACCGCGCCCTTGCGCCCCGCCTGAGAGATTATTTTTGCTTCGCGCTCGTGCTGCTTCGCGTTCAAGACCTGGTGCGGAATGCCCGCCTTTTTCAGAAGATTCGCCAGATGCTCGGATTTTTCGATCGAAATTGTGCCGACGAGCACTGGCTGGCCCGATTCGTGAAGTTGCCGGATCCCGTGCGCGTGAGTGTTGTCCTCCTGCAGGATGCCGTTGACCACGGCTTCATATTTTTCGCCGGCCGTGCGGTACACCACGTCCGAAAATTCCTCGCGGCGGAGCGTTCGGTTCGTGGGAATCAGCGATACATCCAGTTTATAAATTTTGTTGAACTCGGTGGCCTCGGTCTCCGCGGTTCCGGTCATGCCGGAAAGTTTCTTGTACATCCGGAAATAATTCTGGAAGGTAATCGTCGCGAGGGTCTGATTCTCGCGCTCGATCTTGACGCCTTCTTTCGCTTCCACGGCCTGGTGCAATCCGTCCGACCAGCGGCGGCCGGGCATTTCGCGTCCCGTGAATTCATCGATGATAACGACCTCGCCGTTCTTGACCACGTATTCGACATCGCGTTTATAGAGCGTGTGGGCGCGGAGTCCCTGATAGACGTGGTGAATCGTTTCCATGTGCTGCGGGTCGTACATGTTGCCGAGCCCCAGCAGCCTCTCGGTTTTGCTGACGCCCTCTTCGGTCAGCGTCGCGGTTCTGTGCTTTTCCTCGACGATGTAATCGATGTCCTGAATCAACTTCGGGATGATTTTGTCGATGCGGTAGTACTTGTCGGTGGATTCCTCGGCGGGACCCGAAATGATCAGCGGGGTGCGGGCCTCGTCGATCAGGATCGAGTCCACTTCGTCCACGATCCCGAAATGATGGCCGCGCTGAACGCAGTCCACCAAATCGAATTTCATGTTGTCGCGGAGGTAATCGAATCCGAATTCGTTGTTCGTGCCGTAGGTGATGTCCGCGCCATACGCCGCGCGCCGTTCGACGTCGCTCAGATCGTGGACGATCACGCCGACGGTCATGCCCAGCGCGCGGTAGATCGGGCTCATCCACTCCGCGTCGCGCCGCGCCAGGTAATCGTTCACGGTTACGATGTGCACGCCCCGGCCTGTGAGCGCGTTGAGGACGGCAGGAAGCGTGGCGACGAGCGTCTTACCTTCGCCCGTCTTCATTTCGGCGATTTTGCCTTCGTTCAAGACGATGCCGCCGATCAATTGCACGTCGAAATGGCGCATGCCCAGCTTCCGACGGCCGGCTTCGCGCACCAGCGCAAAGGCCGGAACCAGCGCGGGTTCCAGCGCATCCTTGCAGCGCTCTTTGAAGTCCGGATCTTCCAGCGGAATGCTGCCGAGGCGCCCCTGCACCTCGGTCCGCAGCTGCACCGTTTTCTCCAGAAGCTCGGCGTCGCTCAGCTTCTCAAACTCCGGCGCGAGCGCGTTGATCCGGGTGACCAGCGGCTGGATCACCTTCAGGTCGCGCTCGTGCTTGGTGCCGATGAACTTGGCAACAACTTGGTCGATCAGGGTATCGACTCGCATCACAACCCTTCAGTGTCCTTCGGAATAAGCTTCCTTCTCCGGGGCGGGCTCCGAGGCCCTGCGTATGAGATGCACGTGCGCGCAGTATGGGGGCATCCTGCAGGCACGCTCAAAAATTCATTGTACCCTGTCCTGCAATCGCCTTGCAAAGAGTGGTGATTCCAGAGGCTGGAATCGTGGAGATCGCTGAGAGGAAGTGTTTTGAAGCCCGGCTGGACTGTGCTAAAGAAGGCAGCTATTGGGGGGTTTTTCCTGTTAAGAATGAAAGATTACGTGAGGATGCCTTCACAAGATGCAGATATCCTCTTACAGTCATGACCTGGCCGGAAATCCGGTAAACACCTGACGGACACCTCGACTCTTGTCATGCAAAATGTGAACGAGGGTCCATTTATTTCGAGCAAAAAACGAACGGCAATTTGACTTAATTTAGGCCGCCCGCACCCAACCCGGCGCGGCTCATCCTCGGGACAGACAGTAGAGGAGAATCGATGCGCACGGCCCTGAAAATGGTCCTGCCCCTGATCGTGAGCGTCGCGGTCGTTTCCGGACTGTTCGCGTGGTACCAGGTGCGGACGGAGAAACGCATCCTGAGAAGCGATCTGTCCCGGAGAGCTGAAATTCTTGGCGAGACCTTGCAGGAAAATGTCGAACCGCTGATGGATCGCGCGCCGGACGGGAATTTGCAACGGCTGGTGGAACGATTCGGCGAGCGCGAGCATTTGAAAGGCGTCGCTGTGTATGACGCGGGGGGAAGGGCGCTGGCGATCACGCCGGGAATTGCGAGGGAGTTCCAGAGCTGGCCGGAGGTTGTGAAGAACGCGGCCGGAAAGAATCAGGAACAGGGCGAATATGTTCTCGAGAAGCGCGCAGATCAATCCGGAAAAGAGGAAGACCTGGCCCTGCACATTTTGGCGTGCCCGCTGCACCGGGACAACGAGCTGACGGGAGCCCTCGCGTTGTTCCATGACACGAGCTACATCGACGCGCAGGTTGCGCATACGTTACGTGATTCGCTGGTGAATGCATTAGTGCAGACCCTGCTGATCACGGGTTTGGCGCTGATACTGGTGCGATGGACCTTCATGCGGCCGCTGAAGCACACCGCGCACTGGCTGCGCATGCTGAGGACGGGCGGCGCAAGCGGCGCCAAGGCCCCTCCGGCGCTGCCGCAGGGACAGGGAGAGATATTCGACCAGTTACATCAGGAAGTCACGCATCTGGCGCACGACTTGAGCACGGCGCGGGCGACAGCGGAGGAAGAAGCGAGGCTGCGCGATTCAGGGGCTTCCCTTTGGACGGCGGAGCGGCTCCGTGTGAGCCTGCAGGACAAACTTCATGGGACGCCGCTGTTTGTGGTCTCCAACCGCGAACCGTACATGCACGTGATGAATGAAAAGGACAAGACGATCAGCGTCATCGTCCCGGCGAGCGGCCTCGTGACGGCGCTCGAGCCGGTGTTGCTGGCGTGCAACGGAACGTGGGTGGCAAGCGGGCCGGGAAGCGGGGATCGCGAGGTGGTGGACGCCAATGACAGGTTGCGCGTGCCGCCGGATCATCCGAGTTACACGCTGCGACGCGTTTGGACGACCGATGAGGAGGACAAGGGATTTTACGAAGGATTTTCAAACGAAGGGCTCTGGCCGTTGTGCCACATCGCGCACACGCGGCCCGTGTTCCGCCCCGAGGATTGGCTTCACTATCAGCGGATCAACCGGCGGTTTGCGGACGTGGTGCTGCAGGAAATGGAGGGGACGGAATCGCCGATTCTGCTGGCGCAGGATTACCACTTCGCCCTGCTTCCGCGCATGGTGAAGGATGCGCGTCCCGACGCTCGCGTGGCTATTTTCTGGCACATTCCGTGGCCGAATCCAGAAGTGTTTGGAATTTGCCCGTGGCAGAGGGAACTGGTCGATGGCTTGCTCGGTGCGGACTTGATCGGATTCCACATTCAGACGCACTGCAATAATTTTTTGGAGACTGTGGACCACGCTCTGGAAGCGCTGACGGAGTGGGACCGCTTTGCCGTGAACCGGCAGGGGCACGTGACGCGTGTGCGGCCGTATCCCATCAGCGTCGCGTTTCCGGAGAGCTCGCCAAACGATGTGGAGATGCGCAACGCGGGGGCGGAGCGAACGTTGATTTGCGAGGAGCTGGGCATCGAGGCTTCGTTCCTTGGCGTGGGAGTGGATCGTGTGGACTACACGAAGGGAATTCTGGAGAGGTTCCGCGCAATCGAGCGATTCCTCGAGCAGTATCCATCCTACCAGCGGAGATTCTCCCTTATCCAAATCGGGGCGCCGAGCCGGACCGATATCGAGCGGTACAAGAATTTCCTGGATGAAGTGACCGCGGAAGCGGAGCGGATCAACGCGAAGTTTCACGCAGGACGGTGGAAGCCGATTGTCTTCCTGAAGAGACACCATTCGCACGAAGAGATCACGCGTTACTACCGGGCGGCATCGGTGTGCCTGGTGACGTCGCTGCATGACGGGATGAACCTGGTGGCGAAAGAATTCGTGGCCGCGCGCCCGGACGACCGTGGCGTGCTGATTCTCAGCACGTTCGCGGGAGCGGCGCTCGAGCTTTCCGACGCGTTGCTGGTGAACCCCTATGACATCAAGCAGCTGAGCGAGGCGATCCACACGGCGCTCGAAATGCCGGAAGCGGAACAGGCCAAGCGAATGCATTGGATGCGGCGCGAGGTGAGGGAGCACAACATCTACCGGTGGGCGGCAAACCTGCTCAGCGATCTGACGGAAATCCGAATCGAGGCAACCGACCGCCCGGAGGCGCGGCAGCCGCAATGACACGGGCCAAGTTTTCCCTGCGTGGACCGGCGGAAGTGGCGGCGCTTTCCAGGATGGAAGAAATTATTCGATGAATCTTTCCCACGTTCTTGCGCGCCTAGGCGGTTATCGTGTATTTAAGAAACAGAATGGAGGGTCTTCATGTCTAAAGTCTGGTTAGTAACCGGCAGTGCAAGCGGATTGGGCCGCAACATCGCAGAAGCTGTGCTTGCATCGGGCGACCGCCTCGTTGCAACGGCCCGCGACCCTCGCCGCCTTGAGGATCTGGTGGAGAAGTATGGCGATGAGGTTCGCACCGCTCCCCTTGATGTGGCAGACGAGGATGCGGCATATGCAGCAGTGAAGGTGGCTGTGGACGCTTTCGGGCGTCTCGATGTCGTCGTGAATAACGCGGGCTACGGCGATATTGCCCCGTTCGAACAGTTGAGCTCGGAGAGATTCAAGGCGCTGGTCGATACCAACTTCTATGGCGTAGTCAACGTGACCCGTGCTGCGCTGCCAATCATGCGGAAGCAAAAGAGCGGTTGCATCCTTCAGATATCATCAGTGGGCGGTCGTTTGGCACTTCCTGGCAGCGCTGCATACCACGCTGCTAAGTGGGCTGTTGGGGGGTTCACCGAGGCTCTGGCGCAGGAGGTGTCCCCTTTTGGCGTCAAAATATGCGCGCTGGAACCCGGCGGGATGCGGACGAACTGGGGTGAACGAGCGAATAAAGAAACCCCCGACCTGCTCCCAGATTATGAACCTTCCGTAGGTGCCATGGCCAAAGCGCTTAAGCCTCTCTGGGGCCAGGAGAATAGCGATCCGGCCAAGGTGGCTCAGGTCATCCTTCGTCTGGCTGCCAGCGATCGTTTGCCTGCGCATCTCCTGCTGGGCAGTGACGCCGTCAAGTACGCAGGCGAAGCCGAGGCGGCGCGTGCAGCCGATGCGGAACGGTGGCGGCAGATTAGCATCTCGACAGACTTCAACGCTCCGCGATCCTTGTCAGCTTTGGGATTCTAAGCGAGCCCGCGATTCGAACTCGGAAACTGATTCAATCAGGCGCCTGAAACCGATTCGTCAATGGCAAACTTGGCGAACTTCAGCATGGCGGCTTTCGTTCGAAACGGAAAGCGGCCGGCGACGGCGAGTTTCGCGATCCCGTGGACGAGCGACCACGCGTACAGCGCCCGCTCCATTGTGTTCCCGGACGGCAATTGGCCTTCTTCCTGACTATTTCGAATGTAATTCACCAGGGTGTTGAACGCTTCTTGCGAGGCCTGCACGTATTCGGGATCTTTGCAGGCGATGACGGGGGCGTCGAACATCACGGTGAAGTGCTCCGGTCTGCGGACCGCGAATACCACGTACGCCATGCCGGATTGCTTCAGCTTGTCCAACGCATTCGATTGGCGGTCGCCCGCCTCTCGCATGGCGAGCGTGAGTTCGCGAAACCCCTGCGCGGCGACGGCGGCAAGGAGCGCGTCTTTGTCCCGAAAATGGCGGTAGGGCGCGTTGTGGGAAACCCCGGCTCTCCGCGCGACTTCGCGAAGGGTGAACGCCGCCGGCCCCGCTTCGGCGATGACGCGGACCGCTCCTTGGAGAAGTGCTCGGCGCAGGTTGCCGTGATGGTAAGGTCGTCGGGGCATCGTTCAAAAAGTATTTTACACGGACATGTTGACAAACGCAACATCGATCCCTTACAATGTGGTCAGTGTCCACATTGATTTGCACGGGAGGCTATCATGGCGCAGGGCGGCACGTCCGAAAAACAAAAACCCAACGAGCATTCCTACGACGCCATCGTCATCGGTTCCGGCATGGGCGCGCTCGCCTTTGCCAGCATCATGGCCAAGCTGCGGAAGTGGCGCGTCCTCGTCCTCGAACGCCATTTCAAGATTGGCGGATTCACGCACACCTTCAGCCGTCCGGGCGGCTGGACCTGGGATGTCGGCGTTCATTACGTGGGCGAAATGGGCCGCGGCATGACGGGACGCAAGCTCTTCGATTTCATCACGGATGGCGGCGTGGACTGGGCGCCCATGCCGGATGTTTACGATGTGTTCGCTTATCCCGGCCTCACCGTAAAGGTGCCAAAGGGCCAGGCGAATTTCGAGCGTACTCTCGTGGAAGCTTTTCCCGCGGAAAAGCAAGCCATCCGCGAATATTTCCATGACATCAAACGCGCCGCGGGCTGGCTCAATCGGCACATCATGGCGATGGTCACGCCGCAACCGGTGAGCTGGATCGTGAAAACCATCAATCGCTTTTCAGAACAATCGGCATTGCAAACGACCGAGCAATATCTGGAAAGCCACATTCGCGATCCTCGCCTTCGCGCCGTACTCGCTTCGCAATGGGCGGACTACGGATTGCCTCCGGGCCGCAGCGCCTTTGTGGCCCACGCCGTGATCGTAAGCCACTATCTGAACGGCGCATGGTATCCCTCCGGCGGGGCGGGGGAAATTCCCAAGGCGGCGAGTTCCGTGATTCGTGCAGCGGGCGGAGAACTTCTGGCGGGCCACGAAGTCACGAAAATTATTTTGGAGGACGGTCGGGCCGTGGGCGTGGAAGTTCAGCTCAAGAAAGGGAAGGAGCAACCTCGGCTGGAATTTCGCGCGCCGGTCATTGTTTCCGATGCGGGAGCATGGAATACGTTCACGCGTTTGTTGCCCAGCGAGGCGATCCCGTTCCGCGCGGAACTGGAAACACCTCCGGAGGGCTTGGAAGCCGTCGAGCTGTTTCTTGGACTGAAGCGCGATCCTCGCGAGTTGGGTCTTCAGGGAGAAAATTACTGGATCTTCTCGTCTTTCGATCACAATCAGATCTGCGCCGGCCGGAACGACTTGCTCGAGGGCCGCGCCCCGATGGCTTACCTCTCGTTTCCGTCTTTGAAAGACCCGCGGGCACAGAGCCACACTGCGGAAATTGTGGCGCCCTTTTCCTATCGCACTCTGGAGGCGTTTCGCGAAGAGCCCTGGCGGCGGCGCGGAACGGACTACGAATCGGCCAAGGCCCGCATAACCCAAACCTTGCTGGATCTCATCGAGCAGCAGCACCCCGGTTTTCGGGACTTGGTGGCCTACGCCGAACTCGCGACGCCTCTTTCCTTTGAATATTTTACGGGAGCGCCATCCGGGACGATCTACGGATATCCGGCGACGCCGGACAGATTTCGAAAGAGCTGGTTTACGCCCAAGACGCCGATCCGAAACCTATTCCTCACCGGCGCAGATGTAGCCGTGCTCGGAATCATGGGCGCCTTGATGGGCGGAGTTGCCACGGCGAGCACGCTCCTTGGCTCCGCGGGATTCCTGGAGATTATGCGGGCGGCGAACTCATCTCCGTCAGGCGTTCGGCCAGTCCACAATTAGGCAGAACAAGATAGTGGGCGGGCGGGAAGAGCCGTTCCCGCCCGAAAGTGCGCAAGACAGGAGCGACCGATCCTGCAATTTTACGGCCCTTCCGCGGCGTGCGGCATTTTTACTGTCGTCCGAAGGTGTAGCCAATTGAGATCGTAAATTCTGGAACAGTGTTCCGCCCATATTGGTCAGTCAGGTTTGGCACATAATGGATATCAAATTGAGGCTTAATAAATATGTCCGATTTGACGTACAACTTCACGCCAACGCCGCCGTGCACTTGAAAGTGATTGGAGCTGGTGAAGAACTGACTCTGGGTAAATATGGAACCTGCCTGCTGGGACACATAAAAGGACAATTTGGCCCCGCCAATTCCTCCCTCCAGGACAGGAACCACGCGCTTGTCACTCGCGGTCGGCTGATAGACCGCGTTAAAATCGTAAAACCCAGGACGAACTTTTAGTGATGCAGCGGGCAAGTAGTCGGCTTGGGCAAAGCGGAAGGAGTACTCGCCGTTGACACCCAGATGCGGATTGATCATAAAGTCTGCGCCGAAGACGCCAAAGACCCCGCCCATGGTTGGCGCGGTCTCACAGGTCCCGCTGACTCCTGTGAAAGGGTCGAAAAGTTGTTGCGGAGCACAGCCTGAAGATGTTGCCGCGCTGTCGAACGCGCTGCCTAAACCAAAATAGGCGCTGACCCCTTGTGCGCTTGCCTGTTTGACCCCAGCCAGCAAGAGAAGAGCGAGAAGCGGAATTGTACGGATCGTTAGCTTTGACAAGGACTCTCTCCTTTTAAGAAACGTTATCGCACTTTGGAAAATACTATAGCCCTTCCACTCGACAGGTCTCAGGCGCCGTGCTGCGTGTCGTTTTGCTAAATCCGCCATCTCGTCTTTGTTCTGAGGTGAAATGGCGGATTCTATTCTTCACCCTTAGGGCGTAGGGCCGCGCACCCTGCTCGTGGCGCGCACGCCCAAGAATATAGATGGTCGCAAACAACCGATGGTTGTGCAGAGGTCAAAACAAGTCGTTCATTTCTGGTAGATTCGTACCCCGCAAAACGAGAGAATCCCGTATCGAAAAGCTGCGAGCCCCGAGACTCCCCCAAACCGGATCAAAGCGAATTGTAAAATTAACCGGCGGACTGGGTGAGAAGGACTCGTTCATCGGTATTCGGCGAAGTCTTGTTTTCCAGGAGCACTTTGCGGAGGCGGGCGCGTTCGTCCAGATCCATGTCGGCAAATTCAAATCCGAGACCCTGAGCTCGCGCATCGCGCATCAAGACCTGCGCCCGGATCGGGCGCAGCGTCGAGCCAATTTTCATGGAGACGAGCGTGCCCGGCAACAGATGCTTTTCGCCGACCGCGATTCCCCCGCTCAAGCTTAGCCCGCGAATTTCCAGCCGGTAGGAATCCTGCCCGACCGCCGCGATGGCCGTGATGGGTTGCGACAGACGAATGCGAGGATAGCGCCTGCGGCGGAAATATTTTGCGTTGGGCAGCGGATCCAGAGGCGCCATGGCCAATTCGTCTTCACTGAACCCGCTTCGGGGGACAAAATCCGCTGCCCAATTGGGATCGATTTTCTTCATGGACTGCACGGCTGCCAGGCGCAGTTCACCCGGGTGCGTCCAGTGAAACATGTGCCGAGCTTCCGCGATGCCTCGCAATAGTTCGGTGGCCTCTTTCGCCTTAAGCCTTCCAAGCGCCTCCACCGCTTTCAACCGGACAAACAGCCCGGCCGAGCGGCTCGCCTCTCCTTCCGCCAGGTGCAATAGAGTGGGAATGCAACTCGCGTCTTCGCTCAATCCAATTTCATCGATGGCCAGGGGCAACAAGACCGGGTCCAGCATGTGAAGCAGATTCACCAGCAGGCTTCCGCGCTCGGCTGCGCCGCCCATCGCAATCAGGCGCACCACGCGATCTTGCGCTTGCCGCGGCCAATCGGCCAGGCGCTCGGGCAACCAGCGGTCGATTGTGGTGTGGTCGAGGCGGCTCAGCAGGCCTGCGGTCTCCGCGGCTTCATTCGCGGAGCCGGAGCGAAGCGCGTCTCGCAGCGAGCCCATCAATTCCTCTCCCACGGCGCGCGCCAGGTCCACCAGGCGCTGCATCTCGACGCGACTCGAAGTGCGGTTGAAACGCGAAATTAAATTTTCCGCCGCGCTGCGCGGCACGCGTTGCAACAAGATCTCTAAACCTTCGAGCTTGCGATCTCCGCGCAAAACGTCTTCCAAAAATTCCGGCACGCGTTTTTCCAGCCCGATGCGCGGGCGCAGGCTTTGCGCGAAGACAGGCCGCTGGTGCTCCACCGTATCCAGCGAATCGAGCGATTGCAGCAGCGCGGGAAACAGCCGCTTCAAGCCCGCTTCCTGCGCCAGGCGCACAAACGCGGCGCTGATGAGCCCTTGCAAATTGTCGTCGCGCTCGACGCTCAATTGCGCCCCGGCTATCTGAATCGCAGGCGCGAGAGGGCGGCCTCCGAGCGAAGCGTACACATCGGCGAGATCCGCGATGCCAATCGCCGATCGTCGCCGCGCCTCGAATTCGTCGCTTTGCAGGCAGGAAGCGTAATTCTGCAGAATCGCGAGCGCTGTTTTCTCATCGCCGTTCCTGATAAGTTCCTCGACGTATTGCTTGAGGTTGCGCGCCGGAATGCACCATGCTTCCGACGAGGTGAGCACGGTGCGCTTGCCGCGTTCCGGCACCGCGGCCCAGAACTGCTGGTCGAGCAACTCCGCGGTTGATTCGACGATCACTCCCGCGTCCGCCAGTTTTTGCTCGTGCCCGCCCAGGATTTTTCGCAGGCCTTCGATTTCCTGAGACATCTTTTCAAACATCTGGCGCACGGCGTTGACCTTCACTTCGCCGCGCTGGTATCGCTCCAGGGCGAACTTGATCGCGAGATGCTCCGCGAGGCGCAACAGCATTGGGTCTTTCGAATTCGTCGCGGGCGCTTGCGCCGCCACGGCCGCCAGCGCCTGCCGCAACATCTCTTGCGATTCCGCCGGCAGCTTGGTCAATTCTTCCTGCAAAGGGCCGGGCTGCATGCTCCCGCCCGGGCCTGAGACGGTGTGCCCCAGACTCGTCAGAAGCTTCAGAATCCCAAGGATGTCTTCATCTTTGGTGGTCCAAGCCGAAATGCCGCTTCCCGTGTCGCTCGGCCCGCGTGTGCCGCTCGTCGAGCCCCCGCCGCCAGGGCCGCCTGGGCCCAGTCCGCCAGGACCGCCTCTGCGTGGCCCTCCGCTTCCGGATGGGCCTGCCCCAGCTCCTCGCTGGATGACTCCGCTGCCCGGTTTTGCTCCAGAGTAAGGACTTTGGCCGCCCGGGGTCCCACCGCCTGTGCCGCCCCCTGTGCCGGTGCCCCCTGGACCGGTGCCCCCTGGACCGCTGCCCACGCCGGTCCCTGTGCCGGCTCCAGCGCCGCTTGTGCCGCCGATGGTTCCAGAGCCAGGTCCGCCAGTGCCTACGCCGCTTCCCGCGCCGCCGCCCGTTCCTCCAGCGCCTGGTCCACTGCCGGCTGCATTTCCTGCGCCTGCTCCCGTCACCGCGTTGCCACCCGTGCTTCCAGATCCGCCCGTCCCCGGGCCTTCGCCGCCTGGTCCGCCGCCGGGGCCATCGCCTGATTCGCCGCGTGATCCTTCGGCTGCGGCGATCAATTGCAGCAGTTTTTGCGGGTCGCGGAGCCAGTCCTTCATCGAATCGGCGTCGGCGCCCAGGGTTTGCGCAGTGAGCAAGCCTGCGGCCAGGGCGTCCGTCTTGGAAGAATCCTCAGCGACGAAACGAATTTCGTTGATTCGAATGTTTGGAACGCCGGCCAGCGCTGTTTTCAGCTGCTCGGCCAGGACTGCAGGCTTGGTATTATTCGTGGGAAATGCGCGCACCAGCCGTTCGAAGTCTTCCTTCGTGACGCGCGTCGTGAATTGAATGCTGGCGAGGCCTGCGGCCGAAAGCAATTGGGCAAAGCTGCGCTCGGCGGGGGAAGCATCAATGGGCACGCCATCGAGCAAAAGCTGCGAGCCGGTGGCGCTCAGCAATAGGCCGGATTCGTTGGTGACGGGAATCGACTCGTGCAATTCATTCCACGCGGTATTGAACTGCTCGGTTGTGCGCGCATGGTCAAAGCTGTAGAGCCGCGCATATTTGAGCAGAATGTTGAGGCTGCGTATGAAGGCGCGCGCGGATGTCTGTTTGGTATTAACTGAATCCATCGCGTAAAGGGCGCAGATGGGCCGCGCCCCTCCTTTCTTACCCTAGCGCGGGCACACGCAGGGAACAATGGCCTATGGCCGAATTGTGGCCAATGTGGAACTGCCTGTCCCGATGGCCGGGTGCCAGTGGACGTGCGGGGTTTTCTCGTTCAAAATGAAGGCTGTAAAACGCGCAACCGCAGATTCTGTTGATCCAGGAGAAACTTACCATGCCGCCGCCCTCCGTGCCCCAGCCGCCCAAATTGCCCATCCAGGGCGTGAAGAATCTCGTCGCCGTCGCGAGCGGAAAGGGCGGCGTGGGAAAGACCACGGTAGCCGTGAACCTGGCCCTCGCGCTTCAGCGTCTGGGAGCATCGGTCGGCTTGCTCGATGCGGATGTGTATGGTCCCAACGTGCCGATCATGCTGGGGACCGACGAGCAGCCGCATGCGCTTAGCGAGCGGGAGATCCTTCCCGTCGTGGCGCAGGGTTTGAAGATGATTTCAATGGGCCTGCTCAATCCGGGCGACAAGCCCATGATCTGGCGCGGGCCGATGCTGCACAGCGTAATGCAGCAATTCCTGCGCAGCGTCTTGTGGGGCGAGTTGGACTATCTGATCATCGATCTTCCTCCGGGCACCGGCGATGTGCAGCTCTCTCTGATTCAGCTCGTGCCCGTGACCGGCGCAGTGCTGGTTACGACGCCTTCCACGGTTGCCCTGGCCGATGTCCGCAAGGCCATGGAAATGTTTCGCCAGGTCAACGTGGACATCCTTGGCGTCGTCGAGAACATGAGTTTCTTCAGTTGCCCGCATTGCCAGGGACGCATCGACGTCTTCGGCCACGGCGAAGGTCGGCGCATCGCGGAAACTTACGGCGTGCCCCTGCTCGGCGAAATTGAAATCGATCCGCAAATCCGCATCGGCGGCGATACCGGGAAGCCCGTCGCGCTGCTCGGGCCGGACGCCCCTGGGGCGAAAAGCATCTACGCGATGGCGCGCGCCGTCGCCGCGCGTTTGGAAGCAAAGCCGGCCGCGGCGCGAGGGTCGGTCGTTGAAATTGATTGAGGCTTCACAGTGGCTGGCAAATGGCCATTTTCCCCGCAGCCTGGAGACATGATGAAAGGCAATGTTTGGGAGATCATTAGAAAGCAGGACGGGTCTTTTGATATCTTCCACAAGGGAGAATTGTTGCACGCCGCAATTCCGGATAAATGGCTGGAAAATCAATTGGGACATTACGGTTTTTGCGGACAGGAGTACAAGGTCATTCGTTTCCAACTAGATCAGTTCGGGAAGGCAAGAATTGATCTGTAGTTACCATCAAAACTGCGTGAGTTTGGGGTGACCGAATACCGGGCCACTGCCTTTGTTGTCAGCACAGTATGCGTGTGTTAGCTTCACTTGTTTCAATTCCATCGAGGTGCGTGCATGATTCGCAGTCACCACGGGCGGACTCCGCAAATCGCGGCATCGGCTTACATCGATCCTCAAGCGGTCGTCATCGGCGACGTTTCCATTGGCGAACTTTCGAGCGTGTGGCCGTGCGTCGTGATTCGCGGCGACGTGAACTGGATCCGCATCGGCGCGCGCACCAATATTCAGGACGGCTCGATCCTGCACGTCTACAAGGACACGCATCCGTTGGTTTTGGCCGACATGGTGACGGTTGGGCACGGGGCCATTTTGCACGGCTGCACGATCGAATCGCGCGTCCTGATCGGCATGGGCGCGATCCTACTGAACGGAGCGCGCATCGGCGAAGGCTCGATCGTGGCGGCGGGCACTTTGGTGCCTGAGGGGACAGTGGTCCCGCCGGGCAGCTTGTTCATGGGGCATCCCGGAAAATTCCGCCGCGCGCTCACACCCGAAGATCAGGCCAGCATCCAGGCCTACGCGGATCGCTACGTCGAGTACTCGGAGACTTACAAGACGGAGGCAAAGTAGGACGGGCTTCAGCCTGTCGCTTTTCGTTAAGCTCTGCAAGGCCAAAAGCAGACAGGCTGAAGCCTGTCCTACTTATTCAACACAGAGTCCAGTGAGGACACAGAGAAGAATGATGAATTTTTCGGAATTACCATTCGTGAGAACCTCCCTTGGCAGATAAAGCCAAATTCCAGGCCATCAAAGGTGTGCGCGACATTCTCCCGCCGGAGTCCGCCCTGTGGAATTACGTCGAGCAGACCGCGCGCGAGGTGTTCGGCACATTTGGCTTCGTTGAAATTCGATTGCCGATAATGGAGCAAACCGACCTATTTGCTCGTTCAGTCGGTCAGGGAACCGATATCGTTTCCAAGGAAATGTACTCCTTTAGTGACCACACTTTAAGAGACCTGGACGGACTTCGCGCCCAATTCTTATTGCAAGATCTCATGTTTTGGCTCGGCCCACGGGAAATGGAGGAGTACTTCAAGGCTTTACGGAGCCTTCTAGAGGCATTCGATCGGGGCCTAAAGGAGGAAAGTGCGCTGGGAACTGAATGGAACATGGCGAGTCGAGAAAGGATCGGCACGCTGACCCATCAATTCGAGCATGCCATAGAATCTATCGGCCACGCAGAAAATAGAGATTTGCTGGACGAGACGCGGGAAGAGTTAAAGCGTCAAGTGGAAAGTTTACGCGTGAATGTCCTCACCCTTCGGCCAGAAGCCACTGCATCGGTTGTCCGCGCTTACATCGAGCACGGAATGCAGGTTCAGCCCGGCAACGTAAAGCTCTATTACATGGGACCCATGTTCAGGCGCGAGCGACCGCAGAAGGGGCGTTATCGCCAGTTTTATCAGATTGGGGCGGAGGTGCTTGGTACTTCAGACGCACCGGGGATTGACGCTGAAGTGATTGAGATGTTGATGAGACTTTTCGAGCGACTCAAGCTTAAGGGCGCGGTACTCAACATTAATTCCATTGGTGACAAGAATTGCCGACCTGCCTACGTCGAACAATTACGCGCGGAATTGCAAAAGGAGCGCGAACAGCTTGGGGCGGACAGCCAGCGCCGCATCGAGACGAATCCTCTGCGCGTGCTGGACTCGAAGCTGGAAAGCGAGCAGGGAATTATCGCGAAGCTGCCGCGCATTGCCGAGCATCTTTGCGCCGATTGTCGCGCGCATTACGACGAAGTGAAGCGGCAGCTCGGGTTGCGCGGGATCGCGTACCAGGAAAACTGGCGGCTCGTGCGCGGGCTCGACTACTACATGCGCTCGACATTTGAAATTACGGCACCGGGTCTCGGTTCGCAGAATGCGGTTTGCGGCGGCGGGCGCTATGATGGTCTCGTGGGATTGCTCGGCGGTCCGGCCACGACAAAAGGAATCGGATTCGCCATCGGTACCGACCGATTGGTGCTCTCGCTGCAGGAAGCGGGAGAGGGCGGGACGACGGGCGGCCCTGCCGGTAAGGCAGTTGGGCCTGACGTGTATCTGGCATGGTTTGGCGCGGCGGCGCAATCGGCGACGATTGGTCTCGCAAGGCGGCTGCGCGATGCGGGTTTCGTTGTCGAGCTGCCGGCGGTCGAGATGAAATTCGGGAAGTCGCTGGGTCTCGCGGATCGGTTGAAGGCGCGTCACGCGGTGATCGTAGGCGATGATGAATTGGCGGCCGGAGTCGTCACCGTGAAGCGCCTCTCCGACGGCACGCAGCAGAAACTTGGCGAGCCGGAATTGTTTTCGTATTTGCAGGCGTTTTAGTAGCACAGACTTCAGTCTGTGCGGTTTAGTCCTTGCAAGCACCAAAACCCACAGACTGAAGTCTGTGCTACTAAAAAAGGGAAGGAAAAACGACTCGTGCTCGATTCGCTTGGAACACTGCAACGCACACATTATTGCGGGAATCTGCGCGCCGCGGACGCCGACAAGGATGTCGTCCTGATGGGCTGGGTCCACAAGCGGCGCGATCTCGGCAATCTTCTCTTCATCGATTTGCGCGACCGCTCGGGCCTCGCGCAGATCGTCTTCAACAAGGAACTCCATCCCCAGGCGCATGGGCGCGCCGAGGAATTGCGCTCGGAATATGTCGTCGCCGTGATTGGGCGCGTGGTGAAGCGGCAGAAGGTGAATCCCGATCTCACTTCGGGCGAAGTGGAAATCATCGCCACCGAATTGCGCATCCTGAACACGGCGAAGACGCCGCCGTTCGTGGTCGAAGACGAATTGACTGCGAACGAAGAGACGCGGTTGCGTTACCGCTATCTCGATCTGCGGCGCACGCAGCCGCGCAAGAACCTCGCGCTGCGCCATCGTGTGATTCTTGAAATTCGCAAGGCCATGGACGAGATGGGTTTTTATGAAATCGAAACGCCCATGCTCACGCGCTCGACGCCCGAAGGCGCGCGCGATTACCTGGTGCCGAGCCGCGTGCATCGCGGGCAATTTTACGCGCTGCCGCAATCGCCGCAGATTTTCAAACAGATTTTGATGATCGCCGGCATGGACCGCTATTTTCAGATCGTCAAATGCTTTCGCGACGAGGACCTGCGCGCCGACCGCCAGCCGGAATTCACGCAACTTGACCTCGAAATTTCATTCCCCACGCAGGACACGATTTTCGGCGTGATTGAAAACGTGATGGTTCGCGCATGCGCCGTGGCCGGCATTACAGTGAAGGGCCCGTTCCGCCGGATGGAATACAAGGACGCCATCCGCCGCTACGGTTCCGACAAGCCCGACCTGCGCTTCGGGATGGAATTACACGACGTAACCGAACATTTTGACGCGGCGCGCGAAACGCTGCACATTGAAGGCAGCGTACAGGCCTTCGCCGCGCCCGGCGCCGCGACGTTCTCGCGCAAACAGCTCGACGAAATTGCCGAGAAAGCGAAATCGCTTGGCGCGCGCGGCGTGTATCCGATGAAGGTTACGGCCGAAGGCGTGACTTCGCCGCTCGAAAAAAATCTTGGCGCGGAGACGCTGAAGAAAATCGCCGCGGTGGCGGAGGCCAAGCCCGGCGATCTCGTCGTCGCCGTCAGCGCGAAGGAACAAATTCCTGGCACGGACGCCGCCGCGCTGGTCGCCGGTCAATTGCGCTTGCTGCTCGCGGACCAGCTGAAACTCATTCCGAAGGACCGCTGGGAATTTTTGTGGATCACCGGCTTCGCGCTCTTCGAATGGAATTCCACGGAAAAGGCGGTCGTCAGCGCGCAGCATCCCTTCACCGGAATTGTGGAGGAGGATATTTCGAAGCTTGAAGACCCCTCCGACGAAGTGCGATTGTCCATGCGTTCGAAAGGATACGACCTGGTGCTGAACGGTGTCGAGCTGGGCTCAGGCAGCATTCGAATTCACCAGCAGGAGCTGCAGGACCGCGTGTTCAAGATGCTGGGCCTCAGCGAGGAGCAGCGGAGGAACCGCTTCGGCTTCTTCCTCGATGCGCTGACGTACGGAACGCCTCCGCACGGCGGCATCGCGCTTGGCATGGATCGCGTGGTCGCGCTCCTCGCAGGCGAAAAGGCGATGCGCGAGGTGATCGCGTTCCCGAAGACGGCGAAGGCACAGGACTTGATGGCCGACGCGCCTTCGACGGTGGACACGGACCAACTTGATTTGCTCGGCATCCAGTTGAAGCCAGTCGAAGAAAAATAGCGGATCGTTTTGGTCTGTAGCGCCCGCCTTCAGGCGGGCACTTGCTTGATTCTAAAATGCCAACCTGAAGGTTGGCGCTACAAATAGTCTGCATATGACACGAATTCGCATACTTGCGGAGCACGTCGCGAACAAGATCGCCGCGGGCGAGGTGGTCGAGAGGCCCGCGTCGGTTGTGAAAGAGCTGCTCGAAAACGCGCTGGATGCGGGGGCGCGGTCAATTCGCGTCGAAGTCGAATCGGGCGGCAAGCGGATGATTCGCGTGATCGACGACGGGAGCGGGATGATTCACGACGACGCGCTACTTGCGTTCGAGCGGCACGCGACGTCGAAGCTGCGCACGGCCGACGATCTGCTTTCGATCGCGACGCTTGGGTTTCGCGGCGAGGCGCTGCCTTCGATCGCCGCAGTCTCGCGCCTGCTGCTGCAAACAAGGGCGGCCGAGGAAGAGGAGGGAACGCGGGTCGAATTCGCGGGCGGAAAGCTTGTCGGCGTGAATCCGGAGGGGCTGCCTTCGGGGACGACGATCAGCGTGGCCGATCTGTTTTACTGCGTGCCGGCGCGGCGGAATTTCCTGAAGTCGGAGACGACGGAGCTCGGGCACATCGCCTCGCTCGTCACGCATTACGCGCTCGCGCATCCCGACAAACAATTCGTGCTGAAGACGCCGACGCAGGAGATCATTCACGCGACGGCGGTCGAGACGATGACCGAGCGCGTCTACCAGCTGTTTGGACGGCAGGCGCTCGACGATCTGTTTGAACTTTTGCCGGTTCGCTCGCCCATGCGCGCCGCGATCACCGAGGCGGAACTCACGAGTGAAGAGCGCGCCGCCGAACTCGTCGTGCGCGGGTTCGCTTCGCGGCCCGAAGTGCAGCGCGGCAATCGCAACGGGATTTACGTTTTCGTAAACAAGCGCCTGGTGCGCGACCGCCTGATCCTCCACGCGATTCACGAGGCCTACCGCAACGTCCTGCCGCAGGCGGTTTTTCCGGCGGTGCTGCTGTTTCTCGATTTGCCCGCCGAGGAAGTGGACGTGAACGTTCACCCGGCAAAAATCGAGGTACGTTTCCGGCACCCGCAATTCGTGCACGACTTCACGCGCGATTCGATCCGGCAAGCGCTTTCGCGCGCCCGGCCGATTCCAAGTTTCGCCGGCGTTGCGCCGGCCGCCGCGGGCCCGGCAGAGCACGAAAATGGCGCTGCAGTCATAGCTGCCGCTGCGGGCGCAAACCAATCAAGCACAGGTTTGCCGCGCGCCGTCATTCCGCCGATGGGTGCGCCTCCCTTGAATGGGTCGCCGATGAACGCGGCCAGCGCAACCGGCGCGGTTATAGCCGGCGATTTCGAACTTACGGTCGCGCCCCTGCGGCCGGAGGCGCAGCGCTTCCGGTTCGAAAGCGGCATCGGGACGGTTTCCGAGGAATCGCTCTCCGAGAGCGTGCGGAATTTCAGCGACGCGGAACCGCTGGCGAGCGCGGGAAGCTTGAACGAACTGAAGCCTCTGGGGCAGGTGAATTCGAGCTTCATCGTGGCCGTCAACGGCGAAGGGTTGTGGATTATCGACCAGCACGTGGCGCACGAGCGGGTGTTGTTCGAGCAGCACCTGCGCGCGCGGCGCGAGGGGCAGCTCACCGGGCAGCGCGTGCTCGTGCCGATGATGGTGGAGCTTTCGCCGCGGCAGATCGTGATTTTCGAACGCATCGCCGAAGAGCTGACCGCCAACGGTTTCGAAGTGGCGCAAATGGGGCCGCGCAGCGTGGCGATTCACGCCGCGCCGGCCGGAATCGCCACCGCGGACGCGGAGCGGCTGCTGATGGAAATTCTGGACGGCACGGAGCGTGAAAACGCGGCGATTTCGATGGATTCGCTGCAGGCGAAAATCGCCGCTTCGACTTCCTGCCATGCGGCGATCAAGGTGAATATGCCGCTCGACCAGCAAAAAATGGAGTGGCTGCTGGCGGAACTCGCGAAAACGGAAGCGCCGATGAGCTGCCCGCACGGGCGGCCGATCGTGCTGCGCTACTCGGTGCGCGAAATCGAGCGCGCGTTTAAGAGGATTTGAACTTTCCAGTGAAAGACAAACTCATCATCGCCATCGATGGCCCGGTCGGATCTGGAAAGAGCACTGTCGCGCGGCGCGTGGCGGAAATGCTGGGCTACACGCATCTGGACAGCGGCGCGATGTACCGCGCGGTCGGACTAAAAGCCTTGCGCAACGGCGTACCGCTCGATTCGCCGGAGCGTCTGGCAGCGCTGGCCGCAGCGGCGCGGATCGACCTCGTGCCGCGAGACGGGAAGCTACTCGTCCTGCTCGACGGCGAAGATGTCACGGACGCGATTCGAGCCCCGGAAGTATCCCACGCCGCTTCCGTGGCCGCCGTGGTGCCGGGCGTCCGGCATCCGATGGTGGCCGAGCAGCGTCGCGCAGGCGAGCGAGGCGGCGTGGTGATGGAAGGCCGCGATATCGGATCGGTGGTGTTCCCACACGCGGACCTGAAAATTTTTCTCGATGCTTCTCCCGAAGTGCGGGCCAGCCGCCGCCAGCGCGAACTCGAGGAAAAGGGCGAGCCGAGAGAATTTGAGAGGGTCCTCGAGGAAGTGCACGAGCGCGACCGGCGCGACCGCGAGCGCGAGATGTCGCCGCTGGTGCGCGCCGCGGACGCCGTGCTTGTGGACAACACGGCGTTGGATGCGGAAGAAACAGCGCGCGTGATTGTCCTGCTGGCGAAGGAGCAGGCGAGGGCGGCGGTGGGGTGAGGCGGTGATTGGTGATTAGTGACTGGTGATTAGTGAAAAGCTGCGAAACTTCCTGCCATCTGTTGCGCGTTTGAATGAGTAGTTTCTCATGGCCAGAATCAGAAAATCTTCAGCCGGCAACCGGGACGCGAACGCTGCGGCGGAGCGCCGTGGACCAATCGACGGCGGAAATATAGAGCGTGGAAACTTGTTCTTCATTCATTCCCGTCGCTGAGACGAGCACACTAACTTTTTCCCAATCGGCGCGTTCGTGGGCGGTCGCGAGTTCCAGCAACTGCCAGTACAAGCCTTTGCGAGCCTGCAATGCGTCCTTGATTTCGGCGCGCACCGGCAGTTCCGCCAAAATGGAATCGAGCGGCTGGTCGAGGACCGCGTCCATCACGGAGAGAAGCCCCATCAGGAACAGATCGTTCGCATGTGCCGGCATTCCCGCAAGCGGCGCCAGCATCTCGCAGAATCGCCCGCGTACGAGCGGGACCGTCATCAATTCATCGGGTTTCCCATCCGCCAGCACGCCGACCGAAACCACCGCGATCCATTTCCGGAGTTCGCGTTCGCCGAGCAGGGAAAGGGCGTGCGCGACGGAGTGGATTTCCGAGCGGAGTCCAAAGGCCGCGGAGTTGAGGTATCGCAGCAAACGGAACGTAAGGGAAGCTTCGTGCTTGATACTGGAAGCCAGTTGCTGGATGTCGAATTCGGGAGCGGTCGCCGCTTGCAAGAGTTCAAGGTAGGCCAATTTGAACGAAGGCAACCCGCGATGCTGCATCATTTCGGGGCGGCAGAAGAAATAGCCCTGGAACAGGGAGTATCCCATTTGCATGGCCGCCGCGAATACCTCTTGGGTTTCCACTTTTTCGGCCAGCATGAGGATGTTCTTTCGCGCGTACCGGGAAACAATCGCTTGTTGTTCCGTCCGGCCGGTGAGGCGGAAATCCACCTTGAGGATGTCGGCGAGCGCAACCAGGGGAGCCCAGTCAGGAGAATCCACGAAGTCATCGAGCGCGATCGTGTATCCCGCTTGCTTCAGGCGCTTGCAGGCTTCGATGACTTCCCGGTCGGGTTTGATGTTTTCCAGAATTTCGACCACTACCAAATTGGGTGGGAAGAGAGAAATATAGTCCCGAAGCAAAAAGTCCCGCGGACAGTTGATAAACATGCGGTGTCCCGCCGTGATTTTTTCAAGGCCGATCAGGAAAGAAGTGTCGATCACGGAAGTCGACGCAAGTTCGAGATTCAGCCCATCGCAAGAGTTCTGAAGGCTGTTGCGAAAGAGCAATTCGTAGGCGAATAATTCGCGCGCGCGATTCAGGATGGGCTGGCGGGCCAGATATTTCATGGAGGAACCCCTTCTCGATCGATCGAATGCCGAACGCTCCGGCGCAGGCCGAAGAAGGAAGGGGGAATGCAAACGCGCCAAAAGCTCTAGCTCGGGCTGGACATGGAAGCGAGAAATTCGGCGTTGGACTTCGATTTGGAGAGGCGTCCCAAGAGCAACTCCATGGCTTCGACGGGCGAGAGAGGATTCAGCACCTTGCGAAGCACCCACACGCGGTTGAGTTCATCGGGCGGCATGAGCAATTCTTCTTTTCGGGTCCCGGAACGGTTGATGTCGATAGCCGGGAAAATGCGCTTATCCACCAGGCGGCGGTCGAGATTGATTTCCATGTTGCCGGTGCCCTTGAACTCCTCGAAGATCACGTCGTCCATGCGGCTGCCGGTGTCGATGAGGGCCGTGGCGATAATGGTGAGCGAGCCGCCCTCCTCGACGTTGCGCGCGGCAGCGAAAAATCGCCGGGGACGCTGCAAGGCGTTCGCGTCAATACCGCCTGAGAGGACTTTGCCGGAGGGCGGCGTGACGGCGTTGTAGGCGCGGGCGAGACGCGTGACCGAGTCGAGCAGGATCACGACGTCGCGCTTGTGCTCGACGAGGCGCTTGGCCTTTTCGAGGACCATTTCCGCGACCTGAATGTGGCGTTGCGGCGGCTCGTCGAAGGTCGAACTGATGACTTCGCCCTTCACCGTGCGCTGCATGTCGGTGACTTCTTCCGGGCGCTCGTCGATCAGGAGAACGATCAGCGCGACTTCCGGGTGATTGGTGGTTACAGAGTTCGCGAACGCCTGCAACATCATGGTTTTTCCGGTGCGCGGCGGCGCGACGATCAAGCCGCGCTGCCCTTTTCCGACCGGGCAGAGCAGATCGAGCACGCGGCCCGTCAGATTTTCACGGGTCGTTTCCATTTTCAGGCGGCCCTGGGGATAGAGCGGCGTGAGATTGTCGAAGAAAATTTTGTTCCGCGCGACCTCGGGGTCCTCGAAGTTGACCGCTTCGACCTTGATCAACGCGAAATAGCGCTCGCCGTCCTTGGGAGGCCGGACCTGTCCCGAGACGGTGTCGCCGGTTCGCAGGTCGAACTTCCGGATTTGCGAGGGCGAGACGTAGATGTCGTCCGGGCCGGGAAGATAGTTGTATTCCGGCGCGCGCAGGAAGCCGAAGCCGTCGGGCAGGCACTCCAGGACGCCTTCGGAGAAAATCAGGCCGTTCTTTTCCGTCTGGGCGCGGAGGATCTGGAAGATCAACTCCTGCTTGCGCATGCCGCTGGAGCCCGGGATGGCCAGGTCCTTGGCGATCTTTGCCAGATCGGTAATATTTTTTTCTTTCAGTTCCGCAAGACTAATGCTCATCGTTTTCATTTCCTTAATTCTCTATAGAGATAAGCCTGAAGCTCAGGCCGGGATTGTACTAATCGGCGGACGCCGGGCCCGCCGCGGCGGGCTATTCGATTTCTGACCGGGTTAGCCAAACTGGATATTCAAATCAAGGGCGATACGAATTACTGCCGCGTCCCACTTCCCGATGCACCCCACGGACTGGTTATTTGCGTTTCATCGGGGCGGGGGAGCCGAGGTTTCCCTCAATTGGTCAATTCTTGATCGCTCTCTGTTTCCGTTTCAAACTTTGCCGCCACTTCCGGGACTGCGTCGTGCGTTGCGGGTGTCAGGGGCCGTTCCAAGGCGATTTCCAGAACTTGGTCCATGTTCTCGACGAAGCGGAGGGTCAGTTCGGCCTGTATTTCCGCCGGGATGTCCGCCAAATCTTTTTCGTTATCCTTCGGCAGAATCACCGTGCGGATTCCGACGCGGTGAGCCGCCAGCAACTTTTCCTTCATGCCGCCGATCGGCAGGACCTTGCCGCGCAGGGTGATTTCGCCGGTCATGGCCACGTCGCAGCGCACCGGGATGCGCGTGAGGGCGCTCACGATCGAAGTGGCGATCGTGATTCCAGCCGAGGGACCGTCTTTCGGAATCGCGCCTTCGGGAACGTGCATGTGGATGTCGAGGTGGCGGTAAAAATCGCGAGGCAGGCCAAAGGTTGAGGTACGGGACCGCACGTAGCTCATGGCCGCCTGGGCCGATTCCTGCATGACGTCGCCCAGCTTGCCGGTGAGCGTCAGGCGGCCCTTGCCCTGCATGATCGTGGCTTCGGTGGAGAGCACCGAACCGCCGACTTCGGTCCACGCCAGACCCGTGGTGAGGCCGACTTCGTTCTTCTTTTCGGCCCAAACTTCCCGGTACTTGATAACACCCAGAAATTCGCCGACGCCCTCGGGCGCGACATTGATCGAATACTGTTTTCCTTCCTTCACCACGCGCCGCGCGACCTTGCGGCAGATGCTGGAGATTTCGCGCTCCAGGCTGCGCACGCCGGCTTCATGCGTGTAGTGCCGGATGATGTGCGAGATGGCCTCGTCCGTGAAGGTGACGTTGGTTTCCGTTAGCCCGGCGGATTCGCGCGCCTTGCGCACCAGGAAGCGTTTGGCGATCTGCGCCTTTTCCGCCTCCGTGTAGCCGGGAAGCCGCAGGATTTCCATGCGGTCCTGCAGGGGCTGGGGAATCGTGTGCAGCACGTTGGCGGTGCAGACGAACATGACTTTGGAGAGATCGTACTCGACGTCGAGGTAGTGGTCGGTGAAGGCGTTGTTCAGCTCGGGATCGAGAACTTCCATGAGCGCCGCCGACGGGTCGCCGCGGAAGTCGGTGGACATCTTGTCCACTTCGTCGAGCACAAAAATCGGATTGACCGTTCCGGCCTTTTTCATCATCTGGATGATCTGGCCGGGCAACGCGCCGATGTAGGTGCGGCGGTGGCCGCGGATTTCTGCCTCATCGCGCACGCCGCCGAGAGAGACGCGAATAAATTTGCGTCCCGTAGCGCGCCCGATGGACATAGCGAGAGAGGTTTTGCCGACACCCGGAGGCCCCACGAAACACAGTATCGAGCCGCGTGGATTTTTCACCAGCTGGCGCACGGCCAGGAATTCGAGGATGCGCTCCTTGATCTTTTCGAGCCCGTAATGCTCTTCTTCGAGAATCTTTTCCGCGAGCGCGATGTCGCGAATTTCCTTCGATCTCTTTTTCCAGGGCACGGCGAGCAGCCAGTCCAGGTAATTCCGGCTCACGGTGGATTCCGCGGACATCGGCGGCATCATTTCGAGGCGCTTCAATTCCTGCGTGGCCTTCTCGAGGGCGTCTTTGGGCATGCCCGAGGTTTCGATCTTCTTTTTCAGTTCCTCGAGTTCGTTTTTCTCGCCGCGTCCGAGTTCCTTGTGGATGGCCTTCAATTTTTCGTTGAGGTAATACTCTTTCTGGGCGCGCTCCATCTGGCGCTTCACGCGGGTGTTGATGTTGCGG
>JGI12269J14319_10000860_pt1 | contig 29843 bp, 24 predicted proteins | sample PeaSoiSIISIP2007_FD_14319 | JGI IMG/M metagenome (IMG submission 14319)
TTTCCTTTGCCCGGTCGAACTCGGAGAAGAGCCGTCGCCGGTAGCTTTCGGCACGCATCACGATGGAAGCACGTTTCAACTCCGTGACTGTATTCTGCCGCGTGGCAACCTGGCCAAGGCGGATACCGTGTTGCCGGGCTGGGTTCTCCAGTTCTGCCAAGCGAAATTCCATTCGAATCACGGTCGGCGACAGTGCCTCGCGAAAACGAATTGCTGCTCAGCCGATTCCCAATAGCTGAAGTCTGACTGGGGACTTGTGGCGTTTTGGACGACAACATACTGGGCCCGCTCTTGCAGTCGATTGGCCCATGCAAGGACACTCTCAACGCTTGCCGGGTCTGGCGTGACGACACCGACAGCAGTAAAACGTGCGCCAGTGGCCGAAACATCCTCATACATCGCGTCGAACCAGTCGCTCGCTATCTGCCCGGAACCGGCTCCCATGTCGGCGAGGATGATCGCCGCGCCCGATTCGAGATGATCTACGAACGCATCGAGACCGGCGGGGGTGTGAATATTTACCTTGGCCACCGACCCGTTGAAGAAGTGCTTCAACGACCCACGAGCTTTGTTCTCGGTATCGAGATCGAGCAATGTAAACGGGATCTCGTGTGCTTCGAACCATTCCGCCAGGGCAACGATCAATCCTGTTTTGCCCACTCCGCCCTTACCGCCCATGGTGAAGACAACGCGTTTATTTATCTTTTCGGTGTTCATCGCGATCCTCCTTGATTGACGAGCTTCAGTGGTTCGCTCTCTTCGAAGTGAAAGTGTTTGGGTTTTGCCTTCGGCTCGGCTGGCTTAGCTTTGAGCGCTGCAATTCGGGAGGCAACATCTTCGGGATTCACGCGGACGGTTACGGGCGATTGCGGTTCGAGTGGTGGCAGTTCGTACTGCACCTGTTTTCGGTGTTTGGCCCGAACCTTGATGAAGGAGTGAATCGTGCTAACTGCCACGTCGAGGCCGACACGCTCGCGGAGAATCCGAACGATGTCGCGATAGGTGCAACCTTTGCGCCGCAACTGGCGAATCAGTTCGCGGTGAGTTTCGAGTTTGGAACGAGGAGATTTCTGCGGGATCGAATCCAGCAGGGAAAGAAGCGTCGGGTCCATGATATTCAGGCTCCTTAGCACCCGGCCATCACAGTCCGTTAACAGTCCGATAACCGGTCTCCACAGTCCGATAAGTGCCCTAGAGGGCTATCCGTACCGTTTAATTTCAATCAGTTACGAACTCTAGGACGACTTTCACGGCGGTAACACGGGTTCAAATCCCGTCGGGGACGCCAACAATTCAATGCTTTAGCGGCGTCCCGGCCGTTCTTCTCACAACATTCCACAACAATCATGCGTGAGCTACCATATCCGTGCGCATGATCAGGTCCGGCAGTTGCTCTTGCGCCTGGCGTTTCGGTTGTTCCAGCGCCTGCGTGTAGCCGTTCATCGTTGTCCCGAAGGAGGCGTGTCGCGCGAGTTCCTGCACAACCTTCGCGTCCACGCCCAGCGACTTGATCAACGTCGAGAACGTGTGCCAGCCGACTTTCTTGTTGATGCCGGCACGTCACTTGGCGACGTGTTTTGTGCCCGCGCATTGCTCCAAATCTTGAGCGGTAATCCACTTCACGATTCTCCCTCCTCTTTAGTTTTGTGTCATTTGGTTTTTCTTGTATCCTCACTCAGTAATTGTGAACTTATGTTTGGCGAGAATACTTAGAGGAAGCACAACATGATATGTTACCGTGGCAAACACGGTAGGACGGTGTGCGCCAGTCTAACCCTTGGTGCCGCTGTTGCAGTCGCCGACTTCTCCGACTGCAATGCCCCCCAAAGACCGTCTATTCTTGACCAGCTTTTCCCGTTGGCCGTCACCTTCTAGCATGCGGTTGATCTGTGTAATACGATAGTCTTAGAACGATGGTGGAACTAGTTTCCCAGCCCCCGATAATGTCTCTCCAAGAACGACAGCAGTTCCAGCAGGGTCAATCCCCGTTTTGATTCACTCCCAGATGAGAGGTTTCTGGCCAAGTTCGGATTGGCGAACCATCCAAGAATCACCGGGGGCGCACCATCGGCTTCGCACGATATAATGGCGGCGCGCACTCATGCCTCTTGCCTCTGGCACCAAATTAGGTCCTTATGAGATTCAGTCTCCGCTGGGTGCTGGCGGCATGGGCGAGGTGTATCGCGCACACGATACACGCCTGGGACGCGATGTGGCCGTCAAGGTCCTGACGGAGTCGTTCGCGCACGATCCGGAGCGGCTGAGGCGGTTTGAGCAGGAAGCGCGATCAGTCGCGGCGCTGAATCATCCCAACATTGTGGCACTTTACGACATCGGTTCACAGGACGGGCGACCGTACCTTGTTTCCGAACTGCTGGAAGGGCAAAGCCTGCGTCAGGTTCTGGAAGGCGGCGCGCTCTCGGCTAGGAAAGCGGGCGACTATGCTGTGCAGGTTGCTTCAGGCCTGGCTGCGGCGCATGAAAAGGGGATCATTCATCGCGATCTCAAGCCGGAAAACATTTTCATCACGAAGGAAGGCCGAGCCAAGGTTCTGGACTTCGGATTGGCGAAATTGACCCAGCCGACTTCCGCACAGACAAACGCGGAAGTCCTCACCGTCACCAATTCTCCCACCCAAGCTGGAGTCGTGATGGGAACGGCTGGCTACATGTCGCCCGAACAGGTGCGGGGTGAGGCGATTGATCATCGCACCGACATTTTTGCTTTCGGTTCAGTACTCTACGAAATGATTTCGGGGCAGAGAGCGTTTCACCGCGATACCTCCCCCGAGACCATGACAGCGATTCTGAAGGAAGAACCGCCAGAATGGGGCACGGATTCGAAGATCGTTTCTCCTGCCTTGGAGAGGATTGTCCGGCGGTGCCTGGAAAAGCAGCCGGAGCAGCGTTTTCAGTCGGCGCGCGATCTGGCGTTTGCGCTGGCCACACTCTCGGGGTCCGACGCCAGCGCAGCGGTGCGGATCACGCCTGCGCCACGAAGTTCCAGGCGATGGATTTTGGCAGCTGCAGCGGTTCCCCTGCTCCTCGTTGGAGGGCTCGTCGGCATGCTCGTGCATAGGCCTTCCCCCGCGCGGCGAATGCAATTTGCACTGCCGGTTCCGGGCGAAGTCAGCCAGATGGCGCTGTCATCGGATGGACAAATGCTGGCCTTCGTGTCGCCCGATGACAACACCGGCGTACCGGCATTGTTTGTGCAGCGTGTCGGTGATCCCGCAGCGACTGAACTGGCCGATACCGAAGGCGCGAGTTATCCCTTCTGGTCCCCGGATAATGCGTACATTGGCTTCTTCGCCAAATCCAAGCTCATGAAGATTCCTGCTTCCGGCGGCTCGCCACAGGCCATCGCGGGCGCCCATGAAGGCCGAGGTGGGGCATGGGGAGCGAAAAACATAATCGTATACACTCCCGAGGCTCAGGGCGGAATGTGGCACGTGAATGCGGATGGCACGGGCGCGGCTCCGCTGAATCCGAGTTTGTACGGAAAACGCGAGCAGTCGCACCGCTGGCCCGTATTCTTGCCCGATGGTGATCATTTTTTGTTCTGGGTAGGCAATTTTGTCAACGACCCAGATGATCGCATCGGTGGCGTCTACGAAAGTTCGCTGGACGCAAGAGAGAAGAAACTGATCGTGCTGACCCATTCCAATGTCGGAGTAGCGCAAGGACATATTTTCTACCTGGACTTAAAGCTACGCTTGGTGTCTTCGCGGTTCGACGTTTCCAAAGGTGCGGTCTCGGGCGAACCGCAGGTTGTGGCAGATTCCGTTGAATACTCGCCCTCGATCATAATGGCCGCATTTTCTGTTGGGGCGAACGGAAGTCTGGTGTATTCCACCGGAACGGGAACGTCATTATCGCAGTTAACCTGGCTCGACCGCAGTGGCAAAGAGCTTGGGCATGTTGGTGAACCGGGAACTGTATCGAACCCCATCCTCTCTCCTGACAACCAGCGGGTCGCGGTAGACATCGCGGACCTGAAGGCCAACAACGTGGACATCTGGCTGGAGGCTGCAGAAGGCAACTCAAGCACGCGATTTACGTTTGGCTCCAGCGAAGAAGTGAACGGAGTCTGGTCGCGCGATGGCAAGACCATTGCATATCGCTCGGTAGGAGAGCTTGCCCAACTCCGCGCAAAAGCCGCATCCGGCCTGGAGCGGGAGAGAACCGTGCTCTCCATCGACATCAGCCAGGACATTCTGGCCAACTCGTGGACGCTGGATGACCAGCAGATTCTGTGCACCGCTTGGCTCGCGAACAGTCCCAGCGGCCGCGCCACCGGGTTGTTCCTGGTTCCCGCCCGCGGCGGACAACTGAAACCGTTTATTGAGACTCGCGGTTCTGATCGCACAGGCCAGATTTCTCCTGACGGTAAGTGGGTGGCCTACGCCTCCACCGAATCCGGAGATTGGGAAATCTACGTTACGACTTTTCCTGGCGGGGTTGGCAAATGGCAAGTGTCCCGCGGAGGCGGCACCGAACCGCGCTGGCGCGGCGACGGTAAGGAACTTTATTACATCGGACAATCCGGCATGCTGATGGCGGCAACGGTGTCGACGGATGGCGGCTTCTCTAGCGGTACGCCTTTGCCCCTGTTTCCACTTCGCGGCCGCCCTCATGTCTCTTCTACCGACCAATACACCTACGACGTTGCCAAAGACGGCCAGCGATTCCTGGTGAACCGGTTCGTCAAAGCAGACCATCCGACTCCGTTGACGATTGTGTTGGATGCGACGGCCCGCGGGAAATAGTGTTGGCATTGTTGTTCGATAGGACAACGCCGCCCTTTGACGGGCCGGATGGGACATAAGTCGGCTTCGAGGATGTGTGGAAGATCCTCGCTTCGCTGGGACAGGATGCGATGAAGGCAAGCGAGCGGCGGCCGCAGCTTCTTCTTCTCACCGCGCTCTCACTCACGCCCTGCGACTCGCCTCCAGACTCCGCTATGTCCCTTCGGCGGGTGGTTTTTTCCGGCCGCTCAAGTGAAGAGAAAACAAGCCCAAAAGGGCAGATGCAAAAACATATGTTTTCGGGCAGTAGAAACCCAGATCCCATGACCGCGTAGATTCAGACACTTGCAACGTGGACGATGCGAGGGTTTGTGGGCAGCATTGACCGGGCTGCTCGATCCCGGATCCGGATGTACGGACCGAGTCGCGGAGGTCACACTGTGAAGTCATTTGCGTGACTTCGATCACAGACACTTATTCGGCCGATAGTGTGTCCTGTAGGTGGAGATCCCATGCCCAGGACGATCATTGAACCCTTTCGAATTAAGAGTGTCGAACCCATCCGGTGGACAACGCGTCGGGAGCGCGAACAACACCTGCGTTCTGCGCACTACAACCTGTTTTTGCTTCCCGCCGATGACGTACTGATTGATCTGCTCACCGATTCTGGTACTGGAGCAATGTCCACGAAACAGTGGGCTGCGATCATGGAAGGCGACGAAAGTTATGCGGGCAGCAGGAGCTACGATCATTTTCGCGATTCCATCCAAACCATCTTCGGCTATCGCCACGTGATCCCGACCCACCAGGGTCGGGCCGCCGAGCGCATTCTCTTCAGCGTGATGTGCAAGAAAGGAGATGTGGTTCCGAACAACACGCATTTCGATACGACCCGAGCCAATGTCGAATTTGTGGGTGCGGAGGCCGTGGATCTCGTGATCGCTGAAGGCAAGCAGCCAAGCCTCGTCCATCCCTTCAAAGGCAACATGGATGTGGAAGGGCTGGAGAATCTGGTAGAGAAGGTAGGGCGCGAGTGCATTCCGCTTGTAATGCTCACCGTGACCAACAACTCTGGCGGTGGCCAGCCGGTGTCCATGGAGAACGTCAGGCAAATAAGTGCGGTCTGCCGGCGTCATCGCATTCCGCTGTATTTCGATGCTTGCCGTTTCGCCGAGAACGCCTACTTCATCAAACTGCGAGAGCCAGGCTACGACTCCAAAACGCCAAGGCAGATTGCCCAGGAAATGTTCGGCTACGGAGATGGCTGCACCATGTCCGCCAAGAAGGACGGCATGGCCAACATCGGGGGTTTCCTTTGTACCAACGATGACATTCTCGCTCAGCAGGAAAAGAACCTTCTGATTTTGACCGAAGGATACCCCACGTATGGGGGCCTCGCCGGGCGCGATCTTGAGGCCATAGCCGTCGGCGTGCAGGAAGTGCTGGAAGAGGACTACCTGCGATATCGGATCGCTTCGACCGCATATCTCGGCAGCCACATTTCGCAACAGGGAGTGCCGATCGTGCAACCACCCGGCGGGCACGCAATCTATCTGGACGCGCGGGCGTTCCTTCCGCACATTCCCGTCGACCAGTTTCCCGCCGTGGCGCTGGCCGCCGAACTCTACCTGGAAGGCGGAATCCGTTCGGTTGAAATCGGGTCACTCATGTTCGGCGCGGCTGCGAAAATGGATCTTGTGCGGCTGGCCATCCCGCGTCGGGTCTACACCCAGAGCCATATCGACTATGTGGTCGAGGTCATCTTGGAAGTTTGGAAGAAACGCAAGCTGATCCACGGTCTCAAGTTGACCTATGAAGCGCCGTTTCTGCGTCATTTCACCGCCCGCCTGGAACCGATTGAGCAGTTGGTGGCCGACTGACGCGGCTGGAGAAGTCATCGAGACCGGCCCGGGAGTCGAGCGTGCGAGCGTGGGAGACCACGTGGTTGGCCTGGTCGCCCCGAAATGGATTGGGGGTGGACTGACCAAGCAGATCGCGCAATCGGTTTTGGGTACGACCATCAATGGAGTCCTGGCTGAGTGCGTCGTGATGAGGCAGGAAGCTGTGCTTCGCTTTCCACCTCACCTCAATTACGAAGAGGCGGCCACGTTGCCTTGTGCCGCGGCAACGGCCTGGAACGCTCTGGCCGGGCAGGGTTCAGTGAAGGCTGGTGACACCGTTCTTATCCAGGGATCGGGCGGCGTCTCTCTGTTCGCGTTGCAGTTTGCAAAGGTCTTGGGAGCGCGGGTGATCGCCACCTCCAGCAGCGACGAGAAGCTGAACCGCATGCACGAGCTTGGTGCGTCTGCCGGAATCAACTACAAGGCTCATCCCGACTGGGACGAATATGTCCTTCGTGAAACCGAAGGTTTGGGTGTTGATCATGTGGTCGAAGTGGGAGGCCCCGGCACCTTGGAAAAATCGCTCCGTGCGGTGCGCATCGGCGGCACGATTAGTCTGATTGGCGCTTTGGCTGGCGTGGAAGCTGTCGTGAATCCACTTATCATTCTGCTCAAAGCCGTGCGGTTGCAGGGCATCTCCGTCGGTCCCAGAGATAGTTTTGAGGAAATGAATCGGGCCATCGTGCAGCATGAACTCCGCCCGGTCGTCGACAGGATATTCCCTTTCGAACAGGCTCGCGAGGCCCTGCATTACCTGGAAAGCGGAAAGCATTTCGGAAAGATTGTGATCCGGATCTCCTGACAAAGGCTGGGGACACTGGGGCTGCGGGCCGGATGACCGGCTACTCGGAAGTAACTGTTGTTGTCAGGCCATAGCACAAGTTTGCGCTGTCTGTCGCCCCATTTTCGCGATTGGGGCGCATTTTGAGTGCTATCGCGATTTCGCCAACAATCGTTTTGAACCACCCCCAAATCCCAAAGCTTTCATTGGCTCATTGACTTGCCGGTTTTCCCCGCGTAGCATTCTGCGCCAGTGATCAATCGAGTTCGCCAAGGACCATTTGATCCTCGTGCCGCGAGTTCGATTGGGTTCCTAGTCGACGGAATAATGCAACGAGAATACTTCGCCAGCCCGCCCCCTAACCTCCGTTCTCGTCGAATTTTGTGATGTCCGTCACAGACTTTGTTCCCAGGATTTCGGATAATAAAAAGGTCGATATTGGCGCGAGATAATCCTCAACGCGCCACCCCCACTTGACGCCTCCCCGCTTATTTTGCGATTGCAGCAACCCCGGCTCTTCGCGAGCTAACAGAATCAGGAGGCAGAGATCCTGCGTTCGACACGAGGTCAAGGATTGCGGAAATATTATCGATTCATCGACGGCCTGCGGAGGTTCGCGAGATCACGAATGGAACCCGAAGAGGCGGTTGGTTTAGCACGATCCCTGCTCCGGAAACGAATCGCGGAGCGCGAAGATAATTTCTTACGTCTGGCCGAGCGGAGCATTTTCCAATATTCGCGCAGCCCTTATTTGCCCCTGCTGGCTCGCAAGCGAATCGCTTTCACCGATCTCAAGTCGTGGGTTTCCAAGTATGGCCTGGAGGACGCCCTGCGCACATTGGAACGCGAAGGAGTTTATTTCACGGTGGACGAGTTCAAGGGAAAAGTGCCGGTTCGGCGCAAGGGGATCACGTTTACCTGCGAAGAGGGAATGTTCGATAACCCCTATCTATCGTTCGTGTATGAGGTGAGGAGCGGGGCGACGCGGAGCGCGGGCACAAGGATCCGCATCGACTTTGATTATCTCCACCAAAGATCTTTGTATGATGCGTTCTTGCTTGATCTCCACGGATGTCTTACAGCTCCGATCGCCAATTGGTTCCCAGTGTTTCCGGGAGCGCCGGGCATCAACTCGAGCTTACGATTCGCGCATATCGGGAACCCGGCACAGCGGTGGTTTTCGCAGGTGGCGGAAGACCAGGTGCGGGTGAACTGGGAAAAAAGATGGGGCACCAAGACTATTTTTGCGGTGCATCGGTTCTTTGGATGTCCATTGGCAGAGCCGGAATACGCTGGACTCAACGATGGCTACCGAATCGCACAATGGGCTTCGCAGGCTCTTAGCGAGCACTCGAATTGCGTGATTTATACGTTTGCGGCTTCGGCGGTGCGGGTGTGTATCGCCGCGGCCGAAGCGAACATCAATCTTACCGGGGCAAAGTTTCTGGTAACCGGCGAGCCGCTTACACCGCACAAGAAGCGAGAAATCGAATCGACTGGGGCGGTGGCGATTCCGGTTTACGGAATATCGGAGGCAGGCGTCATCGCCGCCGGCTGCAACCAAGCCCATCCGCAAAGCGATCACTGTCACCTTTACAAAGACACTACCGCAATCATCAGCCACCAGCAGGTGGTTCCGAACTTCGATCTGTGCCTGGATTCCTATCTTTTCAGCAGCCTGCTCTATGAATCTCCCAAAATACTTTTGAACGTGGGCATGGGTGATTTTGGCGATCTTGAAGTGGAAGGTTGTAACTGCGGATTTGGCGAGCTTGGTTTCGACACCAGTCTCAGCAATATCCGCAGCTATGAAAAGTTGACCGGTGAAGGAGTGACGTTTGTCGACACCGACTTCGTCCGAATTATCGAGAAGGAGTTGCCCGAGAGCTTCGGTGGAAAAAGTACCGATTACCAGTTGGTCGAAGAGGAAGACTCTAAGGGATTCACGCACGTGCAATTGCTGGTCAGCCCGCGAGTGGGAAAGGTCAACGAAGGCGACGTTCTGGCCAAGTTCATGATGCTGCTCAAACATGGGGAGGCCAGTCCGGAATCCTGGGCGCAGAGTGGAATCGAGATGTGGCGGCAGTCCGGCATGGTGCGAATCAGGCGTGATTTTCCAGTTTGTACCGCGAGCGGGAAGGTCCTGCCCTTCCAGTTAGGGAAACGAAGTAACCAGCTTACGAAGTATGCGACCAAATGAAAGGAACAAACCATGGGATTTCCAGCACGAAGACTCAGAAGACTCCGGCAGAGCGAGGCCATTCGAGGATTGGTTCGCGAAAACAAGCTTACCGCAAGTAATTTCATTCTGCCCCTGTTCGTGGTCCCAGGCAGCACGATAAGGAGGAAGATCGCATCCCTTCCGGGCAATTATCATTTGTCGATCGACTGCCTGGTCGAGGAAGCGATCGCAGTGCGCGATCTTGGCATTCCCGCGGTTCTCTTGTTTGGTGTGCCCCAGCCGGAGACTAAAGATGAACAGGCGTCGGGTGCCTACTCCCCGCATGGAATCGTGCAGGACGCGGTGAGAGCTTTGAAGAGCACAGTTCCGGAAATGCTTGTGATAACCGACGTGTGCCCGTGTGAGTACACGCTGAACGGCCACTGCGGGATCATTCGCAATGGCTATTTGGACAATGACGCGTCGTTGGAGCTGATTACAAAAATCACTCTCTCCCATGCCGAAGCCGGCAGCGATATGGTTGCGCCCGCCGCCATGCTGGACGGACAGATTCGCGCGATGAGAGAGGCATTGGATTCGCGCGGATTCCACAACCTGCCAATTATGGCGTATTCGGCAAAGTTTGCTTCGCAACTGTATGCCCCATTCTTTAAGGAGGGCACACACTCTACGCTATCGTTTGGGGACAAGCGGACTCATCAGATGGATTTCTCCAATTCCGATGAGGCCATGCGCGAGATTGCCCTGGATATCGAGGAGGGCGCAGACATCGTGATGGTCAAACCTGCGCTCTTCTACTTGGATGTCGTGTATCGCGCCAAGCAGGAATTTAAGATGCCACTGGCGGCATATGACGTAAGCGGCGAGTACGCAATGATCGATGCAGCGGCGCGGCTCGGGCGTCTGGACCGGGACGCGATCATGCTGGAAGCGCTAACCTGTATGAAACGAGCGGGCGCGGACATCATCATCACTTATTTCGCGAAACGGGCAGCCGAGCTGCTTGGCCGTATGGAACGCTCAGACTTCAAGCATTTAGGGCGCGACGCATTCGAGGAAGCCGAGGCGGCGAAATAGTGCAAGATACGCTTTCGGAGAACGAACTGAGCCCCGGTGCTGCTTTGCTTTCGACCTCGCTGGGAGCCTCTGGGGAAGCGGGCGACCTGCGCCATTTCATTCAAGTTCTCGCAGACGCCGGTCGTCTAGTGCGCGTCAAAGAAGTAATCGGTTGGCGGTTTGATCTCGGAAGAATGACGAGGGAGAGCCGCACAGCGCTGCTCTTCGAGAACATCAAGGATTACCCCGGTCAACGCGTGTTCACCAACGGGCTGCGGGATACGAGCTCGATCGCGCTGGCTCTTGGTTTGGAGCCCGGAACTGCCTGGAAGACTCTCATCGCAGAAGCCAAGAAAAGAATTGCCAGGCCAGTCAAACCGAGACTGATCGAAACTGGCCCGGTGCTCCAGAACATTGTTCGGGCGAGCGACATCAATCTTCTGAACCTGCCGGTTCCTCAGTGGAGCGACCACGACGGCGGTCGATACATTGGCACCTGGCACATCAACGCAACCAAAGATCTGGAAACAGGCTCCCGGAACGTTGGGGTATATCGGATGCAACTGTTAGGTCCAAAACAGGCGACAATCAGTGCTTCTCCGCGGAGTCATCTGTCTCGGCAGGTAGCCAAAGCTGAAAAGGATGGCCAACCCTTGCCGGTGGCAGTGGCGATTGGTGTCAACGAGGCAGTGGTGATGGCCGCTGCTGCAGCATACCCCGATGGAATGGACGAATACGACTTAGCGGGCGCTCTGCAACAGGAAGCAGTTCAACTCATCCAATGCCAGACGGTGAACCTGGAAGTTCCCGCACACTCGGAGATCGTAATCGAAGGCTGGATTCAACCGAGTGTCCGCGTGCAAGATGGACCCTACTTCGATTACACCGGAAGGCCTAACACAAATCCCAATGCGTTTCTGTTCGAAGCCACCCAGCTCATGTTTCGGAGCAATCCTATTTTTCGGGGCACTTCCATCGGAGCGCCGGGTGCTGAAGATCATCAACTATTCGCATTCCTCGCTGAACTCAACCTGGTGGACTTTCACGGGTCGCCCGTCAAGCAAGCAGTGCAGGACCTTTTACTGAAGCAGCGTCGCTTTCGGACATTTCAACTCGTGGGCAAAATGGGGGCGATAGTGAGGGGCTAGTGAGCCCCACTGGCTCTATGCTCCGCTCGGGCATTGAGACTCGCGCGTGCACCTGTGCCGGGCTGACGTTGCCGAAGGGGTTATTATGAAGATCGGCGGCTGGAAAACTCGGGGTGTGTTCGAGCGCTACGCAAAGCATTCACAAGCCCAAGGATGATTTATTGAGCGTCAAGATTCACGCCCGCAATCAGTGCGAACCCTGGCAGGCTTCTAACTGAATCGAGTTCTCAGCGCTAAGAGAATTGGGGATAAAGCTTCTCTAGACACCCCAGGCAGAGGCCGTGGCTGAAGTCAGCCGCAGACCTATTGCGGATGTAAGTCTCAAGAACCTCCCATTGGCCGCGCTCGTTACGGATTTTCTTGCAGGATGCACAGATGGACAACAACCCGCTGAGCAACTTCACTTTGTTGAGGGCTTCCTGGAGTTCGGTGATCAATTGCTCGCGTTCGGCCCGTGCACGTTTTCTCCGAGTGATGTCCCGCAAGATGATGCAAGTAAGCTCGTTTCCTTCGGTGTCAGGAAACACGACCGAAGATATCTCGATGGGAAATATAGCATCGTGAGGGTGTCTGGCCATCAGTTCGCCATGGGCCTTGCCAGTACGCTTCCTTTGCTCTATCAAACGTGCCAAAGCAGGGTCGGAAGTATCCATTAGACCGTCTCGCCCGGCCGCAATAATCTGTTCCCGTGTGCGCCCGAAAATGGAACAAGCGCTGGGATTGGCGTCGAAAATTCTGCCATCAGGCGAAGTGAGAAGAATCCCGTCCATGCTGTTTTCAAAAAGCAAGCGATAACGACCTTCGCTATCGGGTACATACTGTAGAGGCTGTTTCCCTGAAGTTGTGTTAATGGACATGAATGTTGGGAATTGTGGGTTCCCGCGCCAGATTATAGCGGCGACTTCGATTACTCAGCAAGGAAAGAAGGGATTCTCGTCGGGAATTGGCGACCCTCTCGGGTCAATGAGCGTTATCGCGATTTTTCGCCAATAGAGGGCGTCGGTCGGGAAGCGACAAAAGTCCTCACATCGTCCGTTTTTAAAGCCCCTGCTTTGGACAGTCACTCGTTACACCAGGATGCGACTTGGTGAGGACTCCTCGTGGCAGTCAGCGCGTTTGAGCAAGTAAAGAATGTGCCGCAGGGGACTCAATTCTGGAATCGACGGGTGATCGAAATCTCTGCCGTAGACCACTCCGACCTTTTCCATGACTCTCCGCGAACTAGTGTTCGCCTCCACAGCAAATGCGACCACTGTGTCAAGGTGGAGGTCGCAAAAACCAAACTCCAGCGCTGCAAGCGAGCCTTCGGTGGCCAATCCTTGACCCAAAAACGAGGAATGAGGCGGTACAAGAGTTTGACAGCCGGCGCGAACGGCACGTCGGGTGGCACCCATTTCAGACCTTGGGAAGTTGAAGGCCATTTGGAGCTTGCCGCTGGTTGCGGGAGGATGACTGGCAAACCGGAAGTTTGCTAACAGGCGAATACACGTTTTGACTGCCAGTCAACGAGTGTAATAGGCAGGCCATAGCACTCAAAATCATTGGCTGAGGGGTCATAAGTGCAATTAGAGATTTATTCGCCAATCGACCTAGCCGATCGCGTCCAGCATAGAGTCGCCGTTCCCATGCGCGTTCGTGGACAGCCTCGCAGTTCCGACTGCAAAAGCGGTTTCGCCCGGCCATCACACCCCACCGTGATGCCTGCTGCTGGCTGCGTAACCAAAGGATCGCTTACGCCGTGGTCGGCTAGCCGAGGCCGAGGCACGACAGAGGTGAGATGGTAGCCGCGCGACCCCAGTAATGATCTGTATCACAGCCAAACGTGATGTGGCTCATGGCACTTGTGCCCAGCGATAGCACACTCTCTACATGAAGTAGGAACTGGAGACCCTACTTTAGTCTGAGTCAGCGTGCCACCGGAGAGCGCGGGCGTTTCCCGCACTTCCAGCCCGGCAGCACGCGCGAGTCCTCGTTTTCATAAATTCGTTGACAGCAGTAGCAATTCGCGCCTCGTCGAGGCGTGAAGCTGATTCGGACTGCAGACGCTTATGTCTCCTAAACTTTTCGCCTGGAGAGCCTTCAATGCTGCATCTCGACACTGGTAACACAGGTTTCATGATTTTATGCACCAGCCTGGTCATGCTGATGACACCCGGTCTTGCGTTTTTTTATGGGGGTCTGGTAGGGCGGAAGAACGTGCTCGCCATCATGATTCAGAGCTTTGTCTCGATGGGCTGGACGACGGTGCTCTGGTACATCTACGGCTATTCTCTGTGTTTCAGCGGAGACTGGCACGGGGTCATCGGCAACTTCCACAACGTCTTTCTGCGCGGGATCGATCTTAGTACTCCGTCGCCGAACATCACCATCCCGGCATTTGTATTTATTGCATATCAGATGATGTTCGCCATTATCACGCCCGCGCTGATCTCGGGCGCGTTCACCAATCGCGTCACCTTCAAAGCCTACATGCTCTTCCTAACCGGCTGGCTGACCTTCGTTTATTTTCCTTTTGTCCATATGGTCTGGGGTGGAGGCATGTTGCAGAAATGGGGTGTGCTGGATTTTGCGGGCGGCATTGTAGTGCACAACATCGCCGGCATCGCTGCTCTTGCGTCGGTGCTGTACGTGGGTAAGCGGCGGACGGCGGATCCCGGGCCACACAGCATTCCGCTGGTCGCGCTGGGAACTGGCCTGCTGTGGTTTGGATGGTATGGTTTTAACGCCGGAAGTGAAATGCGGGTAGATTCGGTGACCGCGACCGCATTTCTCAATACCGATTTGGCAGCCTCGTTTGCAGCCGTCACCTGGATGCTGGTGGCATGGTTCAACGAAAAGAAGCCGAAGTTCCTGGGCTTGTTGACGGGAGCCGTTGCTGGACTGGCGACGGTTACTCCCGCAGCCGGATACGTCTCTCCCACCACTGCAGTCATCATCGGCTGTGTTTCCGGAGTGGTTTGCTACTCCGCGGTCGAGATGAAGAACAAATTGCACTGGGACGACGCACTCGATGTTTGGGGAGTTCACGGCGTGGGTGGTTTTCTCGGCATTGTTATGCTGGGAATTTTCGCCAGCCGCGCTTATAACCCCGCGGGTGCGGATGGCTTGCTCAACGGCGATCCGATTTTCCTCTTAAAACAGGTCGTAGCGGTGACTTTCTCGTCGGTCTGGGCCTTCGTGTTTACCTACGGGATGTTACGAATTATCGATATGTTCACCCCGGTGAAAGTCAGCGAGATGACGGAGGAAATCGGCTTGGATGAATCCATCCACGGCGAGCACGCCTACGAGGATGTCTTAGGTGTCGCGGATCTGGTTCACAGTGCAACCGTGGTTCATGAGGAGGAGCTCCTAGCAGGACGGAAATGAAGAAAAAGGGGCTTTGGCGAGCAACACGCCGGTCCCTGGGGAAACTGATCGTGGCAGGGGTGATGGTGACTTCACCCCTGCTTGCGCGTGCGCAGGTCAGCGCTCCCGTTTCGGCTCCGGCTGCTGATTCGGTTGTGGGCAACGGGGAAACAACTCCCTGGTGGAGGGAGATTTCTACCCATGGGTTCCTGTCTCTCTCCTACACCTACAACACCAATGATCCCAGGCCGCGAATCAACCAGTTCCGCGTCTTCGATTTCAATGATGACGATCCCCAGTTGGATGTGGCGGAACTGTTCAGCTTTAGCCCGGGCCATGTGTCCCAGCATGGCATGCATCTGCTTGGGACCCAGGATCAGGAACCCGAGCAGAAGCACGATCAATATTTCCGTTCCGAAACCCACGATTCACCCCTTGGTTATGGCTTGGTCGCTGGTAATGGTGGTTGGGGTGCTGGCCGGCTTCTCATCTTCAGCTTTTCATGGCTGACTTGAAGCCGCGGATGCCCTCGCCGATTCCTTTGCCGAGCTCGGGAAGTTTTTTGGGCCCGAACACGAGCAGAGCAATTCCGAAAATTACCAGCAGATGCATCGGTTGAAACACACGTGTATTAAATGGGAATGCGGCGACAGCTCGTGACTGAACAAGGGTGCACCTGTGTGCGCCCTTGTCCAAAGCGATTGTCTTAGTTAACGGTTATGGTTACAGGAATGGAATGGCTAATTGCGCCGGATGTCCCCGTCACCATCAGATTGACCTGAGATGCGGACATTTGGGCTTTTGAACTGGTCGAACTGCCACCGCAACCGAGGGTGAACAGCGAGACCACAAGCAGCAGCCCCAGCGCGCCTGTAAACAGAATGCTCTTGCCTACAAGCGGTTTCCGTTTGCGAGGCGTCAGAAGCATTCCGAACAGTCCGAGACCAGGCAGCAGGGTTGCAAAGCCGTAGCCGTTAGTCGGCGGGGTGGCGGCAGCAGAAACGGTCAAGGTGGACGATGTACTCGCACCGGCAGAGATCGTCGAAGGACTGAAAGTGCAGGTCAGACCCGACGCGGAAGAGCAGCTTAGCGAAATCTGCCCATTGAATCCTCCAACCGCGCTGGCACTGATCATGAGACTCGTCGAACCTCCAGGGGCGATGGTTGCGGTTTTGGGCGAGAGAGTCAGAGAAAAATCCGGACTGCCCACGGCTGCCGCAGGTACAAGGCTTGCGAACACACCGGTTGTGTTGCCTCCAGCGGGGAAATTGGGTTGGTTGCTGCCTCCCGCCGTGAGATAAAGAGTGCCTGGATCACCAGAGGGGCCGCCTCCGCCAAACACCATATCCCACAAGCCGGCATTCACCAACACTTTGTTCGAAGAGTCGGTGAGTTGGCCGAGAAACTTTCCGGTTGTGTCGAAAGCGTTGATGGTGCCGTCACCAAAATTTCCAACCAGGATCGCGTTCGCAAAGGTTCCGAAGGTAGCGGGAGTTTCCACCACGCCCCAGGGCGCGTTGAGTTTGCCGCCAGCAGCGACGAAGGTACTCACGAAGTTTCCGTTGGAGTCGAAGATATCCACCTGACCGAGCCCGACGCCAGGTTGAGCATCGTGCTTGGCGGTATCCTGCATGGCATAGGCAACGTAGATCTGGTTACCGATGACGTGAATGCCGTGGGGAGCTAGACCGGCGGGGAGCTTTGGATCTGTGAACGAACCGCTCAACGAAGTGAGGTTGAAGTTGCGATCGTAGACGTCGATTTTCCCGCTATTGAAGTTTGCCGCCAGAAGAGAAGTGCCGTTGAGCAAGGCGAGACCCTTGTAAACCGCGCCGCTGGCGGAGTTATCGAAGGCCACTTCTGCAGTGTTGGCGCCGGTCCAGTTCGCGATGATGCCGTCTTCGGTATCAAAAATGAACGATCCTCCACTGAAATAGCTTCCGTTGGTGTTTGCCACGGTTCCCGTGGGGCAACCTGGGCTGCAATTACCGTTTGGGTTCTTTGTGGCCCCGGGTATGGTCACGACCAGCGCATTTTTGGTGCCCTGTGCGTTATAAAGCGTGGACGTGCCGCTGTTATTGTCGGCGATCCAAAAATCTTGCCCGGGGAAGATAGAAATCCCCCAGGGGTTCAACAGTTGAGTGTCGGTAGTAGTGGCTACGCCGGCACTATTGGAGACCAGGTTGGTCTGGGAATAGCCCGCCTGCTGGGCCCATAGCCCCGAAGGAATGGCTAACGTCATGAACAGCGCGAATAAAAAGATTGTTCGTTTCAAGTTGTTCTCCATAACTTTAGTTTCAAGATTTGTACGACGCTGAATTTTGTTTCCCTTCCTACAGCAGAGCCGTTGGTTGGCGAATCACAGGGAATATCAGGCATAGACTGGTAGAGTTTTCGGCTCCTGAACTCCCTGCCAGAAAGTCGGTAGGAATGTGATCGATTCACTGACCTCCAGAACGAGAGCCGCCTTGCTGTTGCGTCTGCGCAAGTTTGATAGCCGAAGGGGGTATGTCTATGGCGTATGTCCCGATCGGAGTCTCAACGGCACTAAGAAAATAACTATCTCCGAGATGCTCGAAGTTAAACTGTGCGTGCCCGGTTTGCGCGTCATCGAAAACTGTCGGAATTACGAACACACTTGCACGCGTTTCGTGGCTTCTGATCTCAAGTTCTGGCGATCCAGAGGCCGGATATACACGACTCACCCTGTAATTGCCCGCAGGAAGTACCTTGCCTCCGACTACGAAGTCGAACGGTACGTTTGAAACAACTGTGTCTTCCTCCTGAGCACGGGCACCTAGCCCTAACCCAAGAACGCAGATCAGCGTGAATAGAACTGTTAGATATTGCTTGTTCATGATTCTCCTCATTGAAAACGCTTTGAATTTCGTTATTGATAACTGCGCTCGTGAGACTTTTATTCCGCAAGCGTCTACCGAGCTGCAGCTATCGAATTTTCAGAACATAGTCGTTAGACGCGGCGACCAGCGACGAGATGCAGGCAGGATGTCATTTGATTGTCAAGTCTTTGTCGAGATTTGTGACACGCGCAGTAGTCCTTCTGCGTTGTTTGGAGCGGGGAACGGCTCGGTGGTGCTAATAGCGAGTATTACTTGCAGTTATGCGTTCAGTCGGCGGTAATCTGTGCCATCAGTGGCCGCGTTGTTGCGAATGCACGTACTGAATTGGTTAGACAAGCTGAGCCTGGGATATTCCGTGATCTAGCCACTCACCAAAGAAGCCGAAGACGCTAGGGAGGCGGACAGGTCGTCAACTCGGGTCGATTCCATTCGAGAATCGTCGCCTTTGCTGACGCCCTGTCCGTTGCTGCGGATAGACTTGAAAACTTCTACTCGAGACTACCGGTGCCTGCAACATCTCAAAAAGCGGCGGAGCCTCCAACGCAACGAGACTCCGCGCTAACTCTGACCGCTACGCTCGAGGTTACGGTTTCACCTCGAAGACAACGCCGCATCCGCCTGGCTGGTGGCCGGGACAACCGGCGTTGAGGTCGCCACCTTCCGCTGCCGAACCGAAAACATTACCCTTGTCGTCGACGGCAACGTGGTCGTCCAGTGGAGTGGCCCCATCGCTTTCACCGAAGAAGGCATACAGAATCGTCTCCTCCCATCTCGCCTTGCTGGCATTGGGCGTAAGCTTGTAGACAATGCCGCAGCCGGTATCAACGAAACCACCGGTGCAGAGGGTTGTGGTACCTCCGCCTCCTTGGACCGTGCCGTAGAGGTTCCCCGCAGCGTCGATGGTCAGGCCGTTAAAGGGATGAACTCCATCCGTGCAGCAAGGGCCGCCGAAATCGTGGACGATGCTCTCCGTAACTTTCCCGTTGCCTTCGGGGGTTAGTTTGAACACCAGGCCTTCCAAAGATGGTCCACCGTTTACGGTCGTCCCGTATAAGTTGCCCTCGTCGTCGATGACCAAGTTGGTAACGGGATTGAATCCGGTGGAGTTGTCTGAGAAGCTAAACAAGGTGTTTTCGGTCCAGGTTCCGTTGGCATTGGGCGTCAGTTCAAACACCGTGCCGCATACATCCGCGCCACCGCATGTCGGCGAGTGGCTATGGCCGCCCACCTGGGTCGTGCCCCAAAGGTTGCCGGACTTGTCGAATACGAGGCCTCCCAAAGGATTGCGGCCATCTTCGTTTTCTCCCGTGAACCTGTGGATCACTTTCTCCGAGAACTTTCCATTCGCCAGTTTTGTCAACTCAAACACCGTTCCGCAGCCGTTGTTGCAGAAAGTGTTGTTCACGCCGCCTCCACCAGAAGCGGTGGCGCCAAAGAGATTTCCTGCTTCGTCGAGGATGACAAACCCGCTCGAGTTACATCCATCCCTGTTGCCCTGAAAGTTGTGTAGGATATTCTCCTTCCAGGTCCCACCCTTAGTGGGCGAGAGTTCATAAACGATGCCGCATCCAGCGCTACCGCCATTCGAGGTGGTCCCATAAATGTTGCCGGTTGCATCCAAGACCACGCTGCCGGCCGGGTTACCACCGTCGCCCTTTGCTTGCGAAAAAGCGTGAATGGTTTGGAAGCTAAAGCCGCCGCTGGTTTCCGGCGTCAATTGGAAAACTGTACCGTCGCCGAACTCTGGAGAACCTCCCGTGTCGGTCGTGCCATAAAGATTTCCTTTCGTGTCGATGGTCAGGCCCGAAAAAGGTATGCTACCGTCGCTGCCGTTGGTAAAAGTATGCAACACTGTCTCTTGATCTGCGCCAAAAGAACTGGCCGCAAGTCCCATGGTTACTACCGCTACCGCCAACCCCTCGCTCATGGCGGTCCAACACTTTCCGTAGTTCATTTTGTAATTGCTCCGTTAAGATTGAATTTAACCGTCGACAACTGCGCTCGTGACGCTTATTTCACAACTATGTCCGTGCCTCAAGTGTTGATGTCTTGCTCACGATGCATGCCAGTTAGACGCCGCGACCGACGACGAGATGCGGATGGAATGTCACTTAATTGTCAATTCGTTTTCGAGCTTTCTTAGAGCGTGGCGGCAAGATCACAGCGGGCTTGTTCGAGCGCGGTCTGTGTCGGATCATCTGGCATTTAGTTGATCTGCAACCAGACGATGAGAATGTGGCGCTGCTTGCGCCAGGCGTTTATAAAAGGTTGACTCTACTGGCGCAGTTTCCGCTGACTTACCGAAGTACTTGTTCAGGCGTTCGCGAAGCTGCAACCGAGCTCGCCATAGCCGCGACTTCACCGCAGACTGGCTCAGGTTTAGAACTTCTGCCGTCTGAACCGTCGAAAGACCTTCAATATCTTGCAGCACGAAGACCGTTCGCAAGATCGGCTGCAGCTCTTCTATGGTTTTGATTAGGATGTCTCGTAGCTCAGATGTCCCGTAGAGTTGTTCGGGATTGGGAGCCCAATCGATGACCTCCCGTGGAAGTGTGTCTTCCTCTGTACGAAAATCCTCATCCAGCGATACCTCTCTTATTGCGCGCTGCTTTCACAGCTTCATCAGCGACTGGTTCAGGGTGATGCGAATCAGCCAGGTTGAGAATTGGGAATCCCCTCGGAATTCGGCCAAGTGTTGGTAGGCCTTCAAGAAGGCTTCTTGAACCGCGTCCTGGGAATCTTCCCGGTTATGCGTGACGCTCTGAGCGATTCGGAAAAGTTTGCGATCGTACCGCTTTACGAGTTCCTCGAAAGCGGCGACATCGCCATTCTTGGTAGCCTCGACAAGATCCAGGTCATCGCCTGCATCTGCCCTCACTTCGAATTGTCCCGAGCCTGCAGTCATATTCGTTCAACTCGTTTTGGAGAATAACCTTTGTGGGAGCGATGACGCTGCTTGGAAATGGAAAGCTGTTTCCGCTGCAACGCCATCGAAGAGTCCACGTTTTACTGCACCACGACCTGTCCGGTCATCTTCGGATGGATCGTGCAGTAGTAGGGATACGTTCCCGCCTTGGTAAATGTATAGGAGAATTTTTCGTCCGTATCCAGCACCTTGGACTTGAATACCCCCTCTGTACTGACCGACGTGTGGGGAATGTCATCACTGTTTGTCCAGGTAACTGTCGTTCCAACAGGTACCGTGAGCGTCTGGGGCCCAAAAACGAAATTGTCGATTTTGACCGCCGCGTTCGCCGCGGAAGCCTTGCCGTTATCACTCGCCTTGACGCTCGGTGATCCCGCGAACAGCAGCAGCAGCATCGCAATCAGCACCGGCGTCGCCAAACCTGCAACCCACATGTTCTGTTTCGTCATTTCTTTAGTTCCTTTCGTGATTGATTTCATGTTTACTTTTCCTGAAGGCCGAAGACTCCTAACCTCCGAGCGGCGAATCGACGATCGCGAGGCTGCCACCACTGACCACATAGTTCACGTCGGTGATGCCTAGCACTTGCTGCAACTGCTCGGCTGGCACTTTCATCGGGCCGGCCGATGGCGCTGTTCCCGGCGCAGGTTGAGGGAACGCGGTCGACATCGCGGTGTGAAACGAAACCTTACCTTCGATCTTCTGCATGATCTGGTGAATATGGCCGTTCAACACAGTCACGGAGCCGAAGCGCTTGACGTAAGACAAGACCTGTTCACTGTCGTCGGTTCCCCAGCCCCAATCGGGATAGATGGTCCACAGTGGAATGTGCGCGAAAAGCACAATCGGAGTGCTGGCCGAGCGGCCCTTGAGATCGTCCTCGAGCCATTCCAGTTGTTCATGACCGAGCGACCCCATACCTCCAGCTTTCAAATTCGCAACGTTCACCAAGCCGACGAAATGTACACCTTTGTGATCGAAGCTGGACCACCCACTGCCCTTTGTACCTTTTCCGTAGCGCTGGAGATATTGCTCGCCATTGTCGCTGAGCATGTCATGCTCACCCGGCACAAAATAAATCTGTTTCGTGGACGCCCCTTTTACTACCTGGTCCAGCGTATCGAACTCACTCGGCTTCGAGAGTTGACTCATATCACCGGTGTGAATAATGAAATCCGGTGTGTGGGGCATGGCATTGATCTTGTTGATCGCCGTCTGCAGCGTGGCGGTGACGTCCGGATTTGCTGGTTTGCTAAAGCCGATGTGGCTGTCACTGATCTGGACAAAGCTGAAATCCGCACCTTTGGCGGCATCTTTATTTTTGCCACTGCTTTTGGCGAATGCCCGAGATACTGGAATGCCACCGCTCATGGTCCAGACCAGGCCCGTGCCCGCCCATGCCATACACTTCAGGAATCCGCGGCGATCAACGCCATCGTTGTTCAGGTCTTGTAAATTCTGATCGATAAGATCTAGCTTTTTGTCAGGCATTCATCCTCCGTGATTTGTGACGTTCAGAGTTGATAACTGGGGCAGATCGTTTTTATTCCAGTCAAAATTGAAGGCGGCGAAGGAAGCCATCTGCGTGGTCTACATCAACCGCATTGCGCGAGCAGCAAGATGTAACGGGTGAGTAAAAATTTGGGAGATAAAACTCTTTTCAGTCCCGGTTTGCGGTCAGTTTACGAACCGCAAACTGGGAGTTGTCGGAGCATCTCTAGCCGGGACCGTTTACGCCACTTAGAAAGCCGCCCAAGTACCCGGTCAGCGCCACGAGACCGACGCCCAGAAATTCCAACGCCAGGCGGTAGCTCGGTAAGGCTTCTGCCCGCCGTCGCGTCCGGAAATGCGTCCACCAGACCAGCCAGATCACCACACTTGAGATGCAGGCAAGTACCAGGTGCAGCAATAAAATGCCCTTCAGTTTCTGGCCTTCGAGCTGGAACTGCCACGCGAGTACTCCAGTTGCGAGAACCGGCAGCGTTGAAATCGCTGCCACCAGCAGGTTGTAATATGCCGCATCCGCTATGCCACGGCACCTTGTCCGATGCGCGATGAGATCGAAAGCCACTGCCGTGATGAATAGCGCGATGGGAAAATGGATGAGCACGACATGTTGTGCGTGCTTGGCCAAAAGTGCGGTCTTGAGATCGAAAGGATTTACCATCGCCCTACCCCTTCTAGGATTTTGTCCATCATCCGCCTCTGCAAAATGAGTCTCACCGGAGATAACGGTCTTTTTGATCTTTTATTCCATACTGGCCCGGCGATCGACAGGCAGATCTGGAGAACCACGCAGAGAGTTTCTGGGAGGGGATTGTTTTCTCCCTGATTTTGAGCGGCATCGGAATAAATCAGAATTATTGCTCCGTAAGGGAATAAAACTACCGTAGGGTGGTTAACCCTGTATACGTGTCAGGGACTAGTCCTCAATCCGGGTCGTTCGAGGAACTGGCCATGCCACTCTTCGACCAGCTGTATAATTTCGCCCGCTGGTTGGCGCGGAATACCGAAGAAGCTGAAGACCTCGTCCAGGAGACCTATGTAAAGGGTCTGAAAGGGTTCTCGTCTTTCCATTGGGGACTAATTTCCGGGCGTGGATCCTAATTTTGCTCTCGCCCATAATCAACTCGCCCAGGCGTACCTTCAAAAACACATGTACGATGAAGCGGTCGCAGAACTACAAAAAGCAGTTCAGCTCTCTGGGAGTAGCCCGACCTGCACAGCCAATCTTGCACGTGCTTATGTCCTGTCTGGTAAGCGGAGCGAAGCGCTAGAACTGCTGAGCGAATTAAAGAAACGCTCGAACCCTGGCTATTCGAATGCTTCGGAGATTGCCATGATCTACGCAACTCTCGGAGAAACCGCTCAAGCCATAAATTGGCTCGAAAAAGGCTACGAAGAACGATTCAACCCAGGCGTCCTGCTGCGGCCGGGCTTCGATCCGCTGCGTTCCGACTCGCGCTTTCAGGACCTGCTGCGCCGCATTGGCTTACCCGGGTGAGCTCTGCGTTCCTTGTGTTCTCATCAAAGCAGAAAAACCTCATTCCCAAGAACCGCGCTGACGTATTCCGCGACTCGCCATCAAGCGCGCCTTGCTTGCTTTGGCAAGCCCCCAGGCCACCAGTTCCAATCGCCCGCAAGACGAAGGAGCGCGGGACCGATCACAATACGCACAAGCGTGGCGTCGATCAACACCGCGACTGCCAACGTAAATCCAATCATCTTGACCACCAGGAAACTTCCGAAAGTGAATGCCGCAAATACCACGATCATGATCGCGGCGGCGCTCGTAATCAGACCTGCGGTTCTAGCCATGCCTTCCGGGATCGCATCCAATTCACTTAGACCACTTCTTCTGGCTTCGAGAACGCGTGCAACCAGAAATACTTCGTAGTCCATGCTTAATCCGAAGACGATTGCAAAGGCGACGATCGGAACCAGAGGAAAGACGCTACCCGTTCCTCCAGGAACTCCCAGGAATCTGCTTCCGTGCCCGTTTTGAAAAACCACAACCAATGCTCCGAATGACGCGGCAACCGAGAACAGGTTGAGTACGATAGCCTTCAGCGCGGCGAAGACAGATCGGAACCCGCACAGTAGCGCAAGCAGCGTCCCCCCGACTACCAGCGCTGTTACCGACGGAAGGCGGTCTTTAATAATCGATTCATAATCGGCGTTGAGTGCCGGGATGCCGCCAACGAGAAGGGTTGCGCCATCCACTCCGGTGAGACCTAGCGCGCCTGTCTTGCGAAGCTCCCGCACCCAGTTGACCTGGTCGCGCAGGGAAACCGCACTCGCGGGTAACACCTCAATCAGCGCCGCTCGTCCGTCACTACTCAGAAATGTTCGACGGGTGTCCCGCAAGATGTTAAGGAGGGAAGACCGGTTGCCTTCCGCAATGGTAGTGATAGAAATCACGCGGTCGGAACGAGGGTCGCTCGCGAGGCGCTTGGTGAGACGGTCCAGCACATTCCACCCAGCGTCGGTTTGCGCGATGGAGTCGGTTGGAAGCTCGACAATGATGCGCAACGATTCAACAACGCCTTCACGATCCATTCGTCGCAGGGTGTGGAGGGCACGGACGGATTCCGCCGCCGGCGGAAGCCAATCCCCTCGCGGAAGACTAGTATCCAATCGTCGGACCTGCCAGGCGAGCAGAAGCAAAGGAGTGCCCGCCACAAACAGGGCGAGCCAGGGATGCGCGACAATCACGTGTCCCCACTGCCGCCAGCGAACGCCAGTGCGCTCAGCCCGATGCTCATCCAACTTTGGACTAAAGGGCAATCGGCCGATATTAATCCGTGGACCGAGCAGCGCCAGCGCTGTCGGAACGAGGGTATTTGTAAGCAACACACTCATTCCCGCCACCAGGAATCCCGCGATACCGATGGAACGGATTTCGCTGATTGGAACCGTCAAAAGGGCTAGAAATCCGATGGCCACCGTCGAGGCTGAAACCAATAGCGTGCGCCCTGCCTGACGTGCGGCGATGACCGAGGCCGCGGGTCCGTCGTTCCCGGCGGAAATCGCTTCGCGGAAGCGGCTGACCATGAGGAGCGCGTAGTCGATGCCCAAGCCCAGGCCAAGCATGGTGGCCAAGTTCTGAACCAGAATGGACAAGTGCCAGCGCTGCGCCAGGAACCCCGTAATCGCCATCGTGGTTGCTATGGCAAGCTGGCCAACCGCCAATGGAATCAGGGCGGCAATCAGGCTTCCAAAAGCCACCAGCAGAAGTACGAGGGTCGCGGGGATCACCAGGCTTTCCCCGCGATCCACGTCGTCGGAGCTCGCTTTCCGAATGTCGAAATTCAGCGGAATCTCGCCGGTGAGTTCGAGCTTCACCGCCGGATAACGGCCCCGCAGTTGATTTTCAAGTGAGCTTGCCAGCTGGTGAAGCTGCGGAACAAGCAACTCGAGCGGACCGTCGGTCGACGTGAGTCCCACAATAACAAATGTTCCCCCTCCCCGGCCGAGAAAGATGGGATCGTGAAGGTCGAGATAGGACACCACTCCCGAAACGCCGGGTTGCTCTCTCAGTGCTGTCACGATGGGTACCGATGCCTGCGCGCCTTCCTCCGAATCTGCGGGCGGAAGTCCCTCAATCACCAGCACCACCTGGTCCACGAACGGCGACCGAAAACGGTCGGCCAACTCTTGTCGGACAGTTTCAGCTTGGCTTCCTTCGACACGGGTCGCGGTCTCCAAGTGGCGCTCGGCATGAAAAGAGAATGGAAGAAGTGCAATGGCTGCTGCGAGAACGATCCCTGACACCCATAAGCGGCGCAGATCCATAGCTCTCATCATGGCATAAGATCGTCGCCACTAAAGCTCTCTTGCGGAGGGCGTACCATTCACAATAACGAGCTATGTGAATCTGCTAAACTTTCGACATCGGCGTGGGAGGATCAATTCGAACCTTATTGTTGATTGGGCTGCTTGCCGCCGTCCAACCTGGGGTGACCCAATCTGGGGCGACAGACCCTCGCGTTGGCGTTTGGACGCTCGTCTCTGCGCAGTCTAGCCTGGAACCTCCGGACCGGCTTTCCATTACACACGTGCAAGGCGGCGGAGTGCATGTGGTCATGTCAGGCGAAAGGCATTTTGATTTCACTGCGAGTCGGAACGGACACGATTCGCCCGCACCCGGCAATCTCGGCTTCAATCAGATTGAACTGCATAGGATCGATAAGAGGCAGGCTGAGGTCACGCAGAAAAAGGACGGAACGGTTGTGGCTAAGGTTCACGAACAAGTTTCGAAGGATGGCAAGGAGTTGACGGCCACGACTACGAGCGTGGGCCATCCCGATCGGATCACGGTGTGGACGCGAACCGGGGGTGCGAAGCTGGCCGTTGACCCGTTTGTCGGCGAGTGGACGCAGGATCTCAGCAAGACCCGTTTGCGGCAAGGGTTGGTGCTCAAGATCGAGGCGGACGGAAGCGGTGGAGTCCGTTTCGTGGGCGACTTCAGCTATACCGCCCGTTTTGACGGAAAGCCATACGATCTAAAAAACTCGCGCAACGATACCGTGATCCTCGAACTCGTCGATCCCCACACGGTGAATGCGAGTTACCAGCGGGACGGTCAGGTTACGCAAAAGGATACGTGGGTGGTTTCCGCGGATGGACAGCAGATGACGGTGTCAACCACAGGCACGTTAGAATCGGGCCAAAAGCTAACGGAGAAGCTCGTGTTCAAGAAGTAGCGGGAGTATATCTGTGCAGTGATTGCTCGGTTCGATGAGTGTAATCGAGATTTATCGACAATTGACCTCGCTCTAATCACTCAATACGTTAGCTCTCATTGACTTGCCCAACTACCGGGCATAACATGGCGTGGCGCCATGATTGGCCAAACCATCTCTCACTACACCATCGTTGAAAAGCTTGGCGGCGGTGGAATGGGCGTTGTCTACAAGGCCGAGGACACGGAGCTTGGCCGCTTTGTCGCGCTAAAATTTCTGCCCGATGATGTTGCGCAAGACGCGGCATCGCTGGAGCGATTCCGGCGCGAGGCTCGCGCTGCCTCGGCCCTCAATCATCCGAATATCTGTACGATTTATGAGATCTCCCGGCACGATGGACGCATGTTCATCGCCATGGAGTATCTGGAGGGCAGCACCCTCAAGCATCTGATCATGGGGCGCCCGCTGGCACTTGAGCAAATTCTCGAGACCGGCCTTGAAGTGGCCGACGCTCTGGATGCAGCGCACGCGAAAGGCATCATTCATCGCGACATCAAGCCCGCCAATATTCTCATCACCAATCGCGGGCATGCCAAGATTTTGGATTTCGGATTGGCGAAAGTGACGCCCCTGTCGTCTGCCGCCAGCGCAACTGAAATCACGATGCCCAGCAATCAACTCGAACATCTGACCAGCCCGGGGTCAGCGCTTGGAACTGTCTCGTACATGTCTCCAGAGCAGATTCGCGGCAAAGACGTGGACGCCCGCAGCGACCTATTTTCCTTTGGTGTGGTGCTTTATGAAATGGCGACGGGGATGCTCCCGTTTCGCGGAGACACTTCGGGAGTGGTCTTTGATGCGATCCTCAACCGTGCACCGGCGCCTCCGATCCGTTTGAATCCGGATTTGTCGGAAGGCCTGGAACGAATCATCAATAAGGCCCTGGAGAAGGACCGCGAAATCCGTTATCAGCATGCATCCGATCTGCGGGCGGACCTGAAGCGGCTCACGCGTGACACTCAGTCGGGCAGCGGGCCGGCGGTTGTAGCGGAAGCGCCCGCGAAGAAGAGTAACTCCGCGCTGATTGCGGTTGGCGTTGTCGTGTTCCTGGCCGCAATGATCGCCGGCGTCTGGTGGCTGAGGCGGCCCAATCAAGCGGTTGTGCCGGGTTCTACCGAATGGGTGCAACTCACGAACTTCACGGACTCGGTTTTCAGTCCGGTTCTATCACCCGACGGCCGCATGTTGGCGTTTTTCCGTGGCTCGGCCCCCTTCACACCCTCCGAACAACTCTACGTCAAGCTGCTTCCGGATGGTGAACCGGTCCAACTTACGCACGAAGAAGCCGACAAGATGCAAGCGGCGTTTTCGCCCGATGGCTCGCGCATTGCATACGGTTCGGTCGGCGGTGACTGGCGCACCATGGTCTTACCCATCCTAGGCGGCCAACCCCAACTCCTACTCTCCAACGCCACCGGACTCACATGGGTTGACCCGCATCACGTCATGTTCAGCGAGATTCGCGGCGGCTGGCACTTTGTGGTGGTAACCGCCGCTGAGAGCCGCTCTGAACAACGTGATATCTACGTACCCCAGCGCGAAACCGGCATGGCGCACTTCTCCCATCTCTCGCCCGACGGCCAGTCGGTGTTGATCGCCGAGATGGATGCGAATGGCTGGCTTCCCTGTCGGCTGGTGCCGTTCCAGGGAGGTAGTGGCAGACTCGTTGGCCCTCAAAATGGAGCCTGTTACTCAAGCGCATGGTCACCCGACGGGAAGTGGATGTACTTTACTTCGAGTGCAGGCGGGCACGGCAACCACATCTGGCGCCAGCCGTTCCCGGACGGCACGCCCATGCAGATCACGAACGGACCATCTGAGGAAGATGACGTTGCCATGGCGCCCGACGGTCGTTCGTTCATCACTTCTGTCGGCGCCGAAGAACGAACGGTCTGGATGCACGACCCGCAGGGCGATCATCAGATTTCCTCGGAAGGCTACGCCCACAGCGCAAGCTTGTCATCCGACGGCGCCAGGTTGTTCTACATGGTGGCCCGTAGCAGCTCGGATGTTGACCGTGGGAATGAGCTTTGGGTCTTTGATCTGCAATCGGGACAGGGTTCGAAGGCGTTGCCGGGAATTGCAGTGGTGGATTACACCCTTTCGCAGGATGGCAAGCGTGTGGTTTACGTTGTGCGCAACGACGATGGAAGCCACCTTTTGTGGTCGGCGTCTCTCGACCACCGGTTCACTCCGAAGCAACTGGCAAACGGTGAGGCGCCGAAGTATACCGCTTCCCGGAACATCTACTTCCTGCGCGCGGAAGGCAATCTGAACTACCTCTACCGCATGAACGAAGACGGCGGTCAGCAGGAAAAGGTTTTGCCGGAGCCTATCATCGCTTTCCTGGGAATCTCTCCCGACGAGCGATTTGTGGCCGTGCGTCGCGCCCTTAAGGGAGAAGGCAGCCCGACTGAGATCGACGCTCTCCCGCTTGCCGGGGGCTCCGAAGTTCGTATCTGCTCCGAGTTCTGCGGGGTCGATTGGAGCTTCGACGGCAAGACCTTCTATCTCCGTCTGCCCGCGATGAAGAGCACGTCAGGAATTACAAAAACGTATGTCTTCCCACTTGCCCATGGCGCCGATATCCCTACCCTGCCGGCCTCAGGCGTGCAGTCCGACAAGGACTTGCCGGGCAACCTAACGGT
>JGI12269J14319_10000861_pt1 | contig 29810 bp, 26 predicted proteins | sample PeaSoiSIISIP2007_FD_14319 | JGI IMG/M metagenome (IMG submission 14319)
GCCATATCGTTTGCCTGCGGTGAGGCGCAAAACATGATGATCGGTTCTCGCGCGATCTTTGTAATGCGGATCAGGAAAGCTTCCGCAGCGACGTCAAAGCGCCGTCGTTCAACCATGAGTGATTCGATCGTGGGAAGCTCATCTCGCGCCGGCAGACTGCCGACAGGCATCACGAACTCCGCTGCGGCAAGATTACAGAGCATTTCCAACTGCCATTCATCTGCGCTACTCGGAGCCGCGCGATGACGAACGGCATCAGCAACGTCGGGGAAGAGCGTATGAGCGATCTCGTGCGCTATTGAGAACCGGACACGCTCTCGAGGTTGCGTCGGGTTAAATTGAATCGTAATCCTACCGCCCGATGCGACGGTCCTGGCATCCGCAACATCGGCGTTCGCTTCCAGCGGAATTTTCAGCATGTCCGCGATCGCGACTGGATTGAATGGTGGACCCTGCCAACCTTCATCCCGCGCTCGTAGGACCGGTTCGCGCACCTTTCTCTCAATCACCGCAATCGGGTTCGCTCCCTTGGCGAGCCCGAGTACGGAACTATTCGGCCACTGGATACCGTCTGATTTGGCCAACTCACACACTCCGACACCGGTCGGTGAATCCGTATAGGATATTACCGTACTCGGGACCTCCGCCAAACCTAACGACGCGTCACGATGAATACCTATTGGCGCGACTCGGATCGCAACTCGTTAGGAGAAGGCCCCTGCGGCCCCTTCTTGCCCCTTAGCCTCGATCACGTCAAACGCATAGTAAAGGTGCTTGGGGTGATCAATTCCGCCGATGGGTTTGGAGACCAGCTCAAAGTGATGAACGGCTTCTCCGACCTGATGGTCGAGGTCTTTGGCGAGGCCGGGCGACATGCTCGCTCGGCAGTCGGCACGCCTCGCATTTCACCGGGCGCCGATACCCCGCACCAAACGGCCGATGGTGTTGGCCGGGCAACTGGCCTCCAGAGACTCTCTCGGAAAATACGGGGTGCGGCTCTCTGGGAAGGCGTCTCTGCGGCCGGGACGAGCCTATAAGGGGCCGGATAACCGGCCTTTCTCGGCGAAGCCGTGTTGGCTGCACGCGAGGGCTGGACTGGGTGGTGGGCCCGGCAGGACTCGAACCTGCGACAACACCGTTATGAGCGGCGCGTTCTGACCAACTGAACTACGGGCCCGCGACGGGGACGGCGGGGGCGCCGCGCTTCGTCCTCACGTGTCGAGGAAGCTGCGGAGCTTGCGCGAGCGGCTCGGGTGCTTGAGCTTCCTGAGCGCCTTCGCTTCGATCTGGCGTATGCGCTCGCGTGTCACCGAGAATTGCTGGCCGACTTCCTCGAGCGTGTGGTCGGTATTCATGCCGATGCCGAAGCGCATGCGCAGCACCCGCTCCTCGCGCGGGGTGAGCGAGGCCAGAACCCGCGTCGTCGTCTCGCGCAGATTGGCCTGGATCGCGGCCTCGAGCGGCAGCACGGCGTTTTTATCCTCGATGAAGTCGCCGAGATGGCTGTCCTCCTCGTCGCCAATTGGCGTCTCGAGGCTGATCGGTTCCTTGGCGATCTTCAGAACCTTGCGCACCTTCTCGAGCGGCATAGCGAGCTTTTCCGCCAGCTCCTCGGGCGTGGGCTCGCGGCCGATCTCGTGCAGCATCTGGCGCGAAGTGCGCACCAGCTTGTTGATGGTCTCGATCATGTGCACGGGAATGCGGATCGTGCGCGCCTGGTCGGCGATCGAGCGCGTGATCGCCTGGCGGATCCACCACGTGGCGTAAGTCGAGAACTTGTAGCCGCGGCGGTACTCGAACTTGTCGACCGCCTTCATCAGGCCGATGTTGCCTTCCTGGATGAGGTCGAGGAACTGCAGCCCGCGGTTGGTGTATTTCTTGGCGATCGAGATGACGAGGCGGAGATTGGCCTCGACCATCTCCTTCTTGGCGCGCGCCGCCTCGCGCTCGCCGCGCTGCACGGTCTGGACGATGCGGCGGAATTCGGCCGGCGGCAGTCCCGCATCGCCCGAGATCGCCGCGATGTCGCCGCGCAGCGCCTTCACCTCGGCACCGAACCGGTTGATGAGGCCGGACCAGCCTTTGCCGTGGAGCCGCTTCACGCGCTGCACCCAGTCGGGCGCGAGCTCGAAGCCGATATGGTGGTTGAGGAAGTCCTGGCGCTTCACGCCCGACTGCTCGGCCAGGCGCAGCATCTTGCCCTCGGCCGCCACCAGCCGGCGATTGAGGGTGTATAGCTGGCCCACCAGGGCCTCAATGCGCGAATTATGGAGGCGAACGTTCTTCATCGCCTCGACCATGTCGATCTTGAGCCGGTCATAGCGCTTCTCGGACGGCTTCTGCAGCTCCTCGCCGTCCTTGAGAGAGGTGAGGCGCTGTTCCTGCTGGCGGTGGAGGCGGCGGTAGAGGCCGGCGATGGTCTCGAGCTTCTCGAGCACCACGGGTTTGAGCTCGGCCTCCATCGCGGCCAAGGAGATCGAGGCTTCCTCGGCCTCGGCATCGGGGTCGGCGCCCGGGTCGGTGCCCAGCTCCTTGCCGTCGGCGCCGTTGGCAAGCGGGTCCTTGACGTCCGCGTCCGGCACCTCGCCGGCGGCTTCGGCCTCGGCCTCGGCCGCGATCTCCTGCTCGACGGCGGTGGCGTCGAAGGTGTTGTTGCCGTAGGTCGCGTCGAGGTCGACGATGTCGCGCAGCAGCATCTTCTCCTCGACCAGCGCATCGCGCCAGCCGATGAGCGCCCGGATGGTCAGCGGGCTCTCGCACAGGCCGCCGATCATCATCTCGCGGCCCGCCTCGATGCGCTTGGCGATGGCGATCTCGCCCTCGCGCGACAGGAGCTCGACCGAGCCCATCTCGCGCAGATACATGCGCACCGGATCGTCGGTCCGGCCGATATCCTCGTCGTCGAGATTACCGCCGGCGCGGGGCTCCGATTCCCCGTCGCTCTCGGCCCCCTCGGCCGGCGCCTCGTCGGCGTCCTCGGACTCGACGACATTGACGCCGAGCTCGGAGAGCATCGTCATCGTGTCTTCGATCTGCTCGGAGGAGACCTGCTCCGGCGGCAGCGCCGCGTTGAGCTCGTCGTAAGTGACGTAGCCGCGATCCTTGCCGCGCGCCACCATCTTCTTGATCGCCGCCGCGAGGATGTCGAGGAGCGGCGCTTCTGCCGCGTCGTCCCGCGCTTCCGGCGCTTCCGCCGTATTTGTCGCCTTACTCGCCATGTCGATCCCGCCCTGAGGTCACGCAACAAAAGAGCACGCGGTCCGCGGCCTCAATCGCCGCTTCCCTCGTGCGCCCCGTGGCTTTTCTTCCTGATGCAGCACCGGACCTTGCGCCGTTCCGCGGTCCTTCAACGGAGTCCCCTTCCGCCGTGCCGTAATCCCCGCTTTTACTTTTCGGCAATATTTGCCGCGGCCGTGTCCATTTCTCGTCGACCCGCAAACGCGGCCGTGACAGTGCCGAATTAGGTGGAGCTTCACACACGTAGCGTCAAGCCCGAGAAATGAAACACTTTCGGCCTCATAGGGTGGCAAATCCGGCCTTGTCAAGCCATCGTTCCAGGTCCATCCGCCGGCGGGGCGCCCCCGCCCTCCCACTGCTCGTGGACGAAGTCGCTCTCGGTCCCCAGGCGTGCGATTTCCTGCTGCAGGCCAGCCAGCATCTCCCAGGCCTGCTCGGTCGCGTCCTCGGTCCAGCGCGTGATCGCCTCCTCGCGCTCCCGCTCCATGATCGGCAGGTGGTACTTGGCCAGGGTCGCCTTCCATCCCGTTTCCGCCCATTCCCGCTCCGCAGCGAAATGTACGAAGGATTTGCCCTGGAGGATTGCCGAGGCGAAGAGACGATCGGCGATGGCGGAGAGCCGGACGTCCAGGCTCGAGCGCAATTCCATGCCGGTGAGCGCCTCGTCCTTCGCGACACGGTCGGTGACGTGCTGCCACAGGTCATTAAGATCGCGGTTCCGGACCTCGAGCCCCGCCAGGGAATCGATGCGCGAGCGGGCGACCTCGGGATGGTTGATCGCGAACGCCACCAGCAGCGTCTCCAGGTGCCGGCGCCTGGTCTCGTCGGCCCAGCCGGCGGCGCCCGACGCGCGCAGTGCCGGCGATATGCCCCCCGCCTTGTCCAGTTCGCGCCCGCGCCTCAGCCGGCGGCGGATGTCCCACACCCGATCCATCAGATAATGCTGGAATTCGCGCTGGACGGCGCCGTTCTCGATCAGGCGGATGCGCTTGCCGAGCCGGGCCTGGAGCCGCAGGATTCGTTCCGGGGTGGCGAAGAACGACGCGTCGCGGTCCTCGGTGGTGACGCGCCAAGTGAATTCCGACGCCTCCATCGCACCTTCGAGATAGCTCCGGAAGACCGGCTCGCCGCGCGAGCGGATGAGGGAGTCCGGGTCCTCGTTCTCGGGCAGGAGCACGAAGCGGAGCCCGACCTCATGGCGCAGCAGCGGCAGCCCGCGGTCGAGCGCGCGCACCGCCGCCCGCCGCCCGGCCGCGTCGCCATCGAAGCATAAGATCGGCCGGTCGCCGAGCCGCCACAGCTCCAGGAGCTGGGTTTCGGTCAGCGCCGTGCCCAGGGGCGCGACCGCACCGGCGAACCCGGCCTGGTGCAGCGCGATCACGTCCATGTAGCCTTCGGTGACGATCGGCACGAGGTCCGAGCGCGGCGCGGCCCTGGCGATATGGGCGCCATAGAGCGTGCGGCCCTTGTCGAAGATTGGCGTGTCGGGCGAGTTGAGATATTTCGGCTGGCCGTCGCCGATGACGCGGCCGCCGAAGGCCATGATCTTGCCCGCCCGGTCGCAGATCGGAAAGATGACGCGGCCGCGGAAGAAATCGTAGGAGTCGCGGGTTTCCGCCTGGCGCAGCAGCCCGGCCTCGATCAACAGCGGCTCGGCGAATTTGCCGCCCAGCGCCCGCTTCAGCGCGTCGCGCGAATCGGGCGCCCAGCCGAGGCGGAAGCGCGCGATGGTCTCGGCACTCAAGCCCCGCCGTGCGAGATAGTCGCGCGCCGCGCGGCCGCCCGGCTGCTTCAACTGGTCCTCGAAGAAGGCGCAGGCGGCGTCGCAGGCGTCGTGCAGGCTCATGGCCTGGGCCTGCCGCTCGCGGTCCTCCGGCAGCTCATCCGGCACGCGCAGGCCGGCTTCCTTGGCGAGCTGCTCCACCGTCTCGCGGAAGCCCGCGCCGGCGACGCGCATCGCAAAGCCGATCACGTCGCCGTGGGCGCCGCAGCCGAAGCAATGATAGAAGGCCTTGTCCTCGACCACGGTGAAGGACGGCGTCTTCTCGCTGTGGAACGGGCACAATCCCACGTATTCCCGCCCGCGCCGGGCCAGCTTCACGTGCCGCCCCACCACGCCCGCGAGCGACAGACGGTCGCGGATCTCGTCGAGGAATTGCGGCGGGAAGGCCATCAGCCTGTCATCCCAACAGGCGCTTCACGATCTGGCTCGCTCCGGCGCTGTCGATGCGGCCGGCATAGCGCTCCTTCAGCGCCGCCATGGTGCGGCCCATGTCCTTGATGCCGGCGGCGCCGATAGCGGCGATCACCTCCTTGATCGCCGCTTCCTGCTCCTCGGCGCTCATCTGCTGCGGCAGGAAGCGCTCGATGATGGCGATCTCGCCGCGCTCCTTCTCCGCGAGATCGGCGCGCTTGCCCTTCTCGTAGAGCTCGATCGATTCGCGGCGCTGCTTGATCATGCCCTGCATCATCTGCTGGATGTCGGGATCGGCGATGCCGTCGGCATTGCCCTTGGGGCGCACCTCGATGTCGCGCTCCTTGAGCCGCGCCAGGATCATGCGCACGGTCGAAAGGGCAAGCGTGTCCTTGTCCCGCATCGCCTGCTTCAAGGCATCGCTGAAGCGCTCGCGCAGCATCGCAATCCTCCGCTTGGGGCGCGGGGGCGACGTTAGCGCACCCCCCGAGCCTTTCGCAAATTGAGGATCGGATTTAAGGGGCGCCCCGGACTTGACGCCGATGGGCGAGCGGGCTATTTGCGGGGCTTAATCCGAACGCTGTTGCGAGCGCGCCGCCGGAGGTTCCGAGCGGTGCGTTTTGACGCAACCTGAACGACGAGGTCGAAGCCCGCCCGCATGAGCCTTGCGCAGCCGCCGCCCGCGCGCCCACCCGGCGCCAACGCCGTTCTGGTTCTGGCGGATGGCAGCGTTTTTTGGGGCCGCGGCGTCGGCGCCACCGGCACGTGCGTCGGCGAGGTGTGCTTCAACACCAGCATGACGGGATATCAGGAGATCGCCACCGATCCCTCCTATGCCGGGCAGATCATCACCTTCACCTTCCCGCATATCGGCAATGTCGGCGCCAACAGCGACGACATCGAGGCCACGACGCCGGCCGCGCGCGGCGTGGTGCTGCGCGCCGACATCACCCAGCCCTCGAACTGGCGCGCGATGCAGCCGCTCGACGCTTGGTTCAAGAGCAACGGCATGGTCGGGCTTTCCGGCGTCGACACGCGGCGCCTGACGCGGCGCATCCGCGACGGCGGCGCGCCCAACGGCGCGCTGCGCCATGCTGGCGACGGCGCGATCGACGTCGCGGCGCTCCTCGACGAGGCCCGCGCCTGGCCCGGGCTCGAGGGCATGGACCTCGCCCGCGAGGTGAGCTGCCGCCAGAGCTACACCTGGGACGAGACGCCGTGGCGTTGGGGCGCGGGCTACGGGCGGATGGAGCGGCCGCGCTTTCGCGTCGTCGCGGTCGATTACGGCGCCAAGCGCAACATTCTGCGCATGCTCGCCGGACTCGACGCGGCGGTAACGGTGGTGCCGGCAACGGCCACCGCCGCAGAGATCCTGCGCCATCGGCCCGACGGCATCTTCCTCTCGAACGGGCCGGGCGATCCCGTCGCCACCGGCGTTTACGCCGTGCCGACGCTCCGCGGCCTCCTCGACAGCGGCACGCCGATCTTCGGCATCTGTCTCGGGCACCAGCTTCTGGCGCTCGCGCTCGGCGCGCGCACGCGCAAGATGGCGATCGGCCATCGCGGCGCCAATCACCCGGTCAAGGATCTCGCCACGGGCACGGTCGAGATCACCTGCCAGAATCATGGATTCGAGGTCTTGTCCGACACTCTGCGGGGTGCGGCCGAGGCGACCCACGTGTCGCTGTTCGACGGCTCCAACGAGGGAATGCGCATCAAGGACCGCCCGGTGTTCTCGGTGCAATACCACCCCGAGGCGAGCCCCGGCCCGCAAGACAGCCACCACCTCTTCCGCCGCTTCGCCGACATGATGACGCAGGCGAAGCGATGAGGAGCGTGTCACATGCGTGCCAGCAACCGGTCGTAGTCGGAATGCGATCCGATCCAGAACCAAACGACGGTATCGCCCTCGCGGACACCGAGCGCTCGCCAACGCAGACCGATGCGGACCGAGTAGACCGGCCGGCTCATATGAACCCGCTTGAAGTCGAGCGAGGAGTGGTTGGGATCGACCTGCCATTGGCGAAAGGCAAGCTGCGCACGGCGTTGGATTTCAGAAGGGAGAGCAGCGAAACAGCGCCAGAAGCGCGGGTTCGCGACGGAATTCATTTACGCCGCGGAAACTTCACCGGCGTGGTGCGCTCTGCCTTGAGGTCCGCCAAGGCCTCGTCGGCGAGCTCGGCGAGCTTGTCCTGGCTCTCGGCAAATGTCCTGGCCCAGCGATCGGCGTCGGTTATCTCGTCGAGAATGATCGCGCCGAGCGTGTCCTGCTCTTTCGAGGGCAGCTTCCGGGCTTGCGCAAAGGCTTTTTCAAGCAGCGTCGTCATGATCGCAATTATACACAAGCGGGACCAGGTTTTCGACCACGATCGAGCGCCGCATGCCTAAGCGCACCGACATCTCCTCGATCCTCATCATCGGCGCCGGGCCCATTGTGATCGGGCAGGCGTGCGAGTTCGACTATGCCGGCGCGCAGGCGGTGAAGGCGCTCAAGGAGGAGGGCTATCGCGTCGTCCTGGTGAATTCCAACCCGGCGACGATCATGACCGATCCCGGGCTCGCCGACGCGACCTACATCGAGCCGATCACGCCCGCGTTCGTCGAGCGCATCATCGAGGTCGAGCGTCCCGACGCGCTGCTGCCGACCATGGGCGGACAGACCGGCTTGAACGCGGCGATGGCACTGGTAAAAAGCGGCGCGCTCGAGCGGCACGGAGTCGAGCTGATCGGCGCCAAGGCGCACTCGATCGAGAAGGCCGAGGACCGCCAGCTCTTCCGCGAGGCGATGGACCGGATCGGCCTCGCCTCGCCCAAGAGCCGGCTGGTGCGCTCGCTGGCGGAGGCGCAGGGCGCGCTGGCGCTGGTGGGATTGCCGGCGATCGTCCGTCCCTCCTTCACCTTGGGCGGCACGGGCGGAGGCATCGCCTATAACCAGCGCGAGTTCGAGGACATCGTCTCGGGCGGCCTGCGCGCCTCGCCCACGCACGAGGTGCTGATCGAGGAATCGGTGCTTGGCTGGAAGGAATACGAGATGGAGGTCGTCCGCGACCGCGCGGACAACTGCATCATCGTGTGCTCGATCGAGAACATCGACCCGATGGGCGTGCATACCGGCGATTCCGTGACCGTGGCGCCGGCCCTCACCTTGACCGACAAGGAATACCAGATGATGCGCAACGCCGCGATTGCGGTGCTGCGCGAGATCGGCGTCGACACCGGCGGCTCGAACGTGCAGTTCGCGGTCAACCCCGAGGACGGCCGCCTCGTCATCATCGAGATGAACCCGCGCGTGTCGCGCTCCTCGGCGCTGGCGTCGAAGGCAACGGGATTTCCGATCGCCAAGGTCGCGGCCAAGCTCGCAGTGGGATACACGCTCGACGAGCTGAGGAACGAGATCACCGGCGTGACGCCGGCCTCATTCGAGCCAACCATCGATTACGTCGTTACCAAGATGCCGCGCTTTACCTTCGAAAAGTTTCCCGGCGCGGACCCGATGCTCACCACCTCGATGAAATCGGTGGGCGAGGCGATGGCGATCGGCCGCACCTTCGCCGAATCGGTGCAGAAGGCGCTGCGTTCGCTCGAGACCGGCCTCACCGGCTTCAACGAGGTCGAGATTCCCGGCGCGCTCGCGGGCGACAACAACGCGATCCGCGCCGAGCTGGCGAAGCCGCGGCCCGACCGGCTGCTGCTGATCGCCCAGGCCTATCGCCATGGGCTTTCGACGGCGGAGATCCATGCGGCGTGCAAATACGATCCATGGTTCCTCGAGCAGGTCCGCGCCATCGTCGCGACCGAGGCCGAGATCACCCGCGTCGGCCTGCCCGCGGACGCCGCCGGTATGCTGCGGCTCAAGAGCATGGGCTTCTCGGACGCGCGGCTGGCCGAGCTGGCGCGCAACGGCGAGGACGAGGTCGCGCGGGCGCGCCGCGCGCTGGGCGTGCGTCCAGTCTACAAGCGCATCGACACCTGCGCCGCTGAGTTCCCGTCGCTCACGTCCTATATGTATTCCACATACGAGGGCGACGGCGCGGGCCCGGCCGAATGCGAGGCGGCGCCGACCGACCGCCGCAAGGTGGTCATCCTCGGCGGCGGCCCCAACCGCATCGGCCAGGGTATCGAGTTCGACTATTGCTGCGTCCATGCCGCCTACTCGCTCAAGGAGGCCGGCATCGAGACCATCATGGTCAACTGCAACCCCGAGACCGTCTCGACCGACTACGACACCTCCGACCGGCTCTATTTCGAGCCGCTGACCGCCGAGGACGTGATCGAGCTGGTGCGGGTCGAGGAACGCGCGGGCCAGGTGCTCGGCGTCATCGTGCAGCTCGGCGGCCAGACGCCGCTGAAACTCGCCGCCGCGCTCGAGGCGGAAGCGATCGCGATCCTCGGCACCTCGCCCGACGCCATCGATCTCGCGGAGGACCGCCGCCGCTTCCAGGAATTGCTGCAGCGCCTCGGCCTGCGCCAGCCCGACAACGGCACCGCGACCTCGGCGGCGGAGGCGGAGCTGGTGGCGGCGCGGATCGGCTATCCGGTGGTGATCCGCCCCTCCTACGTGCTCGGCGGGCGCGCCATGGAGATCGTGAGCGAGCCCGCGGGCTTGGCGCGCTACATGACCCATGCGGTCAAGGTGTCGGGCCGCAATCCGGTGCTGATCGACCGCTATCTCCAGGATGCGATCGAGGTCGATGTCGATGCGCTGTCGGACGGCGCGCAAGTCCACATCGCCGGCATCATGGAGCATATCGAAGAGGCGGGCATCCATTCCGGCGACAGCGCCTGCTCGCTGCCGCCCTACTCGCTGCCGCCCGAGGTGATCGCCGAGCTGAAGAGCCAAACCACCGCGATGGCGCGCGCGCTCCAGGTCGTTGGCCTGATGAACGTGCAGTATGCGGTGAAGGACGGCGATGTCTATGTGCTCGAGGTCAATCCCCGCGCCTCGCGCACCGTGCCGTTCGTCGCCAAGGCGACCGGCGTGCCGATCGCCAAGATCGCGGCGCGGCTCATGGTCGGCGAGCGCCTGTCGTCGTTCACCCTGGAGCGGCCGTCGCTGCGCGCCCATGTCGCGGTCAAGGAGGCGGTGTTCCCGTTCAACCGCTTCCCCGGCGTCGACCTCATCCTCGGCCCGGAGATGAAATCAACCGGCGAGGTGATGGGGCTCGACCGCGATTTCGGCCGCGCCTTCGCCAAGTCGCAGCTCGGCAGCGGGACCCAATTGCCGCTCCAGGGCCGCGTCTTCATCTCGGTACGCGACCGCGACAAGCCCGCCATGGTGGAGCCGTGCCGCCGCCTCGCCGAGATGGGGTTCGCGCTGGTCGCCACCAGCGGCACCGCCGAGCTCCTGCGGCGCAAAGGGATCGAGGTCGAAATCGTCTACAAGGTGTTCGAGGGCCGGCCCCACATCGTCGACCGGATGCTGTCGGGCGAGGTCCAGCTCGTCTTCAACACCACCGAGGGCGCTCAGGCCATCGCCGACAGTTTCAGCCTGCGCCGGACCGCGCTGACCCTCAATATCCCTTATTGCACGACGGTCGCCGGGGCGCGGGCCTCGGTCCAGGCGATCGCCGCCTTGAAGACGGGCAGCCTTGAAGTCGCCTCCCTCCAATCCTACTTTAGCGCATCGTTCTGACCGGTCCGGGGGCCGGGAGAACAAAGCGGAAAAGTGACCAGAAGGCACCAAAGGCGGACATGACCAAGATCCCGATGACAGCCGCCGGGTTTAACCGTCTGCAGGACGAGCTCAAGCGGTTGAAGACCGTCGACCGGCCGTCGATCATCAAGCAGATCGCGGAGGCGCGCTCCCATGGCGATATTTCCGAGAACGGGGAATATCTCGCGGCGCGGGAGCGCCAGAGCTTCGTTGAGGGAAGGGTCATCGAGCTCGAGGACAAGGTCGCCCGCGCCGAGGTCATCGACGTGTCCAAGCTGTCCGGCAAGATCGTCAAGTTCGGCGCCACCGTGACCTTGGCCGATGAAGAGACCGACGAAGAGGCCGCCTACCAGATCGTCGGCGAGGACGAGGCGGATATCAGCAAGGGCCGGCTGTCGGTGACCTCCCCGCTCGCCCGCGCCTTGATTGGCAAGGGCATTGGCGACAGCGTTGAGGTGTCCACCCCCCGCGGCGCCCGCTCCTACGAGGTCATCAAGGTCCGGTTCCGCTAGGTTTCACTCTTGTCCTCGACCTCGATCGGCACGCCCGGATCGTACTTCGAGGCGCGGATCGCCAGCGACGAGCGCACATGCGCCACGTTGGGCGCCGCGGTGAGCCTTGTGGTGAGAAAGCGCTGATAGCTGTCCCAGTCGGCGGCCACGATCCGAAGCAGAAAATCGGTCTCGCCGGCCAGCATGTGCACTTCGCGGACTTCGGGCCAGGTCGCAACCAGGCTCTCGAACGCCTTGAGATCGGGCTCGGCCTGGCTCGACAGCCCGACCTGGGCGAAGACGGTGACGCCAAAACCCAGAAGCTCCGGATTGACGTCGGCGTGGTAGCCGCGGATGAAGCCGGCCTCCTCGAGCGCCCGCACCCGGCGCAGGCAGGGCGGGGCCGAGATGCCGGCGCGGCGCGCCAGCTCGACATTGGTCATGCGCCCGGTCGCCTGCAAGTCGCGAAGGATCCGCCGGTCGATCTTGTCGAGCTTGATGCGACGCATCGAGGGCTCTCCGGCACGATGGGATGTGGCCGGCACGCCGCCGCCTGGCGCGACCGATCATTGCTCATCCTAGCCACCGGTAATTATATTGCAAGTTGTCGGCAGACCGGCCCGGCGCCCCCGTCGGGCGTTGCGGACGGTTCAGAATCATAGAGGTAATACATGGGGTTAACGGCCTCTCCACCAATCGTCTGGGCGGTCCACGACGGCAAGGTCGGGATGGCGAGCCAGGTGCTCGGCCTGGCCGAGGCCGTGGGCTGGCCCGTCGTCGAGAAGCGGCTCGACATCCGCGCGCCGTGGAGCCACCTGGTGCCGCCGCTGTGGTTTCATCCTCTTGCCGCCGTGGGCGCCGGGGGCGACCGGCTCGAGGCACCCTGGCCGGACCTTCTTATCGGCTGCGGCCGGAATGCGGTGGCGCCGGCGCTTGCCGTCAAGCGCGCCAGCGGCGGCAGGACATTTTGGGTCCATATCCAGGACCCGCGCTTCGCCCGCGCCCGCGCCGACCTGATGGTCGTGCCGAGCCACGATTCGCCGCGCGGGCCAAATGTCGTTGCCACGCTCGGGGCGGTCCATCGCGTGACCCCTGCCCGCCTCGCCGACGGCGCGCGCCGCCACGCCGCACTGCTCGCCGCGCTGCCGCGGCCGCTGGTGGCGGTGCTGCTGGGCGGCGACAACCGCGTTTATCGGCTCACGCCACAACGCATTGCCGTATTGGCCGACCAGCTCGCGACGCTGGCACGGCAGGGGATCGGGCTCGCCATCACGCCCTCGCGGCGCACCAGCCAGGACGCCCTGGACCTGCTGCACGAGCGCCTTCGCGGCTTGCCCGCCTTCATTTGGGACGGCAGCGGCGACAATCCCTATTTCGGCATGCTCGGGCTTGCCGACGCGATCATCGTCACGGCCGATTCGGTCAACATGGTGAGCGAGGCAGCCGCGACCGGAAAGCCCGTCCATGTCGTGGCGCTCGAGGGCGGCTCGGCCAAGTTCGCACGCTTCCACCGCGCCATGGCGGAGGCCGGCATCACCCGCCCTTTCTGCGGCACGATCGAGGCCTGGACCTATCGCCCGCCCGACGAGGCGGCCCGCGCCGCCGCCTTGATCCGCGAGCGCGTCGCGCGCCGACTGGCCGAGGTGGCGTGAGTATGGGCCGCGCCGCGCTGTTCCTCGCGGCGTTTCTCGTCGTGTGCGGCGCGACCGTCGTCTTTCCCGGGATCGATCTCGCCGCGAGCGCACTCTTTCACGATCCCGCGCGCGGCTTCTTTCTGGCAGATTTCGCGCCAATCCGGTTCCTCCGCGCCGCGATCCCGTATCTCGCCGTCGCGATCGCCCTGGCCGGGCTGGGGCTGATCGCCGTGAGCGCGCGAGGTCGGTGGCGCGGGCTCGACTGGCGGGCGGGAGCGTTCCTCCTGCTCGCGCTAGCGGTCGGGCCGGGGCTGGTGGTCAACGTGGTGTTCAAGGACCATTGGGGACGCGCGCGCCCGGCGCAGGTCGCGTCCTTCGGCGGCGAGGCGCGGTTCTCGCCCGCCTTTGTGCCGAGCGACCAGTGCGCGCGCAACTGCTCCTTCCCGGCGGGTGACCCCGCGGTCGGCTTCGTCCTGGTCGGCGCCGGATTTCTTGCGGTGACGCCGTGGCGGCGGCGCTCGATTATTGGTGCGGCGCTGGGGTTGGGCGCGGTCATCGGTCTCGCCCGCATGGCGCAGGGCGGGCATTTCCTCTCCGACGTAATCGCTTCGGGGTTTCTCGTCTGCGCCACGACCTGGCTGCTGCATCGCTGGATCGTGCTCCATGACGGGCTCGGCGCGCTTGTCCGCGACCTCGCTCACCCGCCGCCGGCGCTGCGGCGCTTTCTACTCCTGCTCGTCGCCGCCGCCGCCGCCGTCGCGGCGTCGTTCGCGTGGCTCGACCGGCCGCTGGCGGTTTATTTCAGCCGCCCCGATCCGGCGCTGCGCGGCATCTTCCGCGTCGTGACAACGTTCGGCGAATCGACCGGCTATCTCGTTGTTGCGGCGCTGGTGGCGGTGGTGCTGGGTACGGTGGCGCGGCGCACAGCGGACGAGGCGAGGCAGCGCAAGCTCGCGCTCAATGCCTGGCGCGCGGCCTTTGTTTTCGTCGCGGTGGCCGGCGCCGGGCTCGCGGGCGACATCCTGAAGCCGGTGTTCGGCCGCGCTCGCCCGCGCCTCTTCATCTCGGACGGCATCTACGGCTTCACTTGGCATGGCGCGCATGCGAGCCACTGGTCGTTCCCGTCGGGCCACGCCATCACCATCGTCGCCCTGGCGGCCGCGCTCGTCGTGATCGAGCGCCGCCTGTTGCCTTATTGCGTCGCGGCCGCCTTGCTGGTGATGGCGAGCCGGATCGTGCTCGACCAGCACTACCTCAGCGACGTTCTGGCCGGCGCGGCGCTGGCCGGCGCGGCGGTCTGGGCAGTGCGCGCGGCGTTCCGGCGCGCGCTCAGCGATAACCCTTGAAGCCCGTGAGATAACGCACGACGTAGCTGCGCGCGTCGCCGCCGCCCAAGGGGATGGTGATGTGGCCGACCGCGCCCGAATCGGCAAAGCGCGACACGATGCGCGCGATGTCGGGATTGGGGCTCACCAGCAGGAAATCGTCGCCGACATAGGATTCGGGCTTGGCGTCGATGTCGAACTGGTCATGCGGCAGATTGTCGTCGCCGTTCCATTTGAGCGCGTTCATGGGATGCGGCCGCACGTAATAGAGGAGCGCCGCCATGGTCTCGCGGTCCTCCGCCAGCAGCACCGCGCCCGGATGCTCGCGCAGCATGCCGGTGACCGCCTGGCCCAACTGCCTGTAGCCGCGCAGCCGGTGCAACACGTCGTATTTGGCCGGCAGCGCCCAGCCGGTGGCGCGCGCGACGTCGCCGAGCTCGAGCAGCGCCACCGCCGCCGTCACATGCAGCGCCAGCGACCATGTCACCACCCAGCGCCAGCCGCGCTCCAGCAGCCACGCCACCACCAGCACCGTCGCCGCGACATAGGTCGGCGCGGCCCAGTTGGGTTCGGCGCGCGACAGCAGGCTGACCACGAACATCATCGCCAACGTCGGCAGGGCGAAGAAGGCGAGCAGCGCCGCGCGCCGGTCGCCGAAGACGCGGCGCGCCTGCGCCACCATACCGATCAGGGCCGCGAACAGCAGCGGCCCGAACACGCCGAACTGCGAGCCGAAGAAGCGCAGGAAATGGCCGGGATGGAACACGAGCCCATGGAACGCGGCATTGTCGGCGGTATGGTGATAGCTGGCGAAGCCGTGCGCCAGGTTCCACGCAAAATTGGGAGCATAGATCGCGAGGGCGAGCGCGACCGCGCCGAGATAGGGCCGCAGGTGCCGCCGCTCATCGCGGAACGCAATGAGATAAAGCAGCGCCGACACCAGCCAGTAGGCCATCGCGTATTTGGCCAGGAGGCCGAATCCCGCGGCGACGCCGACCGCGATCCACCACCGCCCGCCGCCGGCCTCGCGCGCGCGCGCGAACGAAAGCAATGCGAGCGTCCAGAAGAACAGCAGCGGCGCATCGGTCGACATGATGATCGCCGAGGCCGAAACGCCCGGCAGCGTCACATAGATGACGGCGGACCAGGCCGCGACGCGCTCGCCATAGAGGCGCCGCGCCAGCGCGAAGACCACGAGCGCGGTCGCGAAATGGAGGAGCGGTGCCCCGACCCGAATCGCCAGCTCGCTCTCGCCGAAGATCGCGGTGCTGAGCGCGATCAGCCAGGCGACGAGCGGCGGCTTCGAGTAGTAGCCGAAGGCGGGATGGAGCGACCACCACCAATACTGCGCCTCGTCGGGATAGAGGTCCGCCCGGGCGAGCGCGAGCCAGAACAGCCGCAATACCGTGACCGCAAAGACGACATGAAGCGTGTTCCGCCAATAGCGCTCGGCGCCACCCGAGCCTGCACGCGCCGCCTCGATTCTCATGGGCCGAGACTAGCCCGCCCAGCGGCCGAGAGCGCAGAAAAGTGGCGCCGGCGGTCCGCGCTTGCTAAGTCATGGCGCGATGCAGCTCCGGATCGAGACCTTCAGCAACGCGAGCGGCGGCAACGCCTTCTTCAAGGCGGTGACGCATCCGCTTGCGGCCCGCGCCGCGGCATCGCTGCTGCACCGGCTCGAGGGCGGGCCGGTCGCGATCTACGATCCCGACGGCCAGGCCGATGCCTTCGCCGAGCTTTACGATCTGGCGCGGCTCGAAATCGTCGGCTGCTTCGTGCAGGATGTGCGCGCGATCGGCCGGCCGGTTCTCGGCCGCGCGGCGCAACCGGTGACGGAACTGCACGAATGCCGCGCCCACAGCATGCTGGTGATGGCGTTCGATGCCGCGCGTCCCCTCTCCCACATCCGCCATCTCGTGCCCGCCGGCGCCGCGGTCGAGAGCCTCGACGCGATGCGCATCCCCGACGATCTCCTGAGCAACCGCGCGCGCTATCTCGATCCCCTGAACTTCGCCACAAATTTCGTGTTCTTCCGCGACACGGGCGGGTTATGCACGCGTCTCGTCAGCGCGAACTATTGGGCACGATACGGCGCGCCCGCCAGCGCGCTGTGGTGCCTGCTGTTCGACGAGCACGGCGCGCCCTTGGCCGAATGGCGCGAGGCGCTCGACGGCGACATGGGCGCGATCGTGCTCGACAGCACGGAGGTGCGAAAACGCTTCGGCTTGCCGGATTTCACCGGCCAGCTCTTCCTCCACATCATCGGCGCCGCGGGCCACGACGTGGTCAAGTACGCGCTCGACATCGTCGGGCGCGATGGCGACGCGACGCTGTCGGCGACCCATGATGCGAACTCGTGGCCGGCAGATTTTTATGCCGGGCTCCCCGCGCCCGCGCCGGGCGAGACCGTCACGCTATGGGTGCAGAACAGCCAGCCCTGTCCCATTCCGGCCGGCGCGGTCGGGCTCAACCCGATGGGCGATGCGCGCGTAGCAACGGTCGGGCGCGCATTGGCGCCGTTCGCGACCTTGGCGCTCGATGTGGCATCGCTCCTTCCCGATGTGCGCTGGCCGCAGCAGATCGAAGTGCGCGCGGGCAAGTATTTCGTGCGGCCGCGCTACGAGGTGAGCGGCGGCGGAAGGCGCCGCATCGCGCATGTGAATGTCGAGCGCACCGACCTCAAACCCGATCCCAAGATCGCCGAGCTCGGCAATCTGCTCGGCAAAGGCTATCTCCTGCCGGCGCCGATCCTGCCGCGCGGGGAGTACCGCACCCTGGCGCTGCCGACGCCGATGGCGACCGAGCAGCGCGCGCTGCCGGTGCAGATCGCAGCTTATGACCGCACCGGCCGCGAGGTCGCGCGCCGCAGCATGGGGCTGATCGCGCGGCGGCAATCCGTGGCGCTCGATCTCGACGCGGTGCTGCACGGCGTAGTGCTGCCGGGAGACTATGGGCATCTCGAGCTGCTCTATGATTTCAGCGCCGGCAGCGAGGCCGACGGCTGGCTGCACGGCCTGTTCCGTTACGAGCATCGCGCCAGCGGCCATGCCGCCGAAACGAGCTTCGGCGCGCACGTGTTCAACACCGCGCTTACCTACAAGGGCGAGCCGCAATCCTATTCCGGGCGCGCGCCGGGCCTGTCGACGCGCCTCTTCCTGCGGCTCGGCGAGGGCGCGCTCGATACGCTGTGCCACCTGATCTATCCCGCCTCGACGCCGTGGCGCGCGCTGAGCGCGACCGAGCTCGTCCTCCACGACCGCGCCGGCGCCATCATCGCGCGGGAGAAGGTCGCGATCCCATGCTCCGGCTCGCTGTGCTGGCGCTATCACGAGATGTTCGACGCGACGACGCGCGCCCGCGCCGGCGACGGTGCCTCGATCGTGGTGCGCGATGCGACCTGCCGCCTTTTCGGCTATCACGGATTGATCGGCGCCGCCGGCGCCTTCAGCCTCGACCACATGTTCGGCTTCTGATTCATGCCATGACCCAGCACCGCACCAAGCTCCTCATCATCGGCGCCGGCCCCGCCGGCTACACCGCCGCGATCTATGCCGCGCGCGCCAATCTCGACCCGATCCTGGTCTTGGGCCTCCAGCCCGGCGGCCAGCTCATGATCACCACCGACGTCGAGAACTATCCGGGCTTCGCCGACGTGATCCAGGGCCCCTGGCTCATGGAGCAGATGGCGAAGCAGGCCGAGCATGTCGGCACGCGCCTTATCGGCGACATCATCACCGCGGTCGATCTCTCGACCCGGCCGTTCGTCTGCGCGGGCGATTCCGGCGACAGCTATGTCGCCGACACGATCGCCATCTGCACCGGCGCGCAGGCGCGCTGGCTCGGCATTCCGAGCGAGGATCTGCTGCGCGGCTTCGGCGTTTCCGCCTGCGCCACCTGCGACGGCTTCTTCTTCCGTGGCAAGGAGGTCGCGGTCATCGGCGGCGGCAACACCGCAGTCGAGGAGGCGCTCTACCTCACCAATCACGCCACCCGCGTGACCCTGGTCCATCGCCGCGACGCACTGCGTGCGGAGAAGATCCTGCAGGCGCGGCTCTTCGCCAATCCCAAGATCGCGGTGGTGTGGGACAGCGTCGTCGAGGAGATCAAGGGCGGCGGCCAGCCGCGCCACGTGACCGGCCTCGTCCTCAAGAACGCCAAGACCGGCGCAATAAGCGAGCTCACCTGCGACGGCGTCTTCGTCGCCATCGGCCACACCCCCGTCACCGAGCTGTTCCGCGGCCAGCTCACGCTCGACGCCGACGGCTATATCGTCACCCGTCCGGACTCGACCGCGACCGAGATACCGGGCGTGTTCGCCGCCGGCGATGTGCGCGACAAGATCTTCCGCCAGGCCGTGACCGCGGCCGGAATGGGCTGCATGGCGGCGCTCGAGGCGGAGAAGTTCATCGCCCATCACGCCGCGGCGGCGCTCGCTCCGGCGAAATAAATCGGCGGCGCAAGCCGGGCGCATGAGTAGATTCCGAACCTTCCGGCGCGGTTTTACGCTCCGTTAACTTGGTTCATCCACTGTTAAGGATTGATCATCGCCGAGCGATCCTTGCGCCGCATCCTGCGTCCAACTCACGGCGGCCGCTCTCAGGGAACCCACGGAGGAAACAGATGCGCCCATTCACAACGATGCTCGTCGGCGCCGCGCTACTGGCCGGCGTCGCGGCTCTTCCCGCGCACGCAGTTCCCCTCGCCGATCAATCTGCGCCTATCCACAATCAGGGCGTGGCACAGGTGGCGGTCCATTGCGGTCCCAACGCTCATTACATTCGCGGTCATCGCAATAAGGCCGGCCATTTTGTCCGCGGCCACTACGTTCGCGACCACCGTCATTAACCATAAAGTGATGCGTGCCGTCGCGACTTGCGCCGACGGGCGATAAGTATTGCTTCAATTGCCGCGATTCGCGACAATCACGGTTCGGTCGGCTGCATCCGTGCGTCGACCGACGCCAGACCATGACCGAGAGAATCGGGCGAGTGAACAGCGCGACATGACGATGCCATTCCTCCGCCGCGCCGTTCGCGCCAGCGCCTTCATCCTGTGCATGGTCTCGCTCGTTCCCATGGCGCGGGCGGCGACGGAGACGCCGCCCGCGGCGATCGCAAAAGAGTCGCCGAGTTTCGAACTTGCGCTGCAATACGAAACCGGCGAAGGCGTCGCGCGCGATTACGCGAAGGCGCTGCAGCTCTATTGCGACGCCGCCAACCAAGGCGATCCGCGGGCGTATCTCGATCTGGGCTGGATCTACGCCAACGGGCGCGGCGTGCCACGCGATGACGGGATCGCAATCGGCTGGTGGCGAAAATCGGCCGATGCCGGCGTGCCTCAAGCCGCCAGCCTGGTCGCCATGCTGAGCCACGTGGAACCCGCGACAAAGCTCGGGTGTGAGCTCGAACTGCGGCCGACCGTGACACCCGAACAAGCCTCGCCGCAACTTCGTGCGCTGGTCCAGCACCTCGCATCGCTGCGGGGCCTCAATGCGCGGCTCGTGCTGGCGGTCATCGCCGTCGAGTCAGCATTCGATGCCCACGCGGTGTCGCAGAAGAACGCAATGGGCCTGATGCAGCTCACCGCCGATACCGCAGCGCGGTTCGGCGTTCGCGACCCGTTCGATCCGGAGCAGAACATCCGCGGCGGCACGACCTATCTGCGCTGGCTCATCCAGCGCTTCGCCGGCGACCTGACCCTGGCGCTTGCGGCCTACAATGCCGGCGAGAACAACGTGGATTATTACGGCGGCGTGCCTCCGTTCGCGGAGACGATCGAGTACATCAAGCGGATCCGGCGCTTCTATCCGATCGAAGCGTCCTTGCCCTGAGCCTTGGCTGCCGGCGCACCCGGCGATCACGTCCCGGCGCGGGCTTCCCTATTGCAGGGTATCGTTAATCATTTTACCGGGGTTCCGGCCGATCTCGGCCGGCACACAGTTCCGCCAATGGTTCCGGCCGAAATGGGGTAAAATGGCGGCGAGGCAAAAGGGGTCGTCGTGGAAGGGATGGATTGGGACAAGCTCAGGGTGTTTCACGCCGTCGCGGAGGCCGGCAGCTTTACCCATGCCGGCGAGGCGTTGAATCTGAGCCAATCCGCGGTGAGCCGGCAGATCAGCGCGCTCGAGGAGAGCCTAAGTGTGCCGCTGTTTCACCGCCATGCCCGCGGCCTGATCCTGACCGAGCAGGGCGACCTCCTCTACCGCACCGCGCGCGAGGTGTTCGCCAAGCTCGCCATGACCGAGGCGATGCTGTCGGAGTCGAAGGACCGGCCCAAGGGGCCGCTCAAGGTCACGACGACGGTCGCGTTCGGCTCGGCCTGGCTGGTGCCGCGCGTGCGCGAGTTCCAGGAGCTTTATCCTGAGATCGAATTGAGCTTCGTGGTCGACGACAGCGAGCTCGACCTGTCGATGCGCGAGGCCGACGTCGCCATCCGCATGTCGCCGCCGCGCCAGCCCGACCTGGTGCAGCGCCACCTCATGACGGTGCGCAATCTCGTGTTCGCCTCGCGCGACTACCTGAAGCGCCACGGCACGCCGCAGAAGCCCGAGGATCTCGACAAGCATCGCGTCATCATCTACGGCGGCGACGCGCGGCCGCCGGTGCGCTACGTCAACTGGCTGATCGAGGCGGGCGCCAACGGGCGCGAGCGGCGGCCCATCTTCGCGGTCAACAATCTCTATGCCATCTTCCGCGCGGTCGAGACCGGGCTCGGCATCGCCTCGCTGCCGGACTTCATGGAGCGCGAGGCGAGCGATCTCGTGCGCATCCTGCCGGAGCTGCAGGGGCCCGAGGTCGAATCGTTCTTCGTCTATCCCGAGGAGCTGCGCACGTCGAAGCGCATCGCCGTCTTCCGCGACTTCCTGCTCCGCAAGGTCGCGGAAACCAAGAACGGCGGATAGAGCGCAGCGCGGGCGGCGACTCGAACTACTTGGCGGCTTGCGGCTCGCGTTCGCGGATACGCGCCGTCTCCGAGTCGAGCGGAGCGCTGCCGCCCCACGGATGCTCGGCGATGTCGAACACGGTGCCGTCGGGACCGCGGAACTTGATCTCGAAATAGCCCATCCGCTCGTGCGGCTCGGGCTTCATGAAGCACTCGCCCCCGAGCGCCTCAAGCTTGGCCATCGCTTGGTCGGCGTCCTCGACCAGCACGCCGAAATGATGGACGCCGGTGAAGTCCATGCCCTTGCCGAGCTGATCGGTCTTGAAATTGAGGATGGCAAGATTGATCGTGCCGTCGCTCAGGAACACGCCGTCGGCCAGGGGATTGCCCATGGGCGTCCTGGCGATCTCCTTGAAATCGAACGCCTTCTTGTAGAACTCGGCGGTCTTGACCGGGTCCTTGGTCGCGATCGCGATGTGACGGAGCTTGGCCATGCTCATCCTCCCGGCAGACCGCTCGCCGCGAAATGCGGCCGGTCGGCTCGCCTCTGGGCGCAGTCATAGCACGGCGCGAGCCGTGCCTTAAAGACCGACGAAAGGCCGGACGAGGGCCGCCACGCCAATGAGCGCCAGCACGCCGACCACGGCGAGGGCCGCTATCTTGACCAAGCCGCTGCGCGAACCCTCCGGCGCGGACGAGACCACCACGCGCTCGCCGGCGTGAAGCTCGAACGGGGACGCCGCACGCAGGCCGGTCCGCGGCGACACCAGCCGCGGCGATGCGGCCGGAGCGTGCTCGGTCAAGCTGGGCTCGCGCCGCTGGGCGGCGTCTTCGAGGGCGGCGAGAAGGGTACGAGGCGGCATGGACAACAACTCGTAAAACGAGACGGCGCGAACCTATCCGCGATTTTTGTCCGCAATAGGGCAGGAATGCGGCATAAGCGCGCTGGATGCGGTCACGGAGCCTACGCTCTTCGAGTTAAGAACTCGTGGGCGCGGAAGCACTTAGGTCGTAGCGCCTACTTCCAGATTGGCTTGCCGAGATAGATGTCGGAGGAATCGGTCACCGCGCCGACGGTGGCGCCGGCCCCGGCGCCGAGCGCCGCGCCCACCAAAGGCGCCCCGACCATGGCCCCGACCACCGCGCCGCTGGCGCCGCCGATAACGGCGCCAGTGGAGGCCCGCTCGGCCGGGGTGGTGCCGCAAGCGGCCAACAGCAACGCAATTGCGACCGAGAATCCGAGTGACGCGCGCATCAGGAAGCTCCTAATCCGGAATTTTGTCTATTTTAACCTTAATGTGCGGTGGGAGCAAATTTTCCTTACTCCCGAAGCGATAAAGCGAATCTCCGACCGTCAGACGAAGAGACGCTCGGATTTCAAGCCGTCATACATGGACGCCACGAACTCGCCATAGCCGTTCCAAATGAGGGTCGGCCGGCGGCCCACGTCGGCGCCCAGCACGCGCTCGGTCGCCTGGCTCCAGCGCGGATGGGGAACCTCGGGATTGACGTTGGCCCAGAAGCCGTATTCCTGCGCCTGCAGCGCCTCCCAGAAAGTCTTGGGCCGGTCGTTGGTGAAGGTGAACTTGACGATCGACTTGACCGATTTGAAGCCGTATTTCCACGGCGTCACCAGGCGCAGGGGCGCGCCGTCCTGGCGCGGCACGGGGTGGCCGTACATGCCGGTGACGAGGAACGCCAATTCGTTGGTCGCCTCGAACAGGGTGAGGCCTTCGACATAGGGCCACGGATACCAGAACTGCTTCTGGCCGGGCGCGACCTTGGCGTTGAGGAAAGTCTCCATGCGCAGATACTTCACGCCATCGTTCGGCCGTGCGAGCTCGACCAGCGACTTCAAGGGGAACCCTGTCCATGGCACTGCCATCGACCAGGCCTCGACGCAGCGGTGGCGATAGAGCCGCTCCTCGAGCGGCATACGCTTCAGGAGATCGTCGATGTCGAGGGTCATCGGCTTCTCGACCATGCCGTCGATCGCCACCGTCCAGGGCCGGATCGGCAGCGCGTCGGCATCGACGTCCTTGTCCTCGGTGAATTCGTAGAAATTATTGTAGTGGGTGGAGAGATTCTCGTCGGTGATGGGCCGGTCGAGCACATAGCGCTCGTTGCGCTTGGCCGGATAGAGGCCGGCGGAAGGATCGGGCTCGGGCCCCGCGGCGGCCAGCGCGTCGATCCCCATGCCATGGGCGGCGGCGATCAGCGCGCCGAACCCCATCGCCTTGACCAGGCGGCGGCGGTCGAGGAACACCGATTCCGGCGTGGCCTCGCTCTCGCGCATTTCCCAGCCGCGCTTCGACTTGATCAACATGGGCGCCTCCTTGGCGCAAGAACCGCCCCCCCGGCCCGAAGCGATAGACCGGCCGCGCCCTCACGGCAAGTCAAACCGGCGCGAGCGCCTATTTGGGCCCTGGCGCCGCGAAGTCGCGCTTACTTGAGGTCGGGCGCGACGAAATCGAACAGCGGCTTGATCTCGTCCGGCGTCATCGGCTTGGAGATGCGCTTGGCCGCGAGCGCCTCCTCGAGGACGCGCTCCGTGCCCTTGATCTCGGCGAGCTGCGTCTGGTCCTTGGATTCGAAGTTCGCGACCATGTAGCGCACGAGATCCACCGGCTGCTCGCTGAACTTGGCGTAATCGACGATCCCCGGCTCGCCCGAGAAGGCGAAATCGCGCGACTTGGCATAGGCGTGCATGAAGCGGACCATGGCGTCGCGCTTGGTCTTGAGGCTGTCGAGATTGGCGGCGTTGACCCGCACCGTCTCAACCCGCACGGCGGGCGAATCGTTGCCGCTTGCGACCTCGACGATAGTCTTCGCCTGCAGCTCCGGCAGCCCCACCGGCGGCACGCCGTAGCAGATGTCGAGCTGTCCGGTCATCACCAGCGGCAGCCCGTTCTGCGACGCGCCGACGGGCGTGAGCTTGGCGTCGGCGACGCCGGCCTCCTTCAGGAGCTGTAGCAGGATGAGGTTGCTCGACGAGCCCGGATTGGAGAAGCCGACGCTCTTGCCATGCGCATCCTTGAGGCTCTTGATGCCGCTGCCGGCCTTGGCGTACCAGAACACCTCGGGCGCGCCCGTCGAGGCCGGCGAGATGACGCGCACCGGCGCGCCCTTGACGTAGGCGGCGATGATGCCGAGGAAGCCCGTCTCGATGGCGATGTCGACGCTGCCCGAGATCACCGCCTGCTCGTTGGAGGCGCCGCCCTCGGTGTAGGTGATCTCGATGTCGAGGCCCGCCGCTTTGAAATAGCCCTGGCGGATGCCGAGATCGGTGTAGGACGTGCCCCACGAGCCGCGCTGCGGCACGGCGAGCTTCAAGGTTTCGGCGCGCGGCGCTTGCGGCAGCGCGACCATGAGCGCGAACGCGGCAACGGCGATACGACGCATCGGACCCTCCCTGGCGGCGGCGGCGCGGGCTGCCCGCTTTCCGCCGGTTGATGCACGGTACGATAGAAATTGGGTTCGTTCCGCAAAATTTAATTTGGCGCGATGCGGCTCATTCGATCACCGCGTCGGCGCGGACGAGGAGCGATGGCGGCACAGCGAGGCCGAGCGCCTTCGCGGTCTGGAGATTGATCGCGAGCTCGAACGTGTCGGCTTCCTGGACGGGAAGGTCGCTGGGCTTCTCGCCGTTGAGAATCCGGCCGGCATAGCGGCCGGCCTTGCGAAAGCCGTCCGCCAGACTTGGGCCATAGCTCATCAGGCCGCCAGCATCGGCGTACTGCCGGACGTTGGCGATAGTCGGCAGGCGATAGCGCGCGGAAAGCACCGCGTTCCGTTCGGGCCGGCCGTTGATGACCGGTCCGTTGCCGATGACGACGCAATCGGCCTTGCGCTCGACGGCCGTGGCGAAGGCGGATGCGATCGCGTCCTCGCCAGCGACGGGGACCACGATCAAATTCAAGCCCAGCCTATGGGCGGCCGTCTCGGCCTCGGCCGTCTCGGCGGCGGCGCTCGAGGCAAACGATTCCAGAATGAGCGCGACGGTCGTCGCCTTGGGCGCGATCTCGTGCAGCAGCTCGAAGCGTTTGCCGACCATGGAGACGAACAGGAAATGCACGCCCGTCGCATTGCCGCCCGGCCGATTGAGGCTCGCGACCAGGCCCAATTGCACTGCATCGCTGCCGAGCGCGAACAGGATCGGGATCGATGACGTCGCCGCTTTCGCCGCCAGCGGCGCGTTCGAACTCCCGAGAGCGGCAATCAAAGCGACATGCCGGCCGACGAGGTCGGCTGCCATCGCCGGGAGGCGATCGTAACGGTTCTCGGCCCAGCGATATTCGATGTGGAGATTGCCGCCGTCGACATAGCCGAGCTCCTTCAGCCCGTCGCGGAAGCCTTGCGTGGACGAGGAAAATACATCCGACCGCGAGGCCGAGAGGTAGCCGATCACCGGCCGCGCCGGCTGCGCCATGATCGCGCGCGGCCACGCGACGGCCGTGCCGCCCAGCATCGCGATCATTTCGCGTCGCCGCATCCGCTCCCCATTTCGCGCGGCCTCCGGCTGCCCTCGCGAGAGGGCCTGCGTCATTGCGCGGCGTGCTGCTCCGCCTTGCCCTGGATCACCTTCTCGGCGAGCCGGCCGGTGAGTTCCTGGAGATGGTCGAAGCGCTCGGCATAGCTCGCGACGCCCAAGGTCACCGAGCGCAGCTCGACGATGAGGTCCTGGATCTCCGACAGCGGCAGGTGCGCGGTGACGAGGTCCCATCCGGCCCAGTCGGCCTTGGCGTCGAAGCCCAGAAGCTGCCCGCGCCGGCCCGACACGATGCGCTGCACCCGCGAGGTGAAGGCGTTGGGCACGGAAATTTCGACGAAATGGATGGGCTCGAGCAGGACCGGCTCGCATTTCGGCAGCGATTCCTGCATCGCCATGCGCGCCGCGGTCTTGAACGCCTGGTCCGAGCTGTCGACAGCGTGGAACTGACCCGTGATCAGCGTCACCGACACGTCCACCACCGGGAAGCCGAGCGGTCCGTGGCGCATGAACTCCATCACGCCTTCCTCGACCGCGGGGATGTAGTTGCGCGGGATGGCGCCGCCCACGACGGCGTCGATGAAGGTGTGGCCGGTGCCGCGCGGCAGCGGCTTCACTTCGATCTGGATGTCGGCGAACTGGCCGTGACCGCCGCTCTGGCGCTTGAAGCGGGCATGCTGCGCCGTGCCGCGCTTGATGGTCTCCTTGTAGGGCACCGCCGGCTTGCGCGAGGTGACGGCGAGATTGTGCTTGGTCCGGAGCCGGTCCATCGCGATCTGGAGATGGATGTCGCCCTGGCCCCACAGCACCATCTCCTGGAGGTCCGCGTTCTGCTCCAGCGAGAGCGTGGGATCCTCCTCGATCAGCTTGCCCACCGCGGGGGTGAGCTTCACGTCGTCGTTGCGCTTCTCGGCGGTGATGGCGAGGCCGAACACCGGGCGCGGGATTGGCGCCTTGGGCAATTGGGGCGGCGTGCCGGTCGAGAGCACGGCGCCGGTCGCAACCCCTTCCATGCGCGCCAGCGCCACGATCTCGCCGCGCCCGGCCGAGGCCACCTTCTCGCTGGCCGCGCCCTGGAGCCGGAGCACGCCGGCGACGCGGGTGCCGTTGAGGCTCATGCCTTCGCTCACCTGCCCCGCCCACACCCGCGCCAAGGACAGCTTGCCGGTGTGCGGCGGCAGATAGGTCTTCACCACCTGCGCCACCGTGTCCTTGGCCGCGAGGTTCAAGCCGTTGCGCTCGGCGGTGGTGGCGGGCGGCGGGGGCTCGTGGCGCAGCGCCTTCCACAGGCGGCGCACACCATGGTCGAGCTGACCTGCGCCCAGGAACACCGGCACGATCAGGTCGCGGCGCAAATCCTGCGACAGCTGGCGATAGATCTCGTCCTTCGTGGGCTGCACATCCTCCAACAGCTGCTCCATCAGCTTGTCGTCGAAATCGGCGAGCTTCTCGAGGAGGCCGGCGCGGCTCTGCCGCTCCTCTTCCTCGAGGTCGGGAGGCAGCTTGATGAGGTCGGAGGCCTGGCCAGGCTTGTAGCGATAGGCCCGCTCGCTGACGAGATCGACATAGCCCGCGAACGTGCCCTCCGGTCCCGGCAGCGGCACCTGGCGCAGGACCAAGGGGCGCGCCGACGCCGCCTGCAGCGCCGCCAGCACCTCGCTCACCCGCGCCGAGGCGCTGTCGAGCTTGTTGATGAACACCATGTGCGGGATGTCGTGGTCGTCGAGGAACTTGAAGATCGGTCCCAAGGTCAGCGCACGCTCGGCCTCGGGCTCGCAGACGACAACGGCGACGTCGGCGGCGAGCATGGCGCTCTGCGCCTCCCAGAACAGCTCGACCGAGCCGGGACAATCGAGGAAGAACCATGGATCGCCGAGGAACGTCGCGTGCGCGGCGTTGATCTCGGTCGACATCTGCCGCGCGCGCGCCTCGGGGGCGTGATCGCCGACCGTGTTGCCGTCGCGCTGCGTGCCGCGCCGGTTGGTGGCCCCCGCGGCGAAGAGCAACGCCTCGAGCAGCGTCGTCTTGCCCGAGAGATAGGGTCCCACCAGCGCCGCGCAGCGCGGCTCGGACGGTTTACCGTTCATCAACGCCTCCCCCGCGTGACGCCGGCGCCAATGTACGAGCGCGCCATCGCCCGCGTCTTGATCGGCGATGGTCGCGCGACGGCGCGCGGCTGGCAACGGGTTTCTTTGCGGCTTTCTTTACGGGAGTTCGCGGCCGCCGCGTTGCGCTTTCGCGATTGCTGCCGCGCCCGGGTTCCCTCTACTGTGCCGCCAAAGCGACCTGGCCGCGAAGGCAGGGCCAAGCGAGGAGGGACGAGGATGCGGCATCGAGCGCGGGGTCGTGCCCGCGGCGGCTTCCCGGCGCGCGCCCGGACATGACCCTGGCGCTCTTCATCGAGCAGCTCTTCAACGGCGTCCAGTTCGGCCTGATGCTGTTCCTGATGGCGGTCGGCGTGACGCTGGTGTTCGGCATCATGCGCGTTATCAACCTCGCGCACGGCTCGCTGTTCATGGTCGGCGGGTATCTGCTGGTCGAGAGCTACCGCGTGATCGGCTCCTACTGGCTGGCGCTGCCGGTGGCGATCGTCGGCGTAATCATCGTCGGCGCGGTGATGGAGGTGCTGGTGCTGCGGCCGCTTTATGGCCGCGGCCATCTCGACCAGGTGCTGGCGACCTTCGGCCTCACCATGTTCTTCAACGAGGCGGTGGTAGTGATCTGGGGGCGCGTGCCCTTGAACCTCAACATCCCAGCCGGACTGGACGGCCATTTCGAGATCTTCCCGGGCGTCAATTATCCGGTCTACCGACTCGCCATCACCGCCGCCGGGCTCATCTGCGGCGGGCTCCTCTATTTCATCATCGTGCATACGCGGCTCGGCGCGCTCATCCGCGCCGGATCGGACAAGCGCGAGATCGTCGAGGCGCTGGGCGTCAATATCGGTTTGCTGTACACCGCCGTGTTCGCGCTGGGCGCCGCGTTCGCAGGGCTCGCCGGGATGCTCACCGGGCCGCTCCTGTCGGTCGAGTCCGGGATGGGCGATCCCATCCTCATCCTGACGCTGGTCGTGATCGTGATTGGCGGGTCGGGCTCGATCCGCGGCGCGCTGGCGGGGTCGCTCATCCTCGGCATCTTCGACACATTCTCGCGCGTCATGCTGCCGCGCATCGTCGGGCTCACGGCGGGAAGCGCGCTCGTGGGCATGGCCGACTATGTCCTCATGGCAACGGTGCTGATTTACAGCCGTACCGGCCTGTTCTCGGCGCATCGGGGCTGAGATGGGACGCCTGTCGCGCCGCACGGCTCTGCACCTCGCCTTCCTCGCCATCGCGCTCGCGGTGCCGCTGTTGCACGACACCTATTACACGCGCTTCGCGACCCAGATCGCGATGTACGGCATGGCCGCGGTGTCGGTCGATCTGCTGCTGGGCTATGCCGGCCTCGTCACCTTCGGCCAGGCGGCGTTCTTCGGCGTCGGCGCCTACGCCGCGGGCATGCTGACCGTCGCCGGGTTTCACGAGGCGCTCGTGGTATGGCCGCTGGCGATGCTCGCCGCGGTCGCCTTCGCGCTGGTGATCGGCGCGCTCTCCATGCGCACCGAGGGGTTCCACTTCATCATGGTGACGCTCGCCTTCGCGCAGATGGTCTATTACATCGGCGAGAGCCTGCGCTCCTATGGCGGCGATAACGGGTTCTCGCTGCCGCGGCGCAACACGCTGGCCGGCATGAGCCTCGCCGACCACACGGTCTTCTACTATGTCGTGCTGGCGCTCTTGGTGCTGGTGCTCTACCTCGCCTCGCGCCTGGTCGGGTCCGAGTTCGGCATGGTAATCCGCGGGCGGCGCGACAACGAGCGCCGGCTCGCCGCCATCGGCTTCCCGCCATTCCGCTACAAATACGCC
>JGI12269J14319_10000866_pt1 | contig 29743 bp, 27 predicted proteins | sample PeaSoiSIISIP2007_FD_14319 | JGI IMG/M metagenome (IMG submission 14319)
ATTCGGCATCTTCAAATAGCCGGGGAGGATGTCGAAGATTCCCGCCATATCGGTTGCGCCCTGAATGTTGGAGTGGCCGCGGAGCGCATTGACTCCGCCACCGGCGCGGCCGACGTTGCCCATCAACAGTTGCAGCACGGCGGCGGTGCGGATGATCTGCGTGCCGAAGCTGTGCTGCGTCCATCCGACCGCATAAATAATAGTGGCTACTTTTTTCATGTCGCCATCTTTGCGGACGGAGGTGAACAGGTCGGCGGCTTTGAGGAATTGGTCTTTCGGAATGCCGGTAATGCGCTCCACCATTTCGGGGGTGTAGCGCTCGTATTGCTTCTTCAACAGTTGATAGACGCAGCGCGGATGCTGTAGCGAGAGGTCGAACGCGATTTTCGGAGGAAGCAAAGGTGGAGGCGGCGCCGCGCCCGCTGGCAAAGAAGGAGGCGTCTTTTCCGGAGGCGTGCCCACGACCGGTTTGCCGGCCAGGTCTCCACCTTCTTCATAATTCCAGGTCTTCTTGTCGTAGACCTTTTTCTCGGGATCGAATCCGGAAAAGAGGCCGTCTTCGGGCAGGTTAAATCCGTCTTTGATAATGAAAGCGGCGTTAGTGTAGTTGACGAGGTAGTCTTTGGCGATGCGGTTGTTTTCGATGGCGTACCGGATGACGCCGCCGAGGAAGGCGATGTCGGCTCCGGCGCGGATCTGTACGTACATGTCCGCGGTTGCGGCGGTGCGGGTCAGACGCGGATCGACAACGATGGTTTTCGCGTTGCGATGAATCTTGGCTTCTATCGCCCACTTGAAGCCGCAAGGGTGATTCTCGGCGGGATTGCCGCCCATGATCAACATCATGTCGGTGTTCTTGATGTCGATCCAACCGTTGGTCATTGCGCCGCGTCCGAAGGTGGGCCCCAAACTGGAGACCGTGGGGCCGTGTCAAACGCGGGCCTGGTTTTCCAGGTAGCAGACCCCCAGGCTGCGCATACTTTTTACGGCGAGGTAATTGAATTCGTTGGTATCGGTGCAGCCGCCGGTGAAGGCCATGCCTTCGCAGCGGTTCACGGTGCGGCCCTGCGCGTCGGTCTCGAGGAAGGTGTCGTCGCGCGTTTTTTTCACGCGCTGCGCAATCTCGGTGTACGCCTGATCCCAGGAAATATCTGCCCACTCGGTGGCTCCCGGACGCCGCACTTGCGGCTTCAGCAGGCGCCGGTCGTTGAGGATGTCTTGCTCGAGCGACGATCCCTTGGGGCAGAGCGTGCCGCGATTGATGGGGTGGTCGGGATCGCCCTCGACGTGCACGACCTGGGAAATCGCGTTCTTGGCTTTGTCGCCCAAGGTGTAGATGATCACGCCACAGCTGACGGCACAATAAGGACAGGTGCTGCGCGTTTCGCTGGCGCGGGAAATCTTGAGGGATTGGGTCTGAGCGTAAACCGGAGTCAGATCAAAGCCGAGGGCGGAGAAACCGGCTCCGCCGAGGACGGTGCCTTTGAGAAAAGTCCTGCGAGAGAACTCCATCTTTTTGGCCCCCGTGTTGCGTTTTCCAGAAAGTTACGGAGGTGAATGTTGCGGACGCAAACGACGGCGTCCAACTTGTACCGCTCTAATCCGGAAAACTATACCCCGGATCGGACTGGGGCGTCAATCAGGGAAACTGCCGGGAGAACCCGGATGGCCGGGTCAGCTCCCGCACCGCGCGCAAGACCGCTAGTTGCCAGTGTCTCGATGTTACCAATCGATCCGCTTGATTCCGCCAACAAGATCGAAATGGCGGTCTCGGCTTAAAAGGGAGAGAGAATGCTGCCGGCAAAGCGCGGCAATCCAAACGTCGTTGGAAGGAATTGGAGTTCCGGCTCGCTTGAGTTCGGATCGAAGAGTTGCGTAGGAGAGGGCCGTCTCTTCATCCAGGTCGAGTACGCGGTAGTTGCGAATCGATTCTGTCAGCCATCGTTCGTAGCGTTGGCGATGGCGTGATTGCTGAATTCCATATCGGTATTCGCCCAACACAATCACCGGAACGGCGATCTCAGCTGCCTTGCGCAGGATCGGCTCCAGTGCAGCATCGCCATTTGCGACGGCTGAGAGTCCATTGGTATCCAGGATCACTGTTGGCCGATTACTCACGATCCTCGGTCTCGATCTGGTCGAACTCTTCTTCAATGATCCGGTTAATTCTCGCGGTTTCCTTGTGCAGGTGACGGAGTTTGCCGAACGTCTTCATCCAGGGCTTGTTGTCTCTATTGCTTTGGGCGCGCAGTTGGTCCGCCAGCGCCTCCGAGACCAGCGCTCGAAAGGGAATTCCGCGTTCGGCTGCCGCTGTCTTGGCGCGACGAAAGATAGCGTCGGGAATTTCCAGCGTAGTCTTCATGAAAGTTATGCTCCCATATTTATGGGAGTGAGTCAACCGGCGTGGAGCGATTGCCGCCCTTCGCCGGTCGGGACTAGGGCGTCAATCGGGTAGAGCCTTGAGTGGGGGTCCTCTATGAAAGTGTCGGCTGGTTAAGGCTTCTTTGGGCGGACTGCTTGGCCTTTCTCCTTCATTTGATGGATCGCGTTTCGGAGGGATGCTCCAACAGACTTGAACGAAGACTGCGCATTCGCATTTTCGCCACGGTCAACGATTGCTTTTCAGCCAGCTCATCTCCCGTGATTTCGAATTCTTTCTCGTACTCCGCCTGCGCTTGCGCAAGCAATCCTTCTCGCTGGAACAACAATCCCAGGGCCCAATGCAGCTCCGGGAATCGGGGGTCGCTCTCTTGCACGCGCTGCAGGAGTTGTTGCCCAGATTCCAGCTTTCCCAAGCTGATTTCAACGTTCGCTAGGGACACAAGTGCACCATTCTTCTTCCTGGTGTCCAATCCCGGGTTTTGCAGCATCTGATTGAGGACTGCCTCCGACTCTAGGTATTGTTTCTCGGCGACCAATCCGCGTGCCAAAAACAAGGAGACCTTGGGATTCTCCGGAGAGATCTGATGCGCCTTGCGGAAGAGATCAAGTGCCAAATCAGTATTTCCTTGATCCATGTATTCGTTTCCCAGTAGTCCGTACGCCATTCCATCTGACGGGTTGGTTTCGATTACCCGCCGATAAAACGCAAAGTTGTCATGATAAAACTTTTGCTGCGCAAACGTTACGGCTGACAGCGCCGCCAGTACGACGCCCATAACAGCCACCACGGCCAGCTTGGCGGGCTTGGGCATCGACCATAGTTTTGCGACCAGCATGCCCACCATGAGGCAAAGCCCGACTGACGCCAAATAGAGGTAGCGGTCGTGCGTCATGTCTCCCTGGGGGTAGATCCGTACCACGGCGAGCGCGGGGAGGATCGGCGCCAGCATCAGGGCTGCAGCCAACCCGAGAACCGGGCTGTAGCGGAATGCAAACCAGCTTACAATGGCCACCCCTGCCGCGATAGCCACCAACTCCAGCGAGAAACTTGCCGTTGGCGACGCCGTCAGCGGGTTCATGTAGCTACCGCTCAATCCCAACGGTATGATCAATTTTTTCAAATAAAAGAGCATGACGGACGAACCGCTGAAGATGACCTCCGCCCAGCTGTGTTCGCCCGCCTCCGTTCCCACTTGGTGCATCACGAACCACCGTGCGAGCACATAGATCCCGGTCGCCGCAATATACGGACTGCCAGCCAACCAAAGCCGCTTGGCCAGTCCACCTTTGACTTGGCCCCGTAATCGCACCCAGGCGACGACAATCAGGATGAGCACGAGAGCGACTCCGGTTTCCTTGGCAAACAATCCCGCGCCGTACAAGGCTGCACTGGCCAACACCTTAGGTCGCTCCGCGGCGGTGTTGTCGCCCAGCAGCACCAGAATGGAGCCCAGCGTGAAAAGCGTAAACAGCAACTCACAACTGGCGGAAACCCAGGTGACCGCATCAACGTGAATTGGGTGTACGGCAAAGACCGCTGCCGCCACGCCTGCGCCGATGTCGCTCCCCATCAGCCTCCGGCACAGCCGGAACACCAGATATGTGGCGGCGACATGCAACAAAACATTCGAGAGATGCCAAACCCAAGGGGAGAGGCCGCCCACCGTGTGCACGAGCAACATCCAGACGGAGAACAACGGACGATAAAAGAGCACCGTCCAACTCGGTCCAAACTGACTCCACAAATGCGAGCCTAGAAGTCGGGGGAAGTATTGCCACGACTGCACCTGGGGGTTGTTGACGATCTGCGGAACGTCGTCGCGAATGAAGCCGCAAAACAACGAGCGCGAGTAAATGGCTAACGCTAAACCGCACACAACCAGCGGAATGCGGGACTGGTGCAATCGCTCGCGCCAGCTCTGGCGCGGCGGTGTGCTCCTCAGCCGTTCGGCTTTGCTAATCTTTTTCATTCAATCCTGTGGACGCATCGCAGAATAAAAGACGGGGCCTGAGCGTGCAACGGAAGCCGCGACAGGGGAGGTATCTAGAATTAATGAATCGCACCGGGTTGTCAAGATGCATCTGGGATAGGAGACAGAGCGGGCCGGCTGGGGCCTATTGTCGCCACGTGTCCACTCCCTGTTTCTGAACTGAATCTGCAGCATAACTACCGATTTCAAACGGTGATATCTCCACAGACGCGGAACAGTAACCATATCCAAGAACAATCCTTTACAGTTACTCTCTGCCCGGCGCTTCAAGTATGCAAGTTGTTTCACACTATCGCGATTAGTGGAAGTAGGTGTATAGTCGATTCCGGTATCTTGGCTTAAAAGAGCGATTCCGATTAAGTGAATGTTGCCGCGTTTCGCAAAGAAGGGGAATCGCTATTTGTAGGTTGCTGCATTTGGCCAGGCTTCGCCCTTCTCCCCCATAGTAGAGTCCCTCGCGCGAGGTTCCGTGCACCCGAAGCGGAATCGCAGCGTCGGATTGAAAGCCACCTGAAGTAACCGCCAAGAAGCAGGAATTGGGGGATCAGAACATGCGAGGACATCGTAAAGGTCATTGCCGCATTGGCGGCACGCCTGTATTCACTGTTCTTCTTTTTATCAGTGCGGGCGTGCTGCTGGCTGCTGGCCAAACGTCGGTCACGACGTATCACCACGATAATTACCGCACTGGCTGGAATCAGAGCGAGACGGTGCTTACGCCTGCCAACGTCGGAAGCCGCTCGTTCGGTCTGCTGCAGACGGTGGCCCTCGATGATCAGGTGGACGCGCAGCCGCTGGTGGTGCCGGGCGTGCAGATCACGGCCGGAAAGTATCAGGGCCCGCACGATGTGGTTTACGTGGCCACGGAAGGCAACACGGTATATGCCATCGACGTTCACAGCGGGACAGTGCTGCTGAGTCCGAACTTTGGAACGCCGGTGCCGATGCCGTTGGGATGCAACAACAACGGGCCGAATGTAGGCATCAACTCGACGCCGGTGATTGACCCGGAGAGCAAGACGTTGTACGTGATGGTTTATACGCAGGATCCGAGTGGGCCGGCCTACCGTCTTCACGCGCTCGATCTGGGGAGCCTGACCGATAAGGTGACACCGCAGGTGGTGACGGCGTCGCATAGTCTGACCGATGGAACGACATTCACCTTCAACGCGACGTACCAGCGGCAGCGTCCGGGGTTATTGCTCGCGAACGGCAGCATCTATGCGGGGTTTGGCAGCTTCTGCGATTATGGGGCGAATCTTTCGCGGGGCTGGCTGCTGGGGTGGACGGCGGGAACGCTGGCGCCGTTTCCAGCTAACCGGCTCAACGACCAGCAGGCAACTTCGCCGAGTGCCTTCTTTCTGTCGTCGATCTGGATGTCGGGGTATGGGCCCTCCACCGATGATGAGGGTAACATCCTCTTCGCGACCGGGAATTCGGATCCTTCCGGGACCACATATGATGGGGTCACCAACATTCAGGAGAGCGTGGTCAAGGTCTCTTCCACGCTGACGACGGTGCTGGACTTGTTTACCCCAAGCAATCAGGAGGCCCTCGATCGGCAGGACAATGATTTCGGCTCGGGCGGAGTGCTGGTGCTGCCCGATCAGCCGGGATCGATGCCGCATCTGGCGGTGGCAGCTGGTAAATTTGGCACGATGTATCTAATGAATGAAGACAATCTCGGTGGATACTCGCCGAAGAAGAATAATGTGCTGGGCAGCTACCTGGTGGGCCATTGCTGGTGTGGACAGTCGTATTTCGTGGATCCTTCGGACGGATTAGGACGGGTGGTGAGCAGCGGTGGCAATACAGTGAGAGTCTGGAAGGTGCAGACATCGCCGACGGTTGCATTGACGGTAGTGGCGATGGGTCCTGGGGTAGGTAGTGCCAGCGGTCAGTTGCAGGATCCGGGATTTTTCACCTCGGTTTCCTCAAACGGTAAAGCCAGTCCAATCATTTGGGCAGTATCGCGCCCGACGACGAACAATAATGGCGCGCCGATTAGTCTGTTTGCGTTTGATCCGGATTCGGGCGGAAGCACAATGAAGAAGTTGTTCGAAGCGGCTGCGGGTAACTGGCCGAATACGACTGGCAATGCGAATCTGGTCCCAGTAGTGGCGAACGGTATGGTCTTCGTGGCCAGCAACCAGCAATTGCAGGTCTTTGGACTGACTGCGGGAAAGACGAAGACGAAGTGACGCGGCCCGCGAAGTCAGGGTATAACGGCTCGCCGGGCTGTCGAACCGAAACTACGCATTAGCAGATCACAATTTCGAGGCCTGATAGCCATACGGGAAAGGCCACCTTGAGAGTCAGCGTTTTCGGATTGGGTTATGTCGGCACAGTTTCGGCGGGGTGTCTCGCCCATGATGGACATGAAGTCGTCGGGATCGACTCGCTCCCGACCAAAGTCGACCTGATCAACCGTGGCCAATCTCCCATCGTTGAAGTGGACATCGGTGAGCTCGTCGCCGCCACTGCTCGAGCCGGCCGGCTGCGCGCCACCAGCGATCCAGTCCAAGCGATCCGCGAGACGGAATTGTCCTTCGTTTGCGTCGGCACACCGAGCCAGGCCAACGGCAACCTCGATCTGAGATACATTCGGCGGATTTGCGAACAGATCGGCCAAGCGCTCAAGACTAAGACAGTTCGCCATACCGTGGTCATCCGCAGCACCATCTTGCCGGGCACGATGCGCAGCGTCGTGATTCCCACCTTGGAAGAGTTCTCCGGGAAAAAGGCCGGGGTTGACTTCTGCGTCTGCAACAACCCGGAATTTCTGCGGGAGGGTTCGGCAGTGAAAGACTTCCGTTCGCCGCCGAAGACGGTGATCGGCGAATTGGATAAAGCCAGCGGTGACATGCTGGCCAAGCTTTACGAAAAACTCGAGGCGCCGCTGATCAGGACGGATCTAGAGTCGGCTGAGATGGTCAAGTACGTTGACAACAGCTGGCATGCGCTGAAGATCGGTTTCGCCAACGAGATCGGCAATTTGTGCAAGTCTTTCGGCATCGATGCCCATGCGGTAATGAACATCTTCTGCCAGGATCGCAAGCTCAACATCTCTTCCGCTTATCTGCTGCCCGGTTTTGCATTCGGAGGCTCGTGTTTGCCCAAAGATCTTCGGGCATTGTCCTATCAGGCCAAAATGCACGATTTGGATTTGCCGATTCTCACTTCCATTCTCGCGAGCAATGAAATGCAGATCACTCGGGGCCTGCGACTCATTATGGAAAAGGGACACACGCGAGTCGGGGTCTTGGGCTTCAGCTTCAAAGCGGGAACGGACGATCTGCGCGAAAGCCCCATGATTGAAATCATCGAGCGCCTCATCGGCAAAGGCTACGACCTGCGCATCTATGACAAGAACGTGAATATCGCCAGTCTGATTGGCGCGAATCGGGATTTCATCCTCAACCACATTCCGCATATATCCAAACTGATGGTCGGCGACATTGACGCCGTGCTCAACCACGCTCAGACCGTGGTGATCGGCACCAAGGATCCGGATTTCAAGAGCGTGCCGGAGCGACTACGGGAGGGTCAACTCCTAGTGGATTTCGTGAGGATCATCGAGGGCAGGAGCGAGCATGGCAAGTACGACGGCATCTGTTGGTGAGCGGCGTGAGGCCCAAGGCTCGGGGACCTTGCCAGCGGCGCTAAAGGTCGCACGATGGACCATCACAAACCTGCAGAACTGCACTGGCTATTTCTACTATCGTCGATACTCGCCGTGACTACTTGGAACCGAACCACCACCAAGCCTTAGATATCCACGACACAATAGAATAATAATGTCCCCGGTTGGTCGGCAGCCTTGCTTCCAAGGATGATGCCCGGCATTGCGGGGCGGGCTACGGGGACCGATAATCGGGCGATGTCTAATCGCAGCATGACGCAGAACGAATGGCAGCGGCGGATTCGACGGGCGGAGGAACTTGGCGCCCAGTACAGCTTTGCGGCGGAAATCCTGCGCTTCTATGTGACGGTCGCGCGCTTTCAGGAAAATTTCTACGGGGAACTCAGCCGATCGGGCGGACGAGCGAGTGTTGGGGCTGGCGATGTCGCGTCAGACCCGGAGCCCTTTGCGCGTCCGCTCCCTCCAGACTTGGCTGGCCGATTCGGGCCATTTCTTTCTGTGGTCGAACAGAACGGTCCGGGTCCGCTTCGCGAAGCTGCGCGCGAGTTGCGCCACGGCGGCGAAGATTCACATTTCCGATTGCTGACGGTTTTCTGGAACGAGACTGAGACCGGGACGCTGCTGCCGGGTCCAAACGATTTTTTCGCTCGCGCCTTTCTTCAGCCTTACGCGGCTGGCATTCGTTCACGCACAAATATGCGATGGAGCGGGCCGGCGCCTTATCTGTGTCCGTTTTGCAAACGGAAACCGGGCCTGGGCGTTCTGCGTCCGTTGGGAGATGGCGGCCAGCGATCTCTAGTGTGCTCATTTTGCCTGGCGGAATGGGAGTTCCGGCGGATGGTCTGTCCGGGATGCGGGGAAGAGAACCCCGCGAAGCTTCCGGTCTACACCGCGGAGGAACTCAAACACGTCCGCGTGGAAGGGTGCGACAGTTGCCGGAGCTACATAAAGACGGTGGACATGACCAAGAGCGGTTTGGCCGAACCGATCGTGGATGAGATGGCTGCGATCCCGCTGGATCTGTGGGCGCAGAAGCAGGGATACGTGAAGCTGCAAACCAATCTGATGCAGCTTTGACCAAAGTGCTGTCCGACGATTTCTGGTAGAGACGCGGCACGTCGCGTCTACGGGGACGGGGCAAGCCCGTCTTCACAGGACTAAGAGCGAGCAGACAAAGGGCAATCGATCAGCATGTGAAGCTCTATCGAGCAGCGGAGCGCTTGCTCGGTTGTCCGCCGGTCTGCACCTCGCCGCCGTCATCGAAACCCGACTGCTTCTTGTTCTTGAACCGTGCGGCAGCTCTGCCTTCGGCCTCCGCCAGCTGTTGCGGAGACATTTTCTGGCTGATGGTTCTCTTGCCTTCCGCGATCTGTTCGAGCATCGGGGCTGCGGTTTTTTCTGCGAGCAGGTACCACATGTAAGCGGAGACGGAGTCGGGTTGGGCGCCCGAGATCTGGCCGTCTTTGTTCTGACCATCTCTATTCTGACCATCTTTGATCTGACCAAAATGCTCGGCCAAGCGAATTTGTGCCCAGGCATCGCCGGCCTCGGCGGCTTCGATGATCGTAGAGAAGGCGTGGCCGTCTCCGTTGGCGGCGCGTTGTGGCTGGGCTTGCGAGTTGTTCATGGTCAAGTAGAGCAACTCGGTGCGGCTGGAGACGCCCAGCTTGTCAAAAATTCGGAACAGGTAGTTCTTGACCGTATGGGGGCTGAGGCTGAGAGTGAGAGCGATTTCGCGGTTGGTCATACCCGCGGCCAGTTGCTGGATGACCTGGCGTTCGCGCGCGGAAAGCAGTTCAATTCCCTTGTGGTTGGTGGCGCGGAGGAGCGGCAAACTGGCCAGAGCTTCGAGCGCATGATCGAGATCGACGCTACGCGCCCAGATTTGTCCTTCATGGACGCTGCGAATGCATTTGCAGAGGCTCTCCAGCCGCTCTTGCTTGGAAAAAATACCCCTGGCGCCGGCGCGAAAGCACTCCAGCACGTCCTGGGGCTTGGAGGAGTCCAGCAGGATGACGCCCTTGATCTGGGGCCGGAGCGCACGCATCTCGCGCAATACCTGGGTGCCGTGGCCGGGCTGGTCGTCCAAATTGTGAGCGATGATCACGACATCAATGGGCACGCGGGTGATGGCGGCCATCAGTTCCTCGGAATTCGAGGCCGCAGCTGCGACCTGTAGACCGCGATCGTTGCGCAGCGCGTCCGCTAAGAGTTGGGTGTGGATGCGCGTGCTGTCGGCAACTACGATACTTACAAAGTCCGAGCCCAATTCTTCATGGGATGGCATCGGGTCTCCTGACGTTTGGTCACACGAATCGGATGGGGGGATTCATTCCGTTCGTTTAAACGGACAACGACCGGACAAAGGCCTTAGGGGGAGGAAGAAGTGAGGCAAAAATCGGCCAGGGTCTCTTGCTACAGCTGAGAATGTAGCACTAAATTCTCGAACCGGCAAGTAAGGACTTGCAACTTATGCAAAGAAATGCAATGTCGTCGGGTTTCTGTTGCAGTTTGACGGGTTGCACGACAATGCAAAGCGTCAGCCGTGGTAGCGGTCTCAAAATAGCTATCGTTAGAATGTCAGAGTTCATAGTCTAACATCAATATTATCAATAAGATAACTTTAAGCCGCTTGACAGATCGCTGGCTGTCTAGAAGGAACTGGTTACCTACGTGCACGAGTACTACAACGGGCGTGCTATAGAACAACGTCTCTAAGCCGTGTAGCTTGGTCATGAGAAGGTCACCCCGTGTATGAATAGGGTCAGTGTGTCCTAAGAAGTCTGACCACTTGCACGTTCTTGCAAGTATCGTTAATTTTAGAACAACTACTGTCGAGTTTTGGGCGTCAAACGAGTGCAAGTTAAGTTTAGACGTCAAACAAAGTGCAATTAAGTTTAGGCGTCAAAAGAAAGTCCCCCTAGTTGTTCTGTTCGTCTCTCCCCCTGAAAGCGTTGAAGAGGTCCGCCATGCGTTCCAGCACGGGGGCCAAGCGGACCTAGTTCCATGGGACCCAGAGGGCGAAGCTATGAATAGTGCCAACCAGAGCTATGAAGCGGATAGCGGGATGAGCCAATGGGTATCGCAGGAAGAGTTGCGCTGGTATGCGCTGCACACCAGAGCGCGCCACGAAAAAGCGGTGGAGCGACGGTTGCGAGATCAAGGCATGGAAACGTTCCTGCCGACGGCGGTGGAAGTGCATCGCTGGAGTGATCGCAAGAAGAGAGTAGAAGTGCCACTGTTCAGTTGCTATGTGTTCGTCCGCTGCGCTTTGAGCGCGGCAGACCGGACGCGCGTGTACCAAGTGGAGAGCGTGCACGGTTTTGTGGGCGTTGGTGGGGCGAGCCTACCGATTCCCGATGAGCAGATCGAAAGCATCCAGAAGGTTCTGGCGCAGACAGCGCCCTGGCGTTCCTACCCCTTTCTCAAGGTGGGGCAGCGGGTCCGGGTACGCGGTGGGGCGATGGACGGAGTGGAAGGCGTGTTCTTGTCGGAGAACGGCGACCACAGCCTGATCATTTCCGTCGATGCGATTCAGCGGTCGATGGCCGTGCGAATCGATGGGTACGACGTAGAGCCGGTCTAAAGAGAAAAAGTAGACCATGCTGTCCGCCCATCAACCAGTTTCCTGGTAAATCCGGGATTTTTTCACCCTTTTCCGTCAGTTACTCCTAAACATGTATCAGCCTGAAATCGAGCGAATCAGCGAAGAGCTGTATTTCATTGCGGGCAGCCCGGCCACGCGCCGGCTGCGCACGCAAGCGCAATTACTCTCGCAGACTGACGTGCCGGTGCTGGTTACCGGAGAAGCGGGAAGCGGGAAGACGACCGCTGCCCGGCTGATCCATTCGCTTTCGATTCGTTCCAGCTTCCCGTTCATGCGAGTCGGTTGTGCGATGCTCACTTCCGAGCTACTGGAGAATGAACTGTTCGGTTACGAACACGCTTCCGCCAACGGGCGCCCGGAATCGACGTTAGGGAAGTTCGAGGAGTGTGTTAAGGGAACCATCTTGCTGGACGAATTCGATGCTATGCCGGACGCGGTGCAACGGCGGCTTCTGAAACTGCTGGAAACGGGAGAGTTTGTCCGGTGCGGGGGGCACAGCCCGATCCGCACCGATGTGCGTATCATTGCTGCCACGTGCCGGGACCTGGAGTTGGCAGCGGTAGAGAAGAGAGTTCACGAAGAGCTGTTCTACCGCTTGAGCGCTTTCGAATTGCGCGTGCCACCCCTGCGGGAGCGGCAGGAGGAAATCCCGTTGCTGCTGGGGCACCTGATGAACCGGCTGACCCGGCGCTATGGCGTGCCAGCCCCGCGCTTCTCAACCGCGTTGCTGGATGCGTGCCAGCAGTGTGCGTGGCCCGGCAACCTGCACGAGTTGGAGAACTTTGCCAAACGCTTCCTGGCGCACGGCGATGAGGGCGAGGCGTTGCACGAATTGCTTTCGCGTCCCGATTACGGGCCCACAAGTAAGGGTGAGAACGGAAACGGCCACGCGAAAAGCAGCGGTCCGCCTTCGAGCCTGTCCACATCGGAAGAAAAGTCGTCTCTGAAGTTGCTGGTAAGAAACGCAAAAGGCGAAACCGAGCGCGCCGCGATTGCCCAAGCGCTCGAACAGACTCACTGGAACCGGAAAGCGGCAGCTCGTTTACTGAATGTCAGCTATCGAGCGCTGCTTTACAAAATCCAGGAGTACCACTTAGCGCCGCGCGCCGAGTCAGCACGACTCTTTGGTACCGACGGCTGGCGGGACACGAAGTAGCCCGGAGATGGGAGCAGCGACGATTGAACGGCCATCTGCGATTGGACCATCTAGGATTGAACCATTTACGATTGACCTATCTGCGATTGAACCGGGGAAGGGCGGAGAGGTATTGCTTATGACGGAACCCATGGCGGCCCATCGAATCACGGCGCTCCTGACCCTTCTGGTGCTGGTGTCCATCGGAGCGTTCGCGCAATCCGGATCCCGATCGCAACCACCGGCGCCCAGCGCCGCTGCAGCCGATAAGCACGCCGGCGAGACGAAAGCGGCACATTCAGACAGTTCCTACGTGATTGGTGCCAACGATGTGCTGGCAATCAATGTGTGGAAAGAACCGGACATCTCGCGTTCCGTTCCGGTGCGTTCCGATGGAAAGATTTCGTTGCCGTTGGTCGGAGAGCTGCAGGCGGGCGGTCAGACGCCGCGGCAGCTGGAACAAGAGATCACGAAGCGCCTGCAGAACTATATTTCCGAGCCTGAAGTCACGGTCATCGTTACCGATAGCAAGAGTCAGAGAATGAACATCATGGGTATGGTCAACCGACCTGGCGCCTATTTGTTGACGAGCTCGACCACCGTGCTCGATGCGATTGCGATGGCCGGGGGCTTCAAAGACTTCGCCAAGCAGAAGTCGATCTATGTTCTTCGACAAGCTCCGGACGGAACGCAGAAGCGAATTCCGTTCAACTACAAAGAAGTGATCAAAGGCAAGGATCCGGAGCAAAACATCCGCCTGCAAGCCGGCGATACGCTGGTGGTGCCGTAGTTGTGGTTATGAGCATTCGACGCTGTTTGATTCTCGTGTGGATGGTGGGCGCGTTGCAAATTCTCTCGATGGGGCAGGACCAACCGTCGCAGAACTCAACGACCCAGAGTTCCCGCGACGATGGCACGGTCAGGACGGCTCCGGCCGCCGCCCTGTCGGCCTATGCAGGTATGGAATCCGAAGGCGCCAGCGGCGATTTGCCAAACATACCGGCAATGCTCGGGGGGCAGGGAACTTCTGCAGCGTTCCTGTCCGAGTTAGAGAGATCGAATTACCTGCGAGGCGGGATCAATGTGAGCGCGACCTACGACGACAACCCGCTGCTTCTTCCCAACGGAGTGGCAAGCAATACAAGCGAAAGAGTGGTAAGCAATACAAGCGAAACGATCTTTCCCAGCATCAGGATTGAGGAATCGTCGTCGCGAATGCGCTGGACGCTGGGATACGCTGGCGGCCTGACGGTGAATCAGAAGATCACGAGCGAGAACCAGGGATCGCATAACCTGAACTTCGATTCGCAATATCGGCTGAGTCCGCACGTGAACCTGCGGGTGGCAGAAAACTTTTCCATGACTACGGGATTCTTTGATGCGGGCAACGGCGCCGAAGTGGTGGCCGGCGCGGGCGGGCCGAACGCCAGCCTGATTGCGCCACTGGCCACGCAGAGGTCCAACATAACAACGGTAGAGACGAACTATCACTTTGCCTTGAACGATCTGATCGGGGCCAGCGGGTCATACTATGATTCACATTTCAGCAACGGCCCCACGACAACTCCCCTCACGGATTCGCAAACCGCGTCGGGCTCCGCCTTCTGGTTGCACCGGCTCTTTGGCGCAGACTGGGGCGGCGCAAGTTACCGTTTCGATCGTCTGACTTTCAATCTTGGCGGCGGCGAAACCCGAGTCCATAGTTTTCTCGCGGTGGACACACTGAACATTTCGAAACGATTCACACTGAGCGGCTTCATCGGTCCGCAGTACTCGGAGACCCAGGGTTTGGAGACCCTGGTTACCGGTGCGCCGCAGCCCACGCAATCGAGCGGTTGGTCGGTTAGCGGCGGAGCGGAAGGCGGTTGGAGGAATCAGCGTACCAGCGTATCCGCCGGATACTCCCGAAGCATCAGCGACGGCGGCGGCGTTTTGGGTTCGGTGCGGGTGCAAACCGTTCACGCCACCTTCCGCCGCCAACTGGTTCCCGGGTGGGCGGCTCTTCTCACCGCCAGCCACGGAACAAACCAGTCGATTGTGCCCTTCGTGACCAGCGCTAGTTCAATTTTCGTGACCAGCGCTAGTTCAATTAATGTAACTTCGGCGGATGTCGAGCTGGAGCGTAACGTGGGAAAGCGGATCGGGCTCCGGTTCGGCTACACCCACGACTTTCAAGAGTCTTGGGTGCCGGGCCCAACCCCGACTAGCCCAGCCCAGACGCTTGATGCGAACCGAAATCGATTTGTGGTGACGCTTTCGTACCAGTGGGCGAAACCCTTGGGAATGTAAATCATGGAAGAAGAACTGCAAGAATCAAACGAGCTACCCGATTTTACCGAGATCAAGGGAATGGTCCGCCGCCGGCGCTGGCAATTTCTTGTCCCTTTTTTCTGCGGCTGGGCGCTGGTGTGGGGAGCGAGTTGGTTGATCCCGTCGACCTACCGGTCGGGCACGCTCATTCTGGTCGAGCAGCCTTCGGTGCCGGAGAAATATGTTGTCTCGAACATCGATAGCGACATCCAGCATCAGCTGGACAGCATTACGCAGCAAATCCTGAGCCGCACCCGTCTTATCCGAATCATCGACTCTCTCGGTCTCTACGCCCAGGAGCGGAAGCACGCGAGCCCGGACGATCTGGTCGAGAAGATGAGCAAGGACATCGACATCGAACTGTCGCGCGGCGACGATCGGAAGCTCTCCGCCTTCAATATCTATTACGCGAGTCGCGATCCGAAGATGGCGCAGGCGGCCACGGCCGAGCTCGCGAATCTCTTCATCACGGAAAATCTGGTGCAGCGGCAGGAGCGTTCCGAGAACACGACCAAGTTTCTCGAAGATCAGCTTGATCAGGCGCGCGCAAAACTCGCGGCCCAAGAAGCGAAATTGCGTGTGTTTAAAGATCAGCACCTGGGCGAGTTGCCCACCCAGACCCAGAGCAATCTGCAAATCCTGATCGGCCTGCAGAGTCAGGTGCAAGGGAACGAAGACTCGCTGAACCGCGCCCAGCAGCGAAATACCTATCTGGAATCGTTGATCAATCAATATCGCGCCATGGACAATGGTTCGAAACCGGCTGAGGGTGGGCCGGTCGGTCTGGCTGAGATTGACAAAGAACTGGATCAACTCAAGGCGCAGTTGGCGGATCTGACTTCTCACTACACCGATAAGCATCCCGACGTCCGCAAGACCAGGGAGCAGATTGCCCGGACCGAGCAGATGCGCGAACGGATCGTCGCCGATATGAATAATCGATCGAATACCCCCAGTCCGGCACCGACCGCGGACCAGCCGCTCAATCCGAAAAGTGCACCGATACTGGAGCTCGAAAGTCAACTGAAGGCGAATCGCCTCGAAATTGCGAATCGGGAAGCGGAAATCAAAGACGAGCAAAGCAAAATCAACCAATATCAGGCACGGCTGAACATGGCGCCGGTGATGGAGCAGCAGTTCGCCGATATCACGCGCGACTATGACCAGTCGAAAACCGATTACGAGTCGCTGCTCGCCAAGAAGAATCAGTCGGCCATGTCGACCGACCTGGAGAAGACGCAACAGGGCGAACATTTCCGCATGTTGGATCCGCCGAATCTTCCGGTAAGACCCTACAAGCCGAACCGTCTGATGCTGTGCGGCGCGGGATTAGCGGTGGGCTTGGTTTTCGGCGGGGGCTTCGCTTTCGGCCGGGAAAAGCTGAGCGGCAAGATCTACAGCGAGCGCGAGATCAAGAGGCTGGTTCCCATCGATGTGATCGCGGAAATTCCGCCGATTGAGAACTTACAGGAACAATCGTCCCACCGGCGCGGCGCCTGGGTCGCCGGCGTGGCGGCAGTGGTGATCGTAGGCTTCATCCTGTTAGGATCGGCAGTAACGTATTTGTACGGCTAGAGATCATGTACAAGAGCTTCTACAATCTTCAGCGAAACCCGTTCGAGATCACGCCCGATCCCTCGTTCTTGTTTCCTACGACGCGGCACAACGAGGCGCTCGCTTCGTTGTACTACGGGGTGACGGCGCACCGCGGATTTGTGGTTTTGACGGGCGAGGTGGGCACGGGGAAGACGCTCATTCTGCGCTCGCTGCTGGGGTTGCTGCAGCGCCGCGATGTGGCTTTCGCGCTGATTTTCAATCCGACGCTTTCGCCTCTGGAATTCATGCGCTATATCGCAGGCGATTTCGGATTGCCGGTCGGGGGCAAGGCCAAAGACGAGCTGATTCACGTGCTGAACGACTTCCTGCTGCAGAGACATCAGAAAGGGTTGACGACGATACTGGTGGTGGACGAGGCTCACCACCTGTCACCGGAACTACTGGAAGAGATCCGGCTCTTGACCAACCTGGAAACCTCGCAGCAAAAGTTGCTGCAGATCGTGCTGGCCGGTCAGCCGGAACTCGATCAGAAACTCGATTCCCATGAACTCCGGCAACTGAAACAGCGGATCGCGCTGCGCTGCCATCTCAACCCACTCAGTCCGAACGAAACCAGGGAGTACATGAGCCGCCGTCTCCAGATTGCGGGAGCGCCTGCGGCCGGCGAGATTTTTTCCGGGCCGGCGATCGAGGCCGTCTTCCGCCACTCGCGGGGGATTCCGCGGCTGATCAATACCATCTGCGAGAACGGGCTGCTCTCGGGCTACGCCAAACAGGCGGCCACGATTACCGCCGAAATCATTGATGGTGTCGCGCGGGATTTGCGGCTCGGGGTGATGGCCGTAGAGCAGAGAAACAACGGCGGCGCCCGTCTGTCGGAAGAACAAGAGCAGCGTGAACTCCTGCTGGCGGTAAAGACGCTGCTCGAAGTGCGTGACCGCATGCAGCAAGCACAGACGAAGGGCCGACTGCAATAGGCAAGGTTTCTTCTACATGAGCAATATATTTGAGGCGCTACAGCGAGCGGAGACCGAACGGGCGGGCGGAGGCGTGCCGAAAAACGCCGACTCGGTCGCGGATCTGCTGCAAGTGGTCGAACAGGAAATCGAGCGCAAACAATCTCTTTCCGAATTGCCGCCAGCGGTGAAGCCAGGATCTCCACAGCCCGAGACTTTTGCCTCCGCGAAAGTGCTCTTGCCCGCACCGGCGGCAGATGCCCGATTGGTGTGTCTGACCGACCAGGGCGGCCTGGCGGCGGAAAAGTTTCGCGTGCTGGGACTGAAGCTGCGAAATCTGCGCGAACGGCGCCAGCTCCAACGGATTGTGGTGACCAGTACGGCTCCGGAAGAAGGAAAAAGTCTGGTTGCGGCCAATCTGGCGCTCAATCAGTCGCGCAGCAAGGTTTTGAAGACGCTGCTGCTGGACGGAGATCTGCGGCGGCCATCTTTGTCCATCCGATTCGGGTTCGAGCGTTCCTTGCCGGGACTGAGCGAGTGTTTGCGAGGCGAGCGGCAGCTTTCTGAAGTAGTGTACAAACTCAATGGCTCCGGTCTCTGGTTCCTTCCCGCTGGGCGCGCACCAGAAAACCCACTCGACCTGATGCAGAGCGGACGCGTCCCGGAATTGCTCGACCGGCTCGGAGAATTCTTCGACTGGATCGTCCTTGATACTCCTCCGGTAGTTCCGGTGGCGGATACCACGTTCTGGATGAAGCTGGCGGACGGAGTTCTCGTCGTGATCCGCGAAGGCGTCAGTGAGAAGAAAGCGGTACAGCGCGCTTTGGATACGTTTGATCGAGCGGCCTTGCTGGGCGTGGTGGTTAACTCTTGTAGCCGCAGCGACCATACATATTATTATTCGCGTTATGGTCAGGCGACGGTTCGAACCGACGAAGTTCCCTCCTCCGCCGAGAACGAGTAAGAAACAGTCCGACTTAAATAAGATCGAGTAGGTAAGCGCGGTTCCCCAGCTAGGATCGTAACTCCCCCACATTGATCACCATTTAGGTCTGTGCCACTTTCGTGTCTTGGTGGCTCAGCAAGGAGTTACCCGTGGCATCCCGCCCAGTAGATTCTATGTCTCGCTCTCCCGAACTTTCATCATCGCAAGGCCGCCTGGCGCCCAGCGAAGTGCTGAGCGAAGAAAGCTTTCACCGGATGATCTCGCTGGAGCGAAGGCGTAGCGAGCGTTCGCAACGTCCGTTCGTGCTTTTGCTCATCGACGCCGGACGCAATCAGCCGGGGGAAGAGCAGGGCCGCATCCTTCTGGACATCCTTTCTGCGCTCCAGGGGGCAACCCGTGAAACCGATGTTACCGGCTGGTACACGACAAATTCTGTGGTCGGAGTCATGTTTACGGAGATCGTTCTGGACAATAATGCAGTGCTCAGCACGATCCTTTCCCGGGTCGGCACGGTGCTGCGCGACCGGCTCGACACCGATCAGTTCAGCCGGATCAAGTTCTCCTTCCACGTGTTTCCGGATGAATGGGATTCGCAGGACTTGGATCGCCCCAGCAACCCAACCCTTTACCCGGATCTCGAAAAGCGCCAAAAATCGAACCGGCTAGGCCGCGCCACCAAGCGGCTGATCGACGTTCTGGGAAGCCTGTCCTTGCTGGTGATGTTGTCGCCCGTGTTTTTCATCGTCGCGGCGGCGATCAAACTGACTTCCCGGGGGCCGGTTTTGTTCCGGCAGAAACGCATCGGCGAGCATGGAATCCCTTTCCGGTTGCTGAAATTCCGGTCGATGCAACTGGATAACGATTCCAGCGAGCACAAGGAATATGTCCGCAAGTTGATTGCCGGTCAGGCGGAAAAGAAGCCTGCCAACGGCAACGGAGGGGGCGTGTTCAAGCTGACCAACGATCCGCGGATTACGCCGGTGGGCAGGGTTCTGCGGCGCGCCAGCCTGGACGAACTGCCCCAGTTGATCAATGTGCTGCGCGGCGAAATGTCGCTGGTCGGACCACGGCCGCCACTTCCGTATGAAGTGGAAGCCTACGCCACGTGGCATCGGCGCCGCCTAATGGAGGCGAAGCCGGGAATCACCGGACTCTGGCAGGTGAACGGCCGCAGCCGCATGGAATTTGACGACATGGTGCGGTTGGATTTGCGCTATGCCCGCGATTGCTCTCCCCTGCTCGACCTGAAGATTCTCTTGCAGACTCCAAAAGCGGTGATGAACGGAGACGGCGCCTGTTAGGTCGAGTTTTATCGAAGTTGTTTCTCGATCGTTGCTGCGGCAGGCAGTCCCGTATTCTGTGCGAAAGTTTCGGCGAATTCTTGGCGAACGGCAAACAGTCTCATAACCAGCAGTACTCATAACCAGCAGTCTAATAATAATAAGGTGAATTCTTATGCTTAAGTTTGGTGTAATCGGATACGGCTATTGGGGCCCGAATATTGTGCGCAATCTGCGCGCCCTGGAAGGCTGTCAGGTGGTGGGGATCTGCGACCAGACGCCAGCGGCCCGCAAGCGCATACAGGCGGCGCATCCCGGGATCCCGGTTCATAGCGATTGCCACGAACTGGTAAGGTCGCCCGAGGTGGATGCCATCGCGGTGATCACGCCGGTGTGGACGCACTATGAACTGACTAAGGCGGCGCTGGAACACGGCAAGCATGTGTTCGTGGAGAAGCCGTTCACCAGCAACGTGGCGCAAGCCGAAGAACTGATCAACTTAGCGGAGCAGAAAAACCTCCAAATCATGGTGGACCACACGTTCCTGTTTACCGGCGCGGTCCGCAAAATACATCAGCTACTCGAGGAGGGGGCGCTCGGCAAGCTCTACTACTACGATTCGACCCGCGTGAACCTGGGGCTCTTTCAGCATGATTGCAACGTGGTTTGGGATCTCGCGCCGCACGACCTCTCGATCATGAACCACCTGCTGCACAAAGACGCGGAGGCCATCTCGACCACCGGGCAAGCGCACCTCAACGGGCACGAGGACATCGCCTTTATCACCGCGCACTTTCCCGATAATGTGATTGCTCACATCAACGTGAACTGGCTCTCGCCCGTAAAAGTGCGCACCACATTGATCGGGGGCGAGAAAAAGATGCTGGTGTGGAACGATCTCGAAGCCGACGAGAAGCTGAAGATCTATGACAAAGGCGTCGATGTGAAGAGTCAGGAAGGCATGTACAACCTGCTGGTGAGTTACCGCTCCGGCGACATGTGGGCGCCGCAGGTCGAGCAGGTGGAGGCGCTTCGGTTAGAACTGGAATACTTCGTGGAATGCATCAAGAAAAGCGAGGCGCCATTCAACGACGGCCGCGCGGGACTGAAAGTCGTCCGCATGCTGGAAGCGTCGACCGAGTCGCTGGCCAAGCGCGGAGCGCTGGTCTATCTGTGAGGCGGAGTGAGGCGGAGAAGGTTGCTGGCGTTTATCCCATTCACAATTGACGTCCTCGATCCCCGCTTAGTCTCCCGCCGACAAGTCTCTCTTCCGGTTGTCGAACACCAACCCCGCATGATTGAGGAGCGAACGAAATAACGGTATGGACAATTATCTGAGCATCGCGCCGAGCGTAAAGCTCGGACAAAATGTGAAGCTCTCGAAGTTCATCAATCTGTATGGTTGCGAAATCGGCGACGAAACGAAAATCGGCGCCTTCGTAGAGATTCAGAAGAACGCGAGAGTCGGAAAGAACTGCAAGATTTCGAGCCACACCTTCGTGTGCGAAGGTGTCGATATCGAAGACAACGTGTTCGTCGGCCACAATGTGGCCTTCATCAACGACACCTACCCGCGCGCCACCACGACCGGCGGCCAGCTCCAGACCGAAGCCGACTGGAAAGTCGAGAGGACGCTGGTGAAGAAAGGAGCTTCGATCGGCTCCGGTTGTACCATCCTGGCGAACGTCACGATCGGCGAAAACGCGATCGTCGGCGCGGGCAGCGTGGTGACCAAAGACGTTCCAGCCAACAGCGTCGTGTTCGGAAATCCAGCGAAAGTACGCCGTTATATCGACCAGACCATGGAGGTCACAAAGTGAGCATATCCAGCATTCCTTTTCTCGATCTTGTTACTCCACACGTTGAGCTCGAGCAAGAATTAACCCAAGTCTTTCAGCAGGCGATCCGGACTGCCGGTTTCATTGGTGGCCCCATGGTCGAGAATTTTGAGAAAGGGTTCGCCGACTTCTGCGAGGTGAAGCACGCCGTCGCCGTGAGTAGCGGCACCGATGCGCTGCGGTTTGCGCTGAGGGCCGCCGGCGTTCAGGCCGGTGATGCGGTGGTCACCGTGCCTCACACCTTCATCGCCACCACGGAAGCAATTTCGCAAGCTGGAGCTCTTCCCGAATTCGTCGACATCGACGAGCGCACCTATAACTTGGACCCCGAGAAGCTGCGGGAGTATCTCGAACAGAAATGCACCCGAGACACTTCGGGCAAATTGATCAGCCGCCGCAGCGGGCGCCAGGTGACCACGGTCGTTCCCGTCCACCTCTATGGGCAGATGGCCGACATGGATGCCATCCTCGAACTAGCGGACCGATTCGGTCTTACGGTGGTGGAAGACGCTTGCCAAGCCCATGGCGCACAGTATTTTTCCGGCAAACAGAATCGCGGGTTGACCGCCGGTTCGGTTGGCCGTGCCGCCGCTTTCAGCTTCTACCCCGGCAAGAACCTCGGTGCCTGTGGCGAAGCCGGCGCCGTTACCACCAACGACCCAGCCCTGGCTGCGCAAGTGCGTATGCTCCGCGATCACGGCCAAGCTAAGAAGTACTACCACAGCATGGAAGGCTACAACGGGAGGATGGACGCAATTCAGGCTGGAATCCTTCACGTCAAGCTCCAACAGGTGAGCGAGTGGAATATGCAGCGGCGGGCACGGGCGGCTGAATATAGAAAGCTGTTCGAAGCCACGGGCAGTCCGGTGAAGCCGCCGTATGAGCCATCCTGGTCCCGTGCGGTGTACCACCTGTACGTGGTGCGCACCGAACATCGCGAAGAACTGATGGCATTTCTGAAGGAGCAAGGCATCGGGACCGGGATTCATTATCCGATTCCGCTGCACCTGCAGAAGGCTTATCACGCGCTCGGTTATTCGGTTGGCGATTTTCCGGCCACGGAGAGGGTTGCCAACGAAATCGTTTCTTTGCCGATGTATCCGCAACTAACGGCGGCACAGCAGGCGCGCGTGGTCGAGCAGGTCGTGCAATTCGCAACGCCATCAGCCTTGGAGCCGGCTTCCGCACGGCATTAGCAAGCACAGCATAGAGGGCTCGCGGGCGGGGTGGTACCAGAGAAACCCCGCCCAGCGCCGTCGTTGCTGGGAGCCCCGCAAAAGGTTTGAGACACGGTGCGGAGCGAAGCGAGGCATGAAATCGCCCCGCAGAAACTCCTCAGGAGGCACTGGCATGCAGATCCAAATCGAATCCAGACACCTAGAAGACGTGGTAGTGATCGTCCCCGACATATTCCAGGACGGCAGAGGTTTCTTTTCCGAAAGCTTCCGTGCCGACCAGTTCGAGGCTCTTGGTCTGCCTACGCGGTTCGTCCAAGACAATCATTCTCGTTCCGCGAAGGCGGTCGTGCGCGGGCTGCACTTTCAGTGGGACCCGCCGATGGGCAAGCTCATGCGAGTGACGTCCGGAGCCGCATTCCTGGTGGCCGTGGACATCCGCAGAGGATCCCCGAACCTCGGAAAGTGGGCAGGCATCGAGGCATCTGCCGAAAACCGCCGGTGCGTATGGGCGCCTGCAGGGTTCGCGCGTGGCTTCTGCGCTTTGGCGGATAACACCGAGATTCAGTACAAGTGCACCGGGATCTACAACAGCAAGGCGGAGTCTGCGATCCGATGGAACGACCCGATGGTCGGCATCGAATGGCCCCTGGTCGATGTCGTCGTTTCTGAAAAAGATCGAAATGCACGCACCCTAGAGCAGTGGCTGGCCTCGCCTGAATCGGACAATTTTCGTTATTCGGAACAACCTGAACCCAAACTTTCTCTACGGAGCTGATTATGAGGTTGCTTATTGCAGGAGGCGCTGGGTACGTGGGGTCGGTTCTGATCCCTAGGCTGATCGAGCGTGGTTACAAGGTAGACGTGGTGGACCTCTTCTGGTTTGGCAATCATTTGCCTCGCCAGGCTGGGATCCTTAACAAGGACATTTTTCACCTGACCGTCGAAGATCTTGAACCCTACGATCAGGTCATCTTCCTGGCCGGTCTTTCCAACGATCCGATGGCGGAATACTCACCGAGCAAGAACTTCATCTTCAACGCGGCCGCACCAGCGTATCTGGGCTACATTGCAAAGATCGCGAAGGTGAAGCGCTACATCTATGCGTGCTCCTGCTCGGTTTATGGCTACACCGAAAATGAGCTTTACGACGAGACGCGCGCGGTCAGCTCGAGTTATCCCTATGGCATCTCGAAACTCCAAGGGGAACAGGCCGTCATGCAACTCGTCGATGACAAATTCTCCGTGATCTCGCTGCGCAAGGGCACTATCTCCGGATATAGTCCCCGCATGCGCCTAGACCTGATTATCAACACGATGTTCAAGACGGCCATGCGGGATCGCACGATCACGGTGAATAATCCTTCCATCTGGCGTCCCATTCTCAGCATCGAAGATGCCGCTACCGCCTACATTCGGGCGGTCGAGACTAATCAAAAAATTTCCGGTATCTTCAACATCGCGTCGGGGAACTATACGGTGGGCGAGGTGGCCGACCTGATCAAGAGCGCGGTCGAGGAGCGGTTGAGCTTACGAATCAGCCTCTGTATCAAGCATATCCAAGACTTCCGTAATTACAAGGTCAGCGTCGAGAAGGCGGCCAATGTGCTGAGCTTTCACGCCACTGGGAATGTGAAGTCAATCGTCGGCAACTTGATCGATAACCGGGAACAGTTCCAGGACTGGGATAACCCAGCCTATTCGAACTTTCAGACCTTCAAGCAAATTGAAAACGGCATCGGGGTTCATGACATGGTTAGTGCATCATGAACATCGCAGTCATCGGTTCTAACGGCCAGCTCGGCAGCGACGTGGTCCGGGTCTTGGCCCATCAGGGCGAGGATGTGTACTCGCTAACCCACGCGGATATTGAAGTGTCGAGCCTGGAGTCGGTAGCGGATTGCCTGCGCTCAAAAAGACCTGCAATCGTGATCAACACTGCGGCTATGCACCACGTGGAGAACTGCGAGCAGGAACCGGGCAAAGCTTATGCCGTCAACGCCGTCGGCGCGCGCAATCTCGCCACGGTAACGCGTGACTTTGGAGCGGTACTCATTCACGTCAGCACCGACTACGTGTTCGATGGCAAGAAAGACGAGCCGTATGTTGAGAACGATATCCCCTTGCCGCTCAATGTTTACGGTAACTCCAAGCTGGCAGGAGAGTACTTTGTTCGAACCTTAAACTCGAAACACTTCGTGCTGCGAACCTCGGCGCTCTACGGAAAGCACCCATGCCGGGCGAAAGGTGGCCAGAATTTCGTCGATCTGATGCTTCGATTGGCCCGAGAACGCGGCCGGGTTCGAGTAGTGGACAGCGAGTTTGTGAGCCCTACTCCTACCGCCGATGTGGCCCGCCAGATTGCCGCTTTAACCCGTTGCGAAGCATATGGCCTTTACCATGCAACTGCAGAGGGTAGCTGCTCGTGGTATGAGTTCGCGCGTGAGATTTTCTCTGCTGCCGGGATTGAGGTAAAGCTTGAGGCCGCCTCGCCCTCGGAATTTCCTGCCAAGGTGCCGCGGCCGCGCTATTCGGTACTCGAAAATCGTGGGCTCAAGACCCTGCGCTTGAACCAGTTTGAGCCTTGGCAGGTAGGCCTCCGCAGGTATGTCTCGCAGATTCAAACCGCGTCGGTCTCAACCTGACCCTTTCCAAGCCACGAAGTAGAGAGCCTCGGTGGGACCACTGGTCTTCAGTTTTCGTAATGCTGCCTTCTCTAGCGGTCGAGGCAAAGCGTAGAAGGTCAAGGGAGATCATTTGCGTCACATGACGAGCGGAGGAATTCGTGAAAGTTGGACGTGGAGATGACGGTGGAAGGTAACGCCATGTCAGGACTCGCATCAAACCTCGACAGCGAGCAGCTACGGAAGTCTCCGTTGGGGCCCGCCGCTATGACAACGCCATCGGACGGGGCGGGGAAGATCTGGATCGACCTCGATAATTCGCCGCATGTTCCTTTCTTTGCACCGATCATCGAGGAACTAGAGCAATCCGGCCACAGCATTCTATTGACCGCTCGTGATTGTTTCCAGGTCTGTGAACTGGCGGATCTCCTCAATTTGACTTATCGACGAGTCGGACGTCACTATGGCAAGAACCCCATATGGAAGCTTGCCGGGCTGTGCTGGCGCTCGCTGCAGCTGATTCCAGCCGTGCTCAGAGACAAACCGGTGCTGGCGTTGTCGCACGGCTCGCGCTCGCAATTACTGGTCGCGAATCTGCTCCGGATTCCCTCCGTCACGATTGCCGACTATGAGTTTGCCAGGATCTGGATGCTAGTACATCCGACATGGGTAATAACGCCGGAGATCATTGCGGACAGTGCCATTCACGCCCGCAAAGATCATATTTTGAAATATCCCGGCATCAAAGAGGACGTATATGTTCCCAGGTTCAATCCGGATCCCAAAATCCTGGCCAAGTTTGGTCTCGACGGGAAAGATGTGATCGTCCTGGTCCGGCCTCCGGCGACTGAGGCTCACTACCACCGCCCAGAAAGTGACGAGCTTTTCGAGGCTGTTCTCAACTTCCTAGGGGAGAAGCCGCAAGTCAAGATGATCTTGCTGCCACGGAACGAGCGCCAGGCCGCCGACATTCGGTCGAGATGGGCGTCCCTGTTTGCCACAGGCCAGATCCGGATTCCGAACTCGGTCGTGGACGGATTGAATCTTATCTGGCACTCCGACTTGGTGATCAGCGGCGGTGGCACGATGAATCGAGAAGCAGCGGCGCTCGGGGTTCCTGTGTACAGCATCTTCCGCGGGAAGATCGGGGCCGTCGACCGGTATCTCGCTTCCGTGGAACGCCTGACATTGATAGAGAATTTGGAAGACATTGGAAACAAGCTGATCTTGAAGAAACGAAACCGTTCTTCCACCGTACAGAAGCATGCGAACACGACTCTGTACACGATCATGCAGCACATCACCACAATCCTGAAGCAAACCTATCCAGAAAAATGTCAAGCACTCTAGCAACCGCGCGGGATGACTCTCGGGCTTCCCAGTTGATGGAACTGGCGATTCGGGGACTCGATCCGATGTTCGATCCAGAGAAGAAACTCTTCTGCTATCGGCTCAAACAGACTCCGTCCGGCTTGGTCAGGGAAGGAATCTCCCAGCGTTATACGATCATGACCTTGCTGGGTCTGTTGCGTGCTGAGTCTGCCGGTTTCCAGTCTGCTCTCAATCTTCCGGCAACGCTCGATCGTCTCCTCAGCGATACAACATGGCTGAACAACATAGGGGACCTTGGTCTGCTGCTTTGGCTTTGCGCGCTTTCCTCTCACGAACACTTGGCGCGGTTCTATGCGATGTTCGACCTGGAGCGGGCTTTCGAACGGTATCCGGATGCGCGTGGTCGGCCTACGATGGAATTGTCGTGGTTCCTGGCCGGTCTTGCCCACGCCAGCGGAACCGGCATGAAACAACCGCCGCCGCTTGCGCGCTTGGCCAACGGGACCTACCGGTTACTGCGGGCCAACCAGGGTGCTCATGGCATCTTTGGACACCTGGGTAGGCGGAGTTCGTTAGCTGGAATGGTGCGAGGCCGCGTAGGCAGTTTTGCCGATCAGGTCTACCCGATCTATGCGATGGCGCATTTTGCCCAGGTTTATGAACTCAAAGATGCCCGGCAGAATGCTCTTCAGTGCGCCAGCGCGATTTGCCGACTGCAAGGTCCACTTGGCCAGTGGTGGTGGCATTACGACTCGGTGACCGGCCGCGTAGTCGAGCGCTATCCCGTGTATTCGGTGCACCAGCACGGCATGGCTCCGATGGCGCTATTTGCATTGCAGGATACATGTGAGGCCGACTTCGGCAAGCAAATCTACAAAGGACTGGGGTGGATCAGCGGGGCCAATGAACTGCAGCAAGATCTGGAGAATGCTGCTGCGGGGGTCATATGGAGATGCATTCACCCCGCGAAGTCGACATCCTATGCCGCGCGCCTTCGCACTCTGTTGGGGAAAGAGCAGAACCTAGGCGCAGCCCAGATCCTGTTCGAGTGTCGCCCCTATGAATTAGGTTGGCTTCTCTACGCCCACGCGCGAAACGGCTCTACAGCGATCCAGGCTAGATCGGCGACCGCGGTTCAACATGGCCGTTTACAAGATTGATCCCATAGAGGATGAGCGCTGGGGGGAATTGCTGGAGAAGCATCCCGCAGCCTCTATCTTTCATACGCCGGAGTGGCTTGAAGCGTTGCGACGAACATACGGTTACGAACCGGTTGCCTTTACAGCCTCACCCCCAGGATGTCCATTAACAAATGGTTCTCCCTTTTGTCAGATTTCCAGTTGGTTCAGCGGGCGCCGCCTGGTGTCGCTGCCATTCTCCGATCACTGCACTCCACTGGTGGAAAGTTCAGAACAGCTAACCGACATAGTAGCTTCTTTGCGAGAAAGCCTCGACCGCGAAAAGTGGAAGTATATAGAAATCAGGGCAGGCGGCTCAGCCTTGCCCGACTGCGAGGCGCTTGAGAGAAGCAAGGTTTTCTTCCTCCATAGACTGGACTTGCGCCCGAGCTTGGATGACATTTTCCGGAATTTCCACAAGGATTGCGTGCAGAGGAAAATTCGGCGCGCCACGCAAGCGAGCCTGACGTATGAGGAGGGAAGGTCAGACTCATTGTTATCCAAGTTCTATCACCTCCTGTTGGTGACACGGCGGAGGCATGGATTGCCGCCGCAACCTGTGGCTTGGTTTCGCAACCTGATTGCTTGTCTAGGAGACAAAGTTAAGATTCGAGTAGCCTCTAAAGATGGTTGTCCGACCGCCAGCATTCTCACCCTGCGCCATAAGCACGTTCTTGTTTACAAATATGGTTGCTCAGATCCCAGATTCAACCACTTGGGGGGCACACAACTCTTGTTTTGGAAGGCGATCCAGGGAGCCAAGGACGATCAGCTTTCTGAGTTTGATCTGGGACGTTCCGATTGCGACAATCCTGGACTCATTAGATTCAAAGATCGTTGGGGTGCCACTCGATCAATGCTGACTTACTTGAGATTTCCCTCGCGGCACCCTCAAATTGTCAGCAAGGCCGCGCAAGCCCCTATCGTTAAGTACCTTTTTGCCTGTGTCCCCGACAGTTTGCTGGCTGCGGCCGGTAGGGTGTTATACAAACATATCGGGTAGCCTATACCCGAACCAGCATTCGCAATGATCGTGTTGTATCGATCACAATCATGATTCATGACGTTAAGTATGTAGTCATCACTCCGGTACGTGACGAAGAGAGGCATGTCGAAGGAACTGTCCGATCCGTCACGTCCCAGACGATCCCGCCTGCGGAGTGGATCATCGTCGACGACGGTTCGAGCGACAGAACCGGCGACATCCTCGATCAGTACGCGGCCCAGTTCCCGTGGATTCACGCGATCCACCGACCGAATCGGGGATTTCGCAAGTCCGGGGGCGGCGTTGTAGAGGCGTTTGATGAAGGCTACAATGCTCTTCGCTGTGATGACTGGGAGTTTATCGTAAAGCTCGATGGGGACCTAACTTTCTCTCCGGATTACTTTCAGAGGTGTCTCGAGCATTTTGCCAGTGAACCGCTGCTCGGAATCGGCGGAGGAGACATCTACCACGACCTAGGTGGACAGTTGAAACTTGAGGTGACTCCCAGATTCCACGTTAGAGGGGCGACAAAAATCTATCGAAGGGCTTGCTGGGAAGCAATTGGCGGGTTATGGGCTGTGCCGGGATGGGACACAATCGATGAAGTTAAAGCCAATATGCTGGGCTGGATGACTTATAGCTTCGGGGATCTGCCTCTTCTTCATCATCGCATTACAGGGTCCGCTGATGGGCTGCTGCGAGACCAAATGAAGCATGGCTTGGTTTGCTACATCTCCGGATATCACCCGTTGTTTGTTGCCGCGAGTTGCTTGTACCGGCTCGTGAAAAAACCATATGTTATTG
>JGI12269J14319_10000870_pt1 | contig 29670 bp, 26 predicted proteins | sample PeaSoiSIISIP2007_FD_14319 | JGI IMG/M metagenome (IMG submission 14319)
TCCAGCGAGAATCATGGCTTGCGCCTTTTCGCGAGATTCGGCGAGGCCGCGTTCGACAACCAGCAGGTCGAGCCTCTTTTTTGCGGTTTTGGGTTTGGATGGCAAGGCGCTTCATCGGCAACGTTGGGAATCATCGCGGTATTGCTGTAGCTCGCCTCTTTAGAGGCGAGGGTTTTCGATGGCACCGGCAGAAAGCCCCGCGTCTGAAGACGCGGGCTACAACAAATTCATCCCAACAATCTACGCGCGCCGGTGAACGATCATTTCAGCAAGCTCTCGCAAGCGTGCGGCGCCCGCGCCGTACGGCTCGATCTCCGCCATCGCGCGAGCCTCCAGCTCTTTTGCAAATTGCCGCGACTTTTCCAGGCCGTACAGGGACGGATACGTCGCTTTTCGTTGGGCTGCGTCTTTGCCCGCCGTCTTTCCCAGGGCCGCGGACGACTCTTCCACGTCGAGGATGTCGTCAACCACCTGAAAGGCCCAGCCGATCATTTCGCCAAATTCTTTCAAGTGCGACACATCGAAATCGTCAGCGCCGCCGCCAATCGCTCCGGCAACGACAGAGGCACGAATGAGCGCCGCCGTTTTCGAACGGTGAATATATTCGAGGTCCGCCGGCTGAATCGTCCGGCCCTCTGCTTCAAGGTCCGCGACCTGGCCGCCAACCATGCCGTTTATTGTCCCCGCCGATGCGGCCACGTGAGCGAGAATGGCAACGCGCCGGGCCGGCCCGACAGGAGCCTTGGCCAGCGTTTCGAACGCCAGCGTCAGCAACGCATCGCCCGCGAGGATGGCGGTCGCCTCGCCAAATTTCTTGTGGCAGGTGGGCTTTCCTCGGCGCAAGTCATCGTTGTCGAGCGCCGGCAGATCGTCATGGATGAGCGAATAAGTGTGAATGAATTCAAGCGCGCAAGCGACCGGCAGAACGGGGCTCACATCGTTGGCAAAAATTCGCGCCGATTCGAGACACAATATCGGCCGGACGCGTTTTCCCCCGGCCTGCACGCTGTAGCGCATGGCGCGATGGATCGAGGGGGGCTGCGCATTTTCGCCGGGCATCAGCCGGTCGAGGGCAGCGTCCACGGCTGCCCGGTCTTCTTCGAAAAATGCGGGGAGGTTCATCAGGTGGAGAGCGGCTCGGGCGCGCGCTCGCGGCGCGGCCGGCTAGGAATCTTCCTCACCTTCGGGATCGAAGGCCTCCGCCGCCAACTCGCCTCCGGCCTTCTTGAGCAGAATTTCCACTTTGCCCTCGGCTTGCTCCAGGTATTTCTGGCAGTCGCGCGAGAGTTGCACGCCTTCCTCGAACAGCTTCATGGCCTCGTCGAGCGACAGATTCGCGCTCTCCAGTTTTCCGACAATCTCTTCGAGGCGCGCGAGCGAATACTCAAAATCAGGCTTCTTCGCGCCTTCGGGCTTCTTTGTCGATGCAGGATTCACGGTTGTCATGGTTCACGTTCGCCGGCAATGAGCGCAAGAGCAAGTCGATCGCCCCCATCTCGCGTCGCGAAAATCGGGCGGCGGATTGCTGCCACATTCTAATGCACGCCCGAGAACCGAAACAACCGCTTTATGAAATGCCCGGATTCCGAGGCTCGTGGCATAGCCACTCTTGGGTATCAAAGCGTGTGCGCTGTCCCTTGGGCCGAGGTGCCGAGACTGCTAGAATGAGCCGGCGGAGGACCTTGTTGATTTGATCGGACTGCGACTCCTCGGACTGTTCGCTCTCGTGGCCGTGAACGGATTTTTCGCGGCGGTCGAGTTTTCATTGGTTGCCGTGCGGCATTCACGCGTGCGGCAACTGGTGGATCAGGGAAGAGTTCGCGCGAAGATCGTTATGGATTTGATCGGCAGGCTGGACCGCGTGGTCTCCGGCGTTCAGGTGGGAATCACACTCACCAGCCTGGGACTTGGCGCGCTCGGAGAATCGACGCTTGCTTCGGTCTTGAGCCCGCTGGTCGCAAACATTCCGGGCAGGCACACGATAGTGCTGGTTCATGTGGTCTCGCTTGTCGTTGCGTTTCTCTTTCTGACGACATTGCACGTCGTGCTGGGCGAACTCGTTCCGAAAAGCATGAGTTTGCAGCGTGCGGAACGTGTCGCCCTTTTGGTTGCGCCTCCGTTTCAGTGGTATCTCGAAGTGTTCCGCCCGGCGATCAGTCTGCTCGATGGGGCCAGCCGCTGGGTGCTCCGCGGACTGGGATTTTCCGGAAGCTCAAGCCACACGCAAGTTCACTCGGCGGAAGAATTGCAGATTCAGATTCAACAAGCGCGCGAACGCGGCCTCCTTGGAATGGAGGAAGAAAAATTCATCCTCGGCGCGATCGAGCTCGACCGGATGCAGGTGCGGGAGCTGATGGTGCCACGGCCGGACATTCATTTTGTTACCGCCGACGCCACTCTGGACGATGTGATGCGTATCTTCGTCACGACACAGCGCTCGCGGCTGCCCGTGTTCGAGGGCGCGGGAGAACAGGTGCTCGGATACATTCACATCAAGGACATTGTGTGGGTGTTGCTCGACCGGGAGCGGCGCGCGGAGGAAGGCTGGACCGCGGCCGAGTTCAATGTGCGGAACCTGCTTCATGAGATCGCCATCGTGCCGGAGAGCAAGCCCGCGAGCGAAATGCTTCTGGAATTGCGCACCAGCCATGGCTGGATGGCGATGGTCGTAGACGAATTCGGGACCATCCTGGGATTGCTTACGCTTGAAGACATTTTGGAACAGCTTGTCGGCGAAATTCACGATGAATTTGACGTCGTCGAAAAACCCGTTGTCGTCGGCCAAGGTGCGGATGCGGCGATGATCTTCGACGCTTCGCTCGGCTTGCGCGATCTCGAATCACAGTACAACATCGTCCTCCCGGAAGATCGCTCCTACGCCACCGTGGGAGGCTTCGTGCTCGCCCGCCTCGGTTTCATCCCACGCGGCGGGGAGAGTTTTGATTTTGATGGCTATCGCTTCACGGTGGTGGAAATGGATCGGAGGAGAGTGGCGCGCGTCAAAATCCAGCGATTGAAGACGCTGGCGGAGCGGGCCATTTCGGCGCCGGCGGCCGACACGAAGCCCGCCGACGAAAAGGTGCTCAAGCCCAAATGATCCGGCATTTCCTTCAGCGTCTCCTCTACACGCTGCCTGCGCTTTGGCTCATCCTCACGATGGTTTTCTTGATGATCCACATTGTCCCTGGCGATCCCGTGCTGCAAATGCTCGGCCAGGATGCGCGCGTCGAGGACATTGCGCAACTCCGCCATTCGCTCGGACTCGATCAGCCGCTCGGCGTGCAATACGTACGATACCTTGAGGGCCTCGCGCGCGGCGATTGGGGACAATCGATGCGCTTTGCGGCTCCCGTGCGCCCGATTGTGCTCGAGCGCTTTCCCGCAACGCTTGAATTGTCGCTTGCCGCGCTGGCCGTGTGTCTCGCCATCGCCATTCCTGCGGGAGTATTTTCCGCGCATCGCCGCGGCAGCCAGGCCGACCGCGCGACTTCATTCTTCACTTTGCTGGGCCTTTCCGTCCCCAACTTCGCGCTCGGCCCGATTTTGATTCTGGTTTTTTCCATCGAAATCGGATGGCTGCCCGTGTCGGGACGCGGAGGAATCAGCCATTTGATTTTGCCTGCCGCGACTCTTGGCGCGGCGCTCGCGGCCATCCTCACGCGCATGGTCCGCGGATCGATGATCGAGGAGCTTTCGAGCGACTACGTGCGCACGGCTCGCGCCAAGGGAATTTCGGAAACGTCGGTGCTGTTCCGGCATGCGTTTCCGAACGCGCTGATTCCCGTGATCACGATTGTGGGATTGCAGTTTGGTTCGCTGCTCGCGGGGACCATCGTCACGGAAACAATTTTCTCGTGGCCTGGAATCGGCCGCCTCGCGGTGCAGGCGATTTCGGCGCGCGACTATCCGCTGTTGCAGGGCTGTATCCTGATCATCGCCGTATCGTACGTCGCCGTGAATTTGCTCACCGATTTGGTCTACGCCATCGTCGATCCCAGGGTGCGCCTGCAATGATTCGCACCAGTTTTGTAGCTCGCCTCTTCAGAGGCGAGGCTTTTTGCTCAGTTGGGCAAAACTTGATCGGATAGACGCGCAACAAAAGAATGTCATGCGCGGGCCGAGAACAATTTCGTGAAACTATCGACATCAATTCGCCAGTTCCTTCGCACCAGCGGCCTGGGCCGCTGGGGCCTCGCCGTCACCGTCCTGCTGATCTTCTTCGCGGTCTTCGCGCCGTGGATCGCACCTGCAAATCCTTCGGCGCAAAGTCTGCCGGATCGATTGCTTTCGCCAAGCGCGCATCACTGGATGGGCACCGACGAATTGGGCCGCGACGTCTTGTCACGGACCCTGTACGGCGCGCGCGTTTCGCTGCTCGTCGGCGTGTCGGTCGTCGCCGGCGCGGGGATCGTAGGCCTGGCGCTTGGCTCCCTCTCGGGATATTTCGGCGGCGCGTTCGACCGCTTCATCAACATCGTCCTGATCAATTCGTTTCTTTCTTTTCCCGGCATTCTCCTGGCCATCGCCTTCGCGGCGTTTCTGGGGCCGGGATTGGACAAGGTCATCCTGGCGCTGGTCATCACCGGATGGGCGGGATACGCGCGCCTGGCCCGCGCCCAAGTGATGAAAGTGCGCGAGATGGAATTTATCCTCGCCGCGCGTTCGCTGGGCGCTTCGCACGCGCGCATTTTGCTGCGGCACCTGTTGCCGAACACGCTGCAACCCGTCTTGATCCAGGCGACGATCGGAATGGCGGGCGCGATTTTGGCGGAGTCGACGCTGAGCTTTCTGGGCCTGGGCGTCGTCGCGCCCACACCCAGTTGGGGCGCCATGCTCAACGACGCGCGCAATCACTTGTTTGACGCGCCACACCTGGTGGTATTTCCTGCGCTCGGAATCATGGCGGCGGTTCTCGCTTTCAACTTGATGGGAGACGCCCTGCGCGACTGGCTCGATCCGCGAACGCGCGCGTTCTTGACGACGATGGATTTGCAGCGGTGAAATATCCGAAGTAGGACCGGCTTCAGCCTGTCGCTTTGTGATTGGGCTGCAGGACGAAAGCAGACAGGCTGAAGCCTGTCCTACGCAAGGTCAAGCGTAACTTCCGCCCCGCGATTCACTCCCAGCGTGCGCGCGGCGCTGCCGCGGTTCACGGCAATTTCCACATAACCGGCCGAGCCCAGCACGGCGATCGGCTCTCCCGGATTGCCGGAAGCGAAGGTTCGCGCAAACCTCAGCACCGGCTTGCCGTTCACGGCCATCTTGATTGGCCCGCCGTCCAGAGCGCCGATGGGCAGTTCTTCCTCTGTGAGATTGGTCATCAAGTTTCCGAAAGCATCCACGCGCAGGATCACGCCCTTCACGGTCTGCCCGCTGGCCTTCGCTTTCGGCATGGCGAACCGCACAAAATCCGTGACCACCTCTCCGAAAGCCTCCGTTTGAAACGCTTTCGAGAGCCATGCGGCCGTCGGAGCGAAAACGTCACGCCCGTGAAATGTGGGGCTGACCGGATTCAAGAAATAATGTTCCGCCGTAATGTGCCGGACGGTGCATGCTTCGCGCTCGTAAATCATCGAGAGGACGCCATTGTCCGGCGCGACGAAGAATTGCTTCTCTCCGCTCACCAGGATCGGGCGGCGGTCCGTCCCCACTCCAGGGTCCACGATGACGACATGAATCGTGCGGGACGGGAAAAACTTGTAAGCGTTCGCAATCGAAAGGGCCCCGTCGAGAATGTCGTAGGGAACCACGCTGTGGTTGATGTCCACAATCCGCGCGGCAGGGTTGATGTTCAGGATAACGCCTTTCATCGATCCGACGAGGTGGTCGCTGGTGCCAAAATCCGTGGTGAGCGTGATGATGGGATCGGCCAAAGACAGTCTCCGTTTCAGACGTCGCTCGCGAATGAGGGAACGCGCGCTCGGTGCTTCACGTCTTCTGCAAACTATCGAAGGGCAACTCGCCTGTCAAGGCAGCGTGCCCGAGTGGCTACGGCATAAGTAGCACAGCCACTCTTGGCTGTGCGGTCTTTCGGTCGAAAGCGTCACAGGTCCGCGAAGTCTGAGAAAAGCGCACAGCCAAGAGTGGCTGTGCTACAAAACACCCGCACCTTGACCGCTCCATCCGCGGACGATATTCTGCTTTCAGGGCCATCACATGAAGCGGGTTTACCTCGACCATAACGCGACGACTCCAATTGCGCCCGAAGTTCTGGCGACCATGCTGCCGTACCTCACCGACGAATACGGCAATGCCAGCTCAATCCACGCGTACGGCCAGAACGCTCGAGGAGCGGTGGAGCAGGCTCGCTCGTCTGTAGCGGCTCTCGTAGGTGTGCGCGCCGCGGATATCATGTTCACGAGCGGAGGCACGGAGTCGAATAACCACGCGATCCTGGGCGCAGTGGCAGCGGCCTCCGGCAAGAACAAGCACGTGATCACGTCCGCGATTGAGCACGTTGCCGTGCTCGATCCGTGCAGGGCCTTGGCTAAGAGTGGCATCGATCTCACCGTTCTGCCGGTGGACCGCGATGGACTTGTAAATCTTGAAGATCTCCGCGCCGCAATTCGTCCCGAGACCGTCCTGATCACGCTCATGCTCGCAAACAACGAGATTGGAACGATTGAACCCATCGAAGAGATCGGCAAAATTGCCGCCGAGAAGGGAATCGTGTTTCATACCGATGCCGTGCAGGCCGCCGGAAAGATTCCCATCGACGTGGAAAAACTGGGCGTCGACCTGCTCTCGATTTCCGCGCACAAGTTTTGCGGACCAAAAGGAGTGGGCGCACTTTACATCCGAAAAGGAACGCAGCTCGGGCCCTTAATGTACGGCGGACACTCGGAACGGGATCGCCGTCCGGGAACCGAGGATGTTGCCGCCATCGCCGGCATGGGCAAAGCGGCAGAACTCGCGTTGACTGGCATGCGCAAGGACAGCGAACGCATTCGCGGATTGCGGGACCGTTTGGAGAGAGGTCTTCTCGATCGCGTGCCGCACTCCTGGGTCAACGGCGCGAGGGCGCCGCGAGTGCCCAACACGGCCAACTTGACATTCCCGTTTATCGAAGGCGAGTCCATGGTGATCGCGCTGGACCTCAAGGGACTCGCGTGCTCCACCGGAGCAGCTTGTTCGTCGGGGGCCCTAGAGCCATCGCATGTCCTGATGGCGCTCGGCCTCGCTCCAGAAGATGCGCGCGCCACGTTGCGCCTGAGCCTCGGTCACCAGACCACCGAAGACGAGATCGACTTCGCGCTCGAAACGATTCCCCCCGTGATCGAGCGGCTCCGCCAGCTTTCCCCCACGTACAAGAAGCCTGCAATCGCCTGATTTGACGCTATACTATTCAAATGGTTTCGAATTCAAATCAGAGCCTGATGACAGCCGTCGCGATGAGCGGCGGCGTGGACAGCTCGGCGGTTGCCGCGATCCTGAAGGAGCGCGGCTTTCCTGTCGTCGGCTTGACGATGCAGCTGTGGAACCAGCGCCGCCTGCCGGAGCTCGACCGCGACGGCTCGCACGGCCAGCGCTGCTGCTCGCTCGACGACGTCTATGACGCTAAGCGCGTGGCGCAACACCTCGGCATGCCTCACTACGTTGTGAACTACGAGCAGCGATTCGAGGAAACCGTAGTCCAGCCCTTTGTGGAAGAGTATCTTTCAGGCCGCACGCCCATTCCGTGCACGATGTGCAACAACCACGTGAAGTTCGATCCGCTGCTCGTGACCGCGCGCCAGATCGGCGCCGACCGCCTGGCGACCGGCCACTACGCCCGGATTCGCCGCAATGAAATCACCGGGCGCTATGAATTGCTGCGCGCGCTGGATAATTCCAAGGACCAGACCTATTTTCTATTCGGTCTCAAGCAGGAACAAATATCGCGCACGGATTTTCCTCTCGGCGAGCTCGACAAGACCGCGGTGCGCGAAATCGCCCGCCGCGCCGCTCTCCCGGTAGCGGAAAAGCCCGAGAGCCAGGAAATTTGTTTCGTGCCGTCCGGGAATTACGTCAAGTTCATCGCCGCCTACCTGGGCGAGCGAGGCGAATCGCTGGGGGAGGAAGAGGGCGACCTCGTCACCACGAGCGGCGAAGTGATTGGCCGCCACTGCGGCGTCCACAATTACACGGTAGGGCAGCGCAAAGGATTGGGCATTGCAGCGGGTAAGCCGCTCTACGTGGTGGAGTTGGATCGCGCCGCCAATCGCGTCATCGTCGGCGATGACTCCGATTTGCGCATCAACGTTTGCGAAATGCGTGACGTGAATTGGATTTCGTTCGCTTCACTGGAATTGCCCATCCGCGCGACGGTAAAAATTCGGCATCGCCACGAGCCGGCAGCAGCAATGGTCGAACCCATCGATGTAACTTCCGCGCGCGTGACCTTTGACGAACCGCAGCGCGCCATCACGCCGGGACAAGCCGCAGTCTGTTATTCGGGAGAAGTGGTACTCGGTGGGGGATGGATTCGGTAGCGGCCGGACAAGTCAGGGGCTAAAGCCCTTTCTGGTCGACCGCAAATGTTAGGGCTGAAGCCCTGACCCACAACCCATCACCTAAGTCCTACAACGCAGGAGCAACAACCCACAACCTATTACCTGCAACCTGCAATCTAGATAAACATTCCTTCGTCTTGCTGTTCGGCTGACGCTTCCACGTGGTCGATCGGGCCGCGCTTCTGCCGGGAATTCCTGAAAAAATCAATTCCCGCCTGAACGCCGCGGATCATTGCTGTGGCTCTGACCACAGGTCCCCAGATCGTCTGCCGCAGATGCGTTCCCGCTTCTTCCACCGCTTCCATGGCGCCGGTCAGAATATGATCGACGTGAATTAATTGCATGCGCAGCCGCTCGAGGGCCTCGCTCAGGATTCGATCGACCCTCTGCGCCTCGTTGCGTGCAAGACGCGTAATCTCGGAGGCGTCCGCAACGATCCCGGTAATACGCGGGGAAATATCTTCAACGAGGATCTGGACGCGCGTAATCAGGGGATTCAGCTTGGTATTGAGGTCCGCGACAGTCTGCTCAACACGCTTGGCCGTGCGGCGCATTTGGACGAATAGAGCAATCAGCATGACCGCCTGCAAAACCACGGCAAGCGCCGTCACCACCACGAAAAATGGCATCCAGCTTTCCATTCATTATCCTCGTCGCGATTACTGAGCCGCCTTGGCCTTTTCCCGCTGGTAGGCGTCGCGTCCGGCATCGACCGCCGCTGAAATCGTTTCCTTCTGCCGCACGGCAGCCGTCTTGCTCCGCTCGAGAATGTCTTCGGCCCGCTCGCGCAGTTCCCGCGCTTTGCGCTGGGCGTACTCGCGGCCTTCATCGGCCTTCGCCGCAAGAAATTCGCGCGTTTCCTCACCCGATTTCGGGGCGAACAGAATTCCGACCAGAGCGCCGATTCCGAGTCCCACCAGGAAGAAGCTTACTTTCGATCCCGCATTATTTTCCGACATGGCGTACTCCTTTCCAGACTCGAAAGTAGCACAGGGGCCCGGCAGAAGCAATCGGGGGAGCTACCGGCCCGGCAACACGGTGCCGTCTTCACCCGCCAGGTGCGCGGAGACGCGCTCGGCAAGCCCCCTGGGCACGACCTTGGCGATTTGTTCGATGCTGGCGGAGCGAAGTTGCGCAACGCTTCCGAAATTCCGAAGCAGTTTTTGAGCCGTGCGCGGGCCGACGCCGGGGATGTTTTCCAGGCCCGTCTGAATGGTGCGTTTCGCGCGGCGTTGCCTATGAAAACCCACAGCGAAGCGGTGCGTTTCATCGCGAATTTGCTGAATGAGATGGAGGATCGGAGAGTGATGTTCCAGCCGGATGGGCTGATCCTCCTGGCCGAGAACGTAGATAATTTCTTCCTGCTTCGCAATGCTGGCGACGGGCTGGTTGATGACCTCGAGTTTTTCGAGCGCCGACGCGGCCGCATGGAGCTGGCCGATTCCGCCGTCGATCAGAATCAGTCCCGGGAATGGCTTCTTCTCTTCCTGCAATCGGCGGTAGCGCCGCTCGACAGTCTCCTTCATGCTCGCGAAATCGTCGTTCCCCCATTCGCCGCGTATGATGAATTTCCGGTAATCGGATTTTTTCATTCGCCCGTCTTCCCACACGACCATTGAGGCCACGGTGTCCGAGCCCTGCAAGTGCGAAATGTCGAAGCTCTCGATTCTCCGCGGCGGTTCCGGCAGGCTGAGCGCCTGTTCAAGCGCGTCGACGATGGCCTTCGAGCTGGGTTTCAACACGCGAAAACGCTGCTCGAAAGAATGGCGCGCGTTTTTCTCCACCAGTTCCAGAAAGGCATGTTTCGCGCCGCGCTGCGGCATCAGGATTTCCACACGGCTGCGAGGCGGCTCCAAACGCGCCCCTCGCTCGGTGAGAATATCTTCAAGCAGTTCGCGATCCTCGAAGTCCATGGGCACGTGAATCGCGCGCGGCAGATACGCGGCATCGAGATAAAGCTGCTTCAAAAGCGAAGACAGAAATTCGGCCGGCTCGAATTCCACAAGGTCTTCCCAGTAAAAATCGCGCCGGTCCACGACGCGCCCTCCGCGCAGATGAAAAAGATTCACGGCGACTAGCGGCGGCTCCGCGTGCCAAGCGAGGACATCAATGTCGTCCCCTTGCGCGGCTGCGATTTTTTGGCGTTCCTCGATCTCGGAAAGCGTGTGCAGGAGGTCCCGATACGCCGCGGCTTGCTCGAAGCGTTCGGTGTCGGAAGCCTCCATCATGCGCGATTCGAGGCTCTCCATCAGGTCGTGGCGGCGGCCCTCCAGGAACAATTTCGTGTCGCGCGCCGCTTCCGCATATTTCTCATCCGTGGCGAGGCCGGGAACGCATGGTCCATGGCAGCGTCGAATGTAATACTGCAGGCAGGGCCGCGGGTGCGCGCGCGTCAGGTCCACCGTGCAGGAAGGAATGCGGAACGTTTTGTGGATGAAGTGGACGATCCGGTACGCAAGGCTGTGCGGAAAGAACGGCCCGAAGTAAATCGAGCCGTCTTTGATCAGGCGCCGCGTCACGTACACGCGCGGAAATTTCTCGAACGCGGTGTATCGAATGTACGGATACGTCTTGTCGTCGCGCAGCAGCACATTGAATTTCGGCTTATACTGCTTGATCAGACTGTTTTCGAGCGCCAGGGCTTCGCGCTCGTTGTCCACGACAATGTAGTCAAGATCCGCGATTTCCCGCACCAGGGAGCCGGTCTTGGCATCCACCCAGCGGGATTCGAGGAAATACGATTTCACGCGATTGCGCAGGGAACTCGATTTCCCTACATACAAAACATTTCCCAGGGCGTCCTTGAACAGATAGACGCCCGGCTCTGCGGGAAAGCTGGCGGCTTTTTGATCGAGTTCCATTGCGGGAGTAGAATGAGAGGCGCGGCAATCCGCTCTCGGGCAACACCCATGATAGCAAAGTGAATCTTAATCTGCGCGCCACATGAACCGACTGGCTTACATCGTTTTCGGGATCTTTTTATTCGCAGGGGCTCGATCCCTGTGCGCGCAGCAAGTGAATCCGAGAGTTCCCCCACCTCCGCCTCCGGCAGAAACGCCGGCCGCGCCCCCCGCCGCAACCACAGCCGCGCCGCCGGCAGTACCCCCGCCTGCCGCAAGGCAGCCAATTGATCCGACCGTTCCGCCGCCTCCTCCTTCGGAGGATTCGACACCCGATACTCCGGCCGCGCCTTCCGGGCCTGTCTTCGACCCGCTCCACGCGGAACGGAGCTTGGATGTTGGCAAGTTCTATCTCAATAAGGGATCCTACGACGCCGCGATCGACCGTTTCGTGGAAGCTTCCAACTACCAGCCCGGTTTGGCAATGCCGTGGAAACTGCTAGGCGAGGCTTACGAAAAAAAACACGAATACTCCAAGGCCGTTGAATCCTACAATAAATATCTTCAAATCCTCCCCCACGCAGCAGACGCCGCCAAAATAAAGAAAACCATCTCCGACCTCGAAGAAAAAACCGCGCAGGAATCTCCCAAAAAAGCGGAACGCCAGTAGCACAGACTTCAGTCTGTGGCGTTCCATTGGGTCTTGGCTGGCGCGGCCGTCCTGAGCGAACTGGCAGAAGGCCACAGACTGAAGTCTGTGCTACCTGTCACGCCGCGCACGCCTTGGCGAATGTCGCAACTTTGAGATAGTCGGCTATCGCACGTGCTCGAGGAATTTTCGAGCGCGGGCGTAGTGCGCAAACCGTTTTTCCTCGGCCCGAAATTCCGGTGAGTGCGCCTGCAGCCCGCATGCCGCGGCGCGCAACGGATGCTTCACGTGCAACATTTCGTGATAGAGGATGAATTCCACCGCGTAGGATGGCACTTCGGCATGGTCCAGCCGCTTGTTCATCACGATCTGGTCGAGCGAAGGATCGTAGCAGCCAAACTGGGAGCGCCAGGGCCGCACGCTCCATCCCAGCCGAGGGCGGCGAAGGCGCCCCTCGAAATATTCGACGTTGAGCGAAGCGAACATGGGATCCAGATCGTGCGCCGAGCCGAGCGGATTATCCTGGATGCGCCTTGCGCGCTTGCGGCGAACGCGCGCGATGTGCCGCCTCGTCGTGTGCGCCAGCGCGAACTGGCGATAGAGATCGCGCAACTCGCGAGGCACGCGGCGGCGATACATTTGCCCGAGCAAAATCGCGGCGGCGGCTTCGATCACTGGGACAGGCGCCTGATGCAAAATATCGGAAAGCCGCACGTAGGCCACATCCTGTCGCAATCGCAGCGTGTGCGAGAGATTGGCGTACGGGTACAACTCCACTTGAAATTGCGGCGGTCGGCCCTGGCATCCCAGTCGCGTGAAGATACGTTGAAAAACGCGGTCGCCCCCAGGAAGCGCGGAAGGCTCGCGATGGTCTTTCCTCAGACTTGAAGATCCTTTCACGACGGGTTGCGCCGCACCGGCGGCGCGGACGCTCCCTTGGAAGCCTTCTCCACATCCTTCGCCGCGTCCTGCGTGGCTTCGATCGCGTCCTCAAGATTCGATTTATACGTTTGGTGTTCCGGACCATTGATGGCCAGACCTTGAAGGTAGGGCAGGAATTCCTTGATCCCGGCCTGCATCGCCTTCACACCGTCGCGGATGTCCTGCTGTTTTTCGATTCCGATTTCGATTAAGTCGGCGGCATCATCGATGCAGCCCGTGTAGCCGTTAATCAGGCTGTTCAGGCGATCGGTCCTTTTCTGGTCCGTCGGGTCGAGGTGCGCGAACTCATACTGGAGTTTCTTGATGCGGTCCGAGGCGAAAGTTGCAAACAGCATGATGCGCGGGCCCGTCGCCCCCGCTTCGCGAATCTTGTCGGCCTCCGCTTCCGAAAGGTACTCCTTCTTTTGGGGAGCGGCGTTAGCCATGCTTGCGGGAACAGCGCTCAGAATCGCAGCGAAGAGCAACACGGCGCCCGGTAAGGTGATGGATCGCATGGGACACCTCAAGGATCTGATTTCGGCGAATTGCGCTCCGGCTTTCGCGGAAAAAGTTCGTCGATGAGCACGTTCTGATCCGCGAATAAATCGTTCCGAACCACCCGGAAAAATGGACGCTTGTCCACATTCAGTGTAAGAATCAGATCGTCAATGCGCCGGATGGTTTCTCGAAGGCTGATCTGAAGCTCCTTGAATCCCGCTGGTTTCCGCTCCGCGTCAACGCCCATGCCGTTCAGCGCCGTGACCATGTCATGAACTTCGTCGCGATATTGTTCGAGAGTGTGCAGGGAAGCGACCTCGTCATCAGCTCTCAGTTGCCTCTTTGCCAGTTCGACCTGCTCGTCTCCCAATTTAGCCAGCGCGCGCGATTTGCGGACCGGGTCGGTCTCATGCTGGTATTTCGCCAGCTCCTCTGCCAAACGGTCCTGCGCGGCGAGCGGAGCGCAGAGCGACAGCGCCGCGATCAAGCCGATCCGAATTTTAGCCGCCACCTTCATCTTGGAAGGAAGAAGAACGTCTTCATCCACTTTTACTTTTTCTTGATCTGCCCCAGTTCTTTCTGCAGGACGGGGATGCGGTGGCGCGCCTGAAAATCCTGAGTGTCGTGCTGCCCGCCGTCTTGATCGAGGAACATCTGATACGCCTCGATGGCCTCCGCCTTACGGGAAAGTTTATCGTAGCAGATTGCGCGAACAAACCACGATCCGGGCTTCGGAGTTTCCAGTTTGGCAAGACGGTCCATCGTCTCGAGCGCCTGTGCGTAGTTTTCATTCAGATAAAATGCGTCGGCGAGATCGCGAAGCGCGTCCACGTCTTGTGCATTCTGCGCGTACACCTGTTCCAAGACGCGGACGGCGCTCGGATAATCGTGCAACTCGATGTCCACGTGGCCCATCCACTCGGCCAGCTCCGAATCTTTGGGCGACAACGAAATCGCCTGCTTCAGCGCGTCTCCCGCCTCTTTCCACTTTTTCTGCTGCATGTAGATTTCGCCGCGCATTTTCAGCGCATCGGCGGGAGGCGCGGCGCCCGCGTCGGACAGGTCAAGCTCGGCAAGTGCTTCATCGAACCGGCTGAGATTCAGGAGCGCCGAAGCCCGGTCAAAATGCGCGGACCTGTCTCCCGGGTTGAGCTTCAAATATTCCGCGAGGGAATTGGCCGCCGCCTCATACTTTTTTTGCGCCAAAAGAGCGCTCGCAAGCCCCAGTTGTGCCGGGGCCGCGTCGCTCCGCGATGCGATGGCCGCGCGGAATTGCTCTTCCGCGCCGGCCGCGTCATTGGATCGAAGCAGAACGCGGCCCAGTGCGAAGTGAGCTTCATAATCCTTTGGCGAAAGAGCAAGCGCGGCGCGATATTGCTCGATGGCCTCCGGAAATTTGCCGGCATGTTCCAGAGAGAAACCGGCGAGGAAGCGCGGCCGGCTTTCCGTGGGCTGCAACTCGGCCGCATGGCGAAACCCTTCCGCCGCCGCGGCGGGATCTGTATCCATCAGTACCAGGCCGAGATTCAAGTGTGCCGCCGCCATCTTGGGGTCGAGCGCAATCGCGCGCGAGAATTCGCTCTTCGCATCTTCGGTGCGCTTCAATCCCACATAGGCAAATCCCAGCTGGAAATGCGGGTAGGCCTCGTCCGGACGCTGCGCAATGTATTTCTGAAGCGGATCGAGCGCCGCGGCGAAATCCATCTTGTCGATGGCCTCATTTGCCTGCTGCAGCAAAGGCGCGAGCGGGTCTTCCTTTTCTTGAGGCGCGGAGGTTGCCTGCGGTTTCGCGGGAGTTTTCCGCTGGGACTGCGCGGCCAGTGAAATTCCTGTTACGGCGATCCATGCGGATGCCAATCCAACTCGGAACCATCGCGCCGCGAAATCGTTCCCGCAATACATTCGCATCACTTGTTGCGCGCGACGGCAGACGGCGCGCCATGATTGTGATTTGCGTGATTATTTGCAAGGACGCGCGAAAGAAATTTGCCTGTAGACGAATGCGAATTGCGCGCGACTTGCTCGGGCGTTCCGGTAGCGACGATCTTTCCGCCCTGCACCCCGCCTTCCGGCCCGAGGTCGATAATCCAATCCGACGATTTGATGATGTCCAGATTGTGCTCGATGACCAGAATCGACGCGCCCCCGTCGATCAGCTTGCGGAACGCCGTCAGCAATTTCTGTATGTCGTCGAAGTGCAGGCCGGTCGTGGGTTCGTCGAAAATATACAAGACCCCCTCGTTTGCCTGCGTGGTGAGATGCGCGGCGAGCTTCAGGCGTTGCGCCTCGCCGCCGGAGAGCGTCGTCGCGGACTGCCCCAGCCGCAAATAGCCGAGCCCCACTTCGTCCAAAATTCTCAGCTTCGAAGTGATTTTCGGCACTCCAGCGAAAAAGACTAGCGCCTCGCGCACCGTCAGTTGCAGCACTTCGTGCACGTTCTTTTCGCGGTAGCGCACTTCGAGGACGCCGCTCTTGAACCGCGTCCCGCGGCACTCCTCGCAAATCAGCTCGACGTCCGCAAGGAACTGCATCTCCACGGTGACGATGCCTTCTCCCTGGCAAGCTTCGCAGCGCCCTCCGGGAATGTTGAAGGAAAAATGCCCGGCCGTGTAGCCCCGCTTTTTCGCTTCCGGAGTGGAAGCAAACGCCTCGCGGATCGCGTCAAACGCCTTGAGATACGTGGACGGATTCGATCGCGGCGTACGTCCGATCGGAGACTGGTCGACGAGCACGACGCTTTGCAGCTGATGGTCTCCTTCGATCCGGTCGCACAATTCCTGAAACTTTCCGCCGGTTCGTTTCGCTTCGATCGCTTTATAAATCACGTCGTGCACGAGCGTGGATTTTCCCGATCCCGATACGCCCGTGATCGCGACCAGCATGTGGAGAGGAATCATCAGATCGATGTTCTGAAGATTGTGCGCGCGCGCTCCGTGGATTCGCAGAAACCGGCCGCTCGGTTTGTGCCGCAGCGTTGGGACAGGAATGCGCAATTCGCCGTTGAGGTAGCGCGCCGTCAGGGATTCGCGGCTCTGCAAAAGTTCGCTGCGCGGCCCGGCAAAGAGCAGGCTCCCGCCATGTTCCCCCGCGCCCGGCCCCAAATCGATCACATAGTCGGCCGCAGCAATCATGTCCGGATCGTGCTCGACCACGAGGATCGTATTGCCCAGGTCGCGCAGGTGCTTCAGGATGTCGATCAAGCGGTGCGTATCGCGCGGATGCAGACCGATGGAGGGCTCGTCGAGCACATAGAGCGCGCCGACGAGATGCGACCCGAGCGAGGTTGCCAGTTGAATGCGCTGCGCTTCGCCGCCGGAAAGCGTCGAGGAGAGCCGGTCGAGCGACAAATAATCCAGTCCCACCTCGTCAAGGAAAAGAAGCCGCTGACGAATTTCTTCCAAGATTTTGTCGGCGATCGCTGCCTGCTCCGCGCTCAATTCCAGACTGTCCATGAAACGCCGCGCCTGGGCCACTGTCATGGCGCAGACTTCGGTGATGGCTTTTCCCGACACGCGCACCGCGCGCGCCTCGGCGCGGAGTCGCGATCCATTGCAATCAGGGCAGAGCGCATAGCCGCGGTAGCGGCTCAGGAACACACGCACGTGAAGCTTGTATTTCTTCCGCTCGAGCCACTGAAAGAAACCGTTCACGCCCACATAGTCGGATTTGGGGTCGCCTTCAATGATTTGGTTTTGCTGCGCGGCGGTCAGATGCCGGAAGGGAACATCCATGGGGATGTGGTTGGCGCGCGCGAATTTTTTCAGTTCCAGAACCACGGCGCGATAGCGCGGCTTGGTCCACGGTTGTATCGCCCCTTCGTTGAGAGATTTCCCCCGATCGGGAATCACAAGATTGATATCGAAATCGACGGTATTTCCAAATCCCTGGCAGCGCGGACACGCGCCATACGGATTGTTGAACGAAAATAATCGCGGCTCCGGCTCCTGATACACCGCGCCGCACGTCTTGCACTCGAACCGCTCGTTGAACACCATCCGCTCCGCGGGCCCGCCAGCCGCCTCCAGCACAAATTCGAGGATGGCCTCGCCGCGTCCTTCGCGGTAGCAAATCTCGACCGAGTCGACAAGCCGCGAGCGCATGTCCGGCCCGATCACGAGCCGGTCGACAACGACATACACGGGCTGCGAAAAATCGATGTCGAGCAGCGTTTCAGGAGAAGAGAATTCGTGCACCCGTCCCGCTTGATAGAGCCTTTGAAATCCTCGGCGCTGCAAACCGGCCAGCGCCAGCCGGATCGTTTCGGGAGACGGTTTTCCCGCTTTTTTCGCGGCATTTCGCCGCGGCGGAGAAGCGGGCGCAGGCGCGCCCTGTGGAGAAGCTGCCGCAAGATCGAGCGTGTACAACACGTAAAATCGGCGCCCTTGCTGCAAAGCAAGAACGCACGCGGCGATTTCGTCCATCGAATCCTTGCGCACTTCGCTGCCGCACTTCGTGCAAAACGTGCGGCCCGCGCGCGCGTAGAGCAGGCGCAGATAATCGTAAATTTCGGTAGCCGTCGCCACGGTCGAGCGCGGATTCCGCGTCGAATTTTTCTGCTTGATCGCGATGGCGGGCGCGATTCCGGTAATCTCATCCACATCGGGTTTCTCAATGCGCTCGAGGAACTGCCGCGCATACGCCGAAAGCGATTCGATGTACCGCCGCTGCCCCTCGGCGTAAATCGTGTCAAACGCAAGACTCGATTTGCCAGATCCCGAAACCCCGGTCACGACGGTGATGGCGTTATGCGGAATGTCGAAGCTGATGTTCTTGAGGTTGTGAACGCGCGCTCCGAGCACATGGATCGCCTCTTGCTCGGCAGCTTCCGCAACGGAGCTCGTCGCCAACGGCTCTGCATCGGAATGTTCTCTTGCAGCCACGCAGCCCCCTCCTCAGCGCCTTCGGCGACGCACATCTAAACTGACGATTATACGTCGCCGCATGAAGCAGGGCAATTGACCCTTCCCGCTAAATACTGACTCAGTTTAATTCTGGAGGGACCAAACGGCTGCCCGCCCCAAAAACGGGCGGCCTCTACAAAACCCATCAACAGCAAGGCAGGACGGTTTTGTAGCGCCCGTTCCGTCCCGTGCATTTCGGGACGGAACGGGCATCCTCCCTTGGGAGCGCGCGCAGTATCTACAATCGACTATACCCCCCTCGGTAAAAACATCGCCAATACGGATCGCTATTTAGAAAGGGAAGAGCATCGTCGCAAGAGAGTTCCAGACAGATTGCAACCGATAACCCTCCGCGCTAGACTGCGTGCATTATCCGGCGCAAAAGAAAGTGAGGGAGATTTGCGAGAGCCCACAAATGATCTATTCGCGTTGCTTGGCGGCAGCGTGTTTACACGCCGCCGACTGATCCAAAGCCTCGCGGCCGTTCTTACGCCTGCCGCATTGGTTACAAAGGCATGCTCGGCCGATGCTCCTCAACGCGCCCCTATTGCGAGTGCGACTGAGGTGTCCTACAATCCCGCCCTTCTCCCCCCAGGCATTCGCTCTCGATTCGTCAATAACATCAACGGTCTCCAGATGCATGTGCTCGAAGCAGGCTTCGAGTCGAAGGATCGCCCCTGTGTAGTGCTCCTTCACGGATTCCCCGAGCTCGCGTACAGCTGGCGAAAAGTAATGCTGCCCATTGCCTCGGCAGGGTTTCATGTGATTGCGCCAGACCGGAGGGCCTACGGGCGAACTTCGGGCTGGAACGTCGGCTATGACGATGACATCGGCCCCTTCAATACGCTCAATCAAGTCAAAGACATCCTGGCGCTAGTTTTGGCGTTCGGCTACCGCTCCGTGGCCGCCGTGATCGGACACGACCAGGGCTCACCGATTGCCTCCTGGGCTTCCCTCGTGCGACCGGATGTATTTCGTTCCGTAGTGATGATGAGTTCGCCATTTGCAGGCCCACCGACGCTGCCGTTCAATACTTCAGAGATGCCGCAAGTGGACGCCGCAAAGGCCGTGCCCGTAGACCCTATCGATGAGGAACTGGCCGCGCTGAACCCTCCGCGGAAGTACTACCAGAAATATTACTCGACGCGCCCAGCCAATGAAGACATCTGGCACCCGCTGCAGGGCGTTCATGCCTTTTTGCGCGCCTACTATCACATGAAGAGCGCGGACTGGAAACAGAACGCTCCCTTCCCGCTCAAAGCGAGAACCGCCAGCGAGTGGGCCAAGCTGCCCCGGTACTACGTGATGGACCTGAATAAGAATATGGCGGAGACCGTCGCCCCCGAAATGCCATCGGCGACCGCGATCGCCGCGTGTAAGTGGCTGCCCGAAAATGAACTCAAGGTCTATAGCTCGGAGTTTGGAAGAACGGGGTTCCAGGGCGGACTGAATGGCTATCGCGTCCGATGGTCCGTTAAGGATCCTGCGGAATTGCAACTGTTCTCCGGCCGTTCGATTGATGTCCCCTCGCTTTTTGTCAGCGGGAAGAGCGACTGGGCCGTCTTTCAAACCCCAGGAGACTTCGAGAAAATGCAGAAGACGGGCTGCACTCGAATGTCGGGGGTGCATCTGTTGGAGGGCGCCGGACACTGGGTACAGCAAGAGCAGCCGGAGGAAGTGAGCAAATTGCTCGTGCAGTTTCTTCTCGACAAGTCGCAACACGAGAATAAGTCGTGAGTTGACCGATCTAGTCGGCGCCCGAACATTTACACGCTCGGAAAATGAAGCCCAGACGTATAGCCGCGTTCTCTGAACGTCTCTCTGCACATTCCCCAGTTCATAGTCCCCCGCGATCCAGTCTTGCGCTACTCTGAGAATTAGCAAGAAACTGCGAGGTTCAAACTATCGTGGCGTCAGCTTCAAAAACGGCTCCCAATCGAGGCGTCCTTCACCCATTCGACAGGAAATATGGAACGGACACGAGCGGCTATCTCGGCCCGGAAGATCTTGTCAAGGGCCGGGCGAATGACGCGCTAAACCACGGCTATTCGGCGATTGCCCCATCCGTGTTTCACGAAGCGTGCCGGCGTTGGCGCGAAACTTTGCCCGCAGTGTCAGGAAGAATCGAAGCGTACAGCTTCGTCGATGTTGGAGCAGGCAAGGGACGTGCGCTCCTGCTTGCTGCGGGACTTCCATTTTGGAAAGTCATTGGCGTGGAGGTCAGCGAGGAATTGTCACGCATCGCGCAACGAAACGTCGCGCGATGGTCCCGCGTCGCAAAACCAAAGTCAAAGATTCGCGTGATCCACGAGGATGCGGCGAAATTCCGCTGGCCGCGAACCCCGCTGCTCGTCTACTTGTACAATCCGTTCTCCTGCTCGCTGGTCGCTCAGATGGCGGAAAATCTCGCAGCCGTGGCAGCCTCCGGCTCGGGCCTAGTGGACCTGCTCTACGTAAATCCAACCTGCACGGACACATTAACCAGCCAGGGCCTTTTCGTCCGCCTCTGGACGGCGCGAATTCCAATGGACGAAGCCGACCAAAAGGCCGATCCCTACGGCACAACCTCTGACCTCGTTTCGGCTTACCGTCTCATGTGACTGGTTTTGTAGCGCTCGTCCGCCGCGGCGGACGAGCATTTGCTTGAACCAACGCCGTGCCCGCCTGAAGGCGGCCTCTACAGGAACTGCCAAATCGTCTGTGTGACATTCATCACGCGATAGCGTGACCGGACTCACTGTGGCAATTCACCAGGTCTGTCTAAATAGCGACTTGGCGCGCCGATACTGCTCTCGGCCACAGGAGCCTTGCCATGACTCACGCAACGCACCCCGATGTCCACATTCCGGGCACGTACATGTTCGACGGCAAAGCGGCCATGAAGGGCTATGCGCTGAACAAAATGTGCTACTCGTTCAACAGCAAAGAGAACCGCGACGAGTTCGTGAAGGACGAAGACGCGTACTGCACGAAATATGGTCTCAACGACGAGCAGCGCGCGGCCATCAAGGCGCGCAACGTCCTGGCGTTGATCCACGCGGGCGGCTGCATTTACTATCTCGCGAAATTCGCGGGAATTTTCGGCCTTTCCGTGCAGGATGTGGGCGCTCAGCAGACCGGCATGTCCGTGGATGAATTCAAAAAAATGGTAAGAGCACAGGGGGATTAGCACATGGCGCGCATCATTGGCGGACTCACGACGTCTCACATCCCGTCGATCGGGAATGCGGTTCCCAGGGAAGCGCAACTGGTCAACGACCCGTACTGGAAACCTTTTTTTGCAGGCTATCCCCCAGCGCGGGAATGGGTCCAAAAAGTGAAGCCGGACGTGGCCATTGTCATCTACAACGACCACGGCCTGAATTTCTTCCTCAACAACATGCCCACATTTTCGATTGGCGCTGCGGCGGAGTACCGCAACGCAGACGAAGGTTGGGGCATCCCCACGATTCCGCCATTCAAAGGCGACCCGGATCTTTCCTGGCACATCATCGAATCCGTCGTCGAGGACGAGTTCGACGTGGCTTCATGCCAGGAGATGCTGGTAGATCACGGTTTTACCGTACCCATGTCGTTGTTCTGGCCCAATAATTCCTATTCCGGCGTGAAAACGATCCCGGTCTGCATCAACACGGTGCAGCATCCGCTGCCGACTCCCATGCGCTGCTTCAAATTCGGGCAGGCGATAGGCCGCGCCATCGAATCGTACCCGAAGGACATCAACGTGTTGGTGATGGGCACAGGCGGACTGTCTCATCAGCTCGATGGAGAGCGCGCTGGCTTCATCAACAAGGAATTCGACCTGCTGTGCATGGAAAAGATCGTCAACGATCCGGAAGCTCTGGCCCGCTACTCGATCCCCGAGCTTGTGCGTCTCTCGGGCGCCCAGGGCGCCGAATTCATTCTCTGGCTGACGATGCGCGGCGCTCTCGGAGACAAAGTGAAGAAGATTCACAGCAACTACTACGTGGCCATCTCCAACACGGCGACGGCCTTGATGGTGCTGGAAAAGGCAGCGTAGCTTTACCTGCCGATCCCGGCCACACCGAAGGCCTGATTGACCAGGTCCAGCGCATCGGTAAGGCTCATCCGCGATACCGCTTTATAAACCTGAGTTCGCAAGTCGTGGTCCAACGTGAAGGCGCGCACTTCCGCATGGGTCGCCAACTTATTTAATTGACCGGAATCTCTCAGCTCCTTGTATTTGATCATCCTGTCCATCGCCGGTTGATACTTCGTCTTCTCCCACTCGTCGAGTGAAAGTTGGTAGTCGGGATTGATCATTTTTTGATCGATCAGGACAAGCAGAACATGAGTGGCCTGCGCGGGGGAAAGGTCGGCAGCGCTGGAATTGCCCCCCGTATCCTCGTTCTGGGATGACGCGGGTCCCATAAAGGCGGGCATAGACAATTCCATGCCGAAGCGAATAACCTCCACCTGATGCACCGAAACCCGTGCGTAGTCTGGCAGCTCTAACTTGTCCGCGAGCGTATTCAAGATTTGCACAACGCTCTTCTCTGGTATCCCCGGATTCCTGCCGAGTTTGTAATTGATTTCGGCCTGCACCACGCGCTGCTCCACGATCTCCCGCATGATCGGGGGAATCTCGCCAAAGGAATGCGGAAAGTCGAGGATGTCGTCCACCAGCGCGAGAACCGAATTTCCGTCGCTCGGATTTTCCAGCTTGGCTTGCTCGTCTACCTTGTTCCAAGGCGACTTGTATGGCCGGCTTTGGCCAGTTGGAGGATTCTGTCCGGCCTTTGCAATGCGCTGGCTCCAAATAACGGAGATGCCAAATAGCGCCAAGACGACGGGTCCCAATAACCACAGGCGATTTCTCATCTCCGCCTCCGCGCACCCGCGACGTAGCTGGCCGCAAAGTACAATCACAGACATTTTACACCCCACTGCAAACCGGACGCCTCGGGCACACCAGTTTTGTCCGGCGTGAAGTGCGTCGTATACTCTCCCGCCTGAGGGGAGCCATGTCATCGTTCGAACGAATCATTTGGATTGTGCTGGATAGCGTGGGGATCGGCGCGCTTCCCGACGCAGCGGATTACGACGACGTGGGCCGCGACACGCTCGGCCACATCGCTAAATCCCGCCCGCTGGCGTTGCCGAACCTTATACGCCTCGGACTTGCGAATATAGCCCCGCTCGCCCACCTGACACCTTCGGCGCGTCCTGAGGGCTGCTATGGCAAAGGCGCCACCCATTCACCGGGCAAGGACACGACGACGGGGCACTGGGAGATGGCCGGCATCTGGCTGCCGCAGGCATTTCCGGTTTATAAGCACGGTTTTCCGCGCGAATTGATCGATCAGTTCGAACGCGCCATCGGACGCAAGACGATCGGCAACAAGCCCGCCTCAGGAACCGAAATCATCAAAGAACTAGGCGAGGAACACGTTCGAACGGGCTTCCCGATCGTTTACACCTCAGGCGACAGCGTTTTTCAAATCGCGGCGCACGAAGACGTGATCCCTATCGCCGAGCTCTACCGAATGTGCGAAATTGCCCGGAAAATGCTGGACGGGCCGAACAAAGTGGGCCGCGTGATCGCCCGGCCGTTCACGGGCGCGCCGGGAAACTTTCGGCGCACCGAGCGCCGCCACGATTACGCGGTCGAGCCGCCACGGCCCATGCTGATGGACGTGCTCGTCGAGAGGAAAATTCCGATCTTCGGCATCGGCAAAATTCACGATATCTACAACGGCCGCGGCGTCGACCGTTACGTCACGACGAAAAGCAACATGGACGGCATGCAGAAATTGCATGCCACGCTTGCGGACCAGAAGGCCGGCCTCATCTTCGCCAATCTCGTGGATTTCGACATGCTTTACGGGCACCGCAAAGATGTGGAGGGGTTTGCTAAATCGCTCGAGGAATTCGACGCGCTTCTTGCGCCGCTGCTGAAGGCACTGGGGCCGCGAGACTTGCTGATGATCACCGCCGATCATGGCTGCGATCCCGATCCGGCGTGGCCGACGACCGATCACTCGCGCGAGTACGTCCCTATTGTCACGTACAGTCCGACGGGGAAGCGCGGCGTCAACCTGGGCATCCGGGATACGCTTGCCGACATGGGCCAGACGATCGCCGACAATTTTGGCGGCGCGATTCCGCACGGCAAAAGTTTCCTGAACCAGATTTCAAACGATTGAAAAATTTCTTCAAAGCAACGTAATGAGGGGCTGCTGTAGCCCGCGTCTTCAGACGCGGGGGTTTTCGCTCCCGACGTGCGAGGCCCCTCGCCTCTGAAGAAGCGAGCTACAAAAACCTAATTGCCGGAGGACGGCGCGCGGGACGCGTAGTATCCGGTGCGCGTTCGCACCGTCAGTTTTCCCGCGCCGCGTGGCGGCGTCACCTGAACAGACACGGTGCGGAAAGATCCATCGTGCGCCGCATTGGTCGGATAGTAGGCCAGCGTGTATTGGTTGCGGATATCGTGCGCAATTTGCGTGCAGATCGATTCCGTGTCGTCGGCGGTTTCCGGAAAAAAGGCCAGGCCGCCGGTGGCGTTTGCCAGGTCGCTCAGCGCGCCTCGCGCTTTCTTCATGGCGCGATGGTTATGCTTGATGTCGTCGTCGCTAAAGACTCCCACGGCATAAATCACGGTGTCGGCCCGCTGCGCTTGCTCCACCACATTTTCCAGACTGTGCCGGCTGGCATTGTCTTCACCATCGGTCACAACCAGGAGAACTTTCTTGTCGCGCGTGCCTTTTTTCAGATGATCGAGAGAGCCGATGACGGCGTCGTAGAGCGCCGTGCTGCCGCGCGCATCAATTCGCTCCAGCGCCGTTCTCATCTCCGCGAGATCGCTGGTGAAATCGTGCTCGGTGTCCAGATAGTAGTCGTCGTTGAAATTGACGACGAATCCTTCGTCCTGCGGATTGGAGGTCTTGACAAATGTGAGCGCCGCCGCATTCACCTGCGGGCGCTTGTCCCTCATGCTGCCGCTATTGTCCACAACCAGGCCAAAACTGACCGGCACGTCTTCCTGCTTGAAGACGGAAAGCTTTTGCTCGACCTTATCTTCGACCACCCGGAAACTATCTTCCATCAGTCCGGGAACAAACACGCTGCGGTCGTTGAGCACGGACACATGCAGGACGACCAGGTTGACTTGCGACTTGATTTTGTAAGTCCCCTGCGGCATTTCCTGCGGGGGAGCATTTGGCGGCGGAGGTTGTTGAGAAGGAGATATGGGCGCTTGCTGTTGCTGCGCGAACGCACCCGCCGCAAAGAACACACCCATAGCCGCGAGGAAAAAGGTGATCAGAAAAACGGTAACGCGGCCGCAGCTATTGGTTCGGGGCGTAGTAGCCGGTCTTTGCGTAGACGTTGAGGGGGGGAAGTCCCTTAGGTGGCCGCAGTTTGACCTTGATCTTTCGCCACGCGCCGTTGTTGTGCGCGTTGCTTGATTTATATCCGATGACATATTGGTTTCGGAGCTCCATTCCGATCTTCGCGGCAATGTCGGGCAGTTCGCCAAGATTTCCCACGGGAAAGACACGGCCTCCGGTCATTTCCGTCATTTCAGAAAGCAGCGAGGGCCCTTCCAATTCTTCTGGCGTCCTGGAACGTATGCCGATCGGATCGAAGATGCCAATTGCGTAGAGCTGGCAGTCGGCCTCTTTTAGATAGTTCTTAACATCGTTCTCATTGTACCGACTATGATTATCTCCTCCATCCGATATGATGAGCAAGGCCCGCTTGCCGTTGTGTGCACCCCTCATCTGGCTGAGCCCGAGATAGATGGCATCGAGGAGCGCGGTGCGCCCTCGCGAGGCGGTGAACATCATGCGGTTCTGCAGTTCATCCACGCTGCTGGTGAAGCCGCTGGTCAATTCGGCGCGATCGTTGAAACTTACCAGGAAAAATTGGTCCAGCGGATTCGCCGTGCGCATGAATTGCACGGCGGCCTCGCGCGCTTTTTCAACCTTGTCCGACATGCTGCCGCTCATGTCGAAAACCAGGCCGATCGAAACCGGCACATCCTCGCTCGACATGGTGAGAACTTCCTGCTCGACGCCGTCTTCAAATACGCGAAAATGTCCTTTTTCGAGCCCGGTGACGAGACGGTCCAACGGATCCGTGACCGTGAGGTTCACAAGGGTCATGTCTACATCAACTTTGATCCCTTGCCCTGGTTTGATAATTGGTTCGGGGGGTAATTTCGGAGGCTTGACGGGGCCTTGGGTCTGACTAAACGCGGCTGCGGCAATCAGAGCGCACACAACAAGGGCGAATCCGCGGAGACATTCCCGTTTTTGTCCTGCCATCACCGCATTGCCTGCCTTCGCCGACGTTGCCCGGGCGGTTACGGCCGGTTCCGACTAGCGAACCATAAAACTATTCTACCACCCGGGAGAGTCCGCGCAAGTCCCACGCTTGTCTTTTGACAATTAATTTACTTTTGGGGCCGATTCACGAGTCTTAATCGCCATGCTACGGGCTGCGTGCAGGTTTGTTCGAACACTGTGATAGGATTTCTAAGTTTCGCTGCCCATCTCGTAAATCGGCGCGCGGAGAGAAAACTTTATGGCCATCGCTGTGATTCCCGCCCGTTATTCCGCCACCCGCTTGCCGGGCAAGCCCCTCGTGTCTCTCGCCGGAAAGCCCATGATCCAACGTGTGTGGGAGCGGACGCGGCAGGCCAAGAGCATCAGCCGCGTGATCATCGCTACCGATGACGAACGCATCCTGAAAGCAGCGGCTGGATTTGGGGCCGAGGCGGTCATGACCCGTTTGGAACACCGCTCCGGCACCGAGCGAGTGGCGGAAGTGGCCGTGCACCTTTCTGGTTCAGGAGAAGAAGATTTCGTGAATGTGCAAGGGGACGAGCCGCTTGTCGAGCCGGAAGCGATTGACACCCTCGTCGAGGCCATGGAGTCGGAGGATGGCGTTTCGGTGGCCACGCTCATGGTTCCCATCGCGAAGCCCGCCGACATCATGGACCCGAATATCGTGAAGGTCGTTCTCGATTTCGACGGCAACGCGCTCTATTTTTCACGAGCACCCATCCCGTGGGTGCGCGACCGCGACGCCCCGGTGCACGCGCAGCATATGAAGCATCTCGGGCTGTACGCGTTTCGGCGCGCCGCCCTGCTCGATTTTCCGACGCTGCCGCTCGGAGACCTCGAGCGCATCGAGCAGCTCGAACAGCTTCGCTGGATGGAAAATGGATACAAGATTCGAGTCGCCGAAACGCAACACGATTCGATCAGCGTGGATGTGCAGGAGGATGTCGCGCGCGTCGAAAAGCTGTTGAGCAAATCGCACTCTGCTTGAGGACGGCCTTGCCGGGATTGCTTATTAGAATTGCCGGAGAAGCGCGCCGACGGCGAGCTGCGCGGGTAGGATTCCCAAAATGTAGACCTGAGTAGGACTCACGACGTACGCGGCATAATTCAGCGTGCCGGAATTGAGCGTGAGGGTTGCGCGGCCAGTGGCGGCGGGAGCAGTGTAGGCGCCCGTGACGGCTTGCCCTGAGGCAAGCGTGCCTCCCGTGTTGGTGTCAATATTTCCTGACGTTACGGCCCCTGCGCCATTGGCGCCGATTTGGCCCGTGCTGACTTGTAACGACCCCGCGGAAACGCCGCTGGTCTCGATCGCGTAATTGCCCTGGATGGACGCCAGAGTGAACGGACCGCTTTGCTGCAGGGTGAAATTTCCATCGCTGGCAATCCCCGAATCGGTTTCCTGAAACACGGCGGTTGTGTTGGATCCCACCGGCCCCAGATAAAAAACAAACGTGTACGTCCGGCCCGCAGTTGTGAATGTCGCCGTGCCCCGCCCATTCGAAGCGACCGTATAATTGTCGCCCGCCAGGTTGGCTACGATCGGCAAGCCAAGAGCAGGTGCGCCGGGCGCGACATTTTCGTCCACCACGCCGCTCGTCAAGTTGCCTCTGCCATCCGCAAAAAAACTTCCAGCGGTTGCGATCGTGCCGCCCAGTCCCGATCCCGCCAATAGGAATGCGTAATTGCCGTTGAGGGCGGTCGCGTCCAACGTGGCATTGGGAGACTGTTGGGACGTGAATCCCGCAACCTGCTTCGCGGTGTCGGTCCCGACAAATTTCGCAGCCCCGCGGTTGACGACGTAGAAATTGAGCGTCAAGGCCGGGCCGCCGGCGCACGTAGTGAGAGTCAAAGTCCCGCGCCCGTTCGAGCTAACGAGATAGGTGGAAAGGGAAGCGGGGGGAGAAGGGCATACGGTCTTGTTTCCGAAGATTTGAAATGAGCTCGGGACTCCGCCATCATTGATGTCGATTGACCCGCTCGTAACGTTGCCCGCGCCATCCGCGTTGAATTCACCGATTTGCGAAAGCCCATTCAATCCATCCACGCCGGCAAAATCAAAGACGTAGATTCCGTTTAAGGCCGAGTTTGGCGTGCCGGAGAAGGCCGAAGCATTCTGCGCATTCGCCTGACCCGACGCGGTTCCCGAGCCGTCGAAACCAATGATCTGAAGTTGGGAGCCATTCACGAGGACGAAGTCGAAACTTGCGGGCAAAAGCCCGTCGTTGAATTGCAACGTTCCACGGCCATCCGCACCTACGGTATAGGAGCCGGTCGTCGAAATCGGTGTGGAGGTCGCTCCCGAAGTCGTGTCGGTGTCCTCCAAAACGCTGCTCAGATTCCCCGCGCCATCCGCCACAAAGCTGCCGGCCCTGAAAAAGTGAGCCGATCCGACGTTTCCGGCCATGGAAAAAGCAAACGGCCCCTGCAAGGATGAAGTGGAATATCCGGAAATGGTGACGGCCAGGCTCGCGGTGGAGGTCGGAGAATCCTGCGCCGCCGCCGTGACCGTGACGGTCTGACCGATGGGCGGCGTGAGCGGCGGGCTATAGACGCCGCTTGCGCTGATCGTGCCGAGCGTCGCATTCCCACCCAAAACTCCGAGCCCGCCCATAGGCCCCACGGACCAAAGAATCGTGCTGGTCGCTCCGCCGGTTTCCGTCGCACTGAATGTCACGGTGTTCGCGGTGCCGGAAGTTACCGTCACGGGAGAGGAAGGGGAAGTAATCGTTACGACTGGGGCAGGAACAATAGTGACCGCGGAAGTGGCGGCGACCTTTTGATCTTCAAACGAAACCGCACCCACCGTCACGATTGCAGGCGAGGGAACCGTCACAGGGGCATGATATAGGCCGTTGGAATCAATCTTGCCAATTGTGTCGTTGCCTCCCGTCGTGCCATTCACTTGCCAGATGGTGACGTTATTCGTGCCCCCCTGGATAAAGTCTTGGAACTGCTGGGTTGTCACGACGTTTACGGAAACCGTGGCGGGCGAAATCGTGACGCTGATGTTCGTTACCGGGTCGGTGCATGTGGATGTCGAGGTGGTGGTGGAAGAGGTCG
>JGI12269J14319_10000886_pt1 | contig 29409 bp, 28 predicted proteins | sample PeaSoiSIISIP2007_FD_14319 | JGI IMG/M metagenome (IMG submission 14319)
CGCGGCCGCGGCGAGCCCGTAGCGCTGCGCCAGCTCTGCCAGGCTGGCCTGGCCCTCGGCGGGGTCGACTAGGTAGGCGGCGACGGCGGTGTCGAGCGCCAGGCCGGTGACGTCGACCCCCGAGGGAAGCAGCGCCCGCATGAGCTCCTTCGCCCGGTGGGCGACGACCCGGCCGCGCGCCGGCGCGCCGTCCCCCTCGGTGGCCGGCGCCCCGGCGCCGAGCATGGTGGCGAGGCCTGCGGCGGCGGCCTCCTCGGCTACCAGGTCGCCGGGCAGCCACGTCACGGACCCGGCGCCCTCGGGCAGCAGCGCGAGTCCCTCGATGGCGCTGCGCCCCGGCACCCCGGCCCAGGCCGGCTCGACGGCGAGCGTCGCCCTCGGCTCAGCGGCGAGCGAGCGGGCGAAGGTCGAGACGGCGGCGGCGTCCTCCAGCACGACGACGGGCAACGGGGCCGCGCCGGTCCCGGCGGGGACGCCCTCCGACGGCGGCCCGGCGGCGGCCGCACCCTTCGAGCCGGCGTCGAGCTCGTCGAGCAGCGCGAAGAGCCGCTCGCGCAGCGCGCGCATCTCCAGCAGGGAGAAGAGCCTCCCGAGCGCGTCGCGGTCGTGGCGACCGAGCGTCATCTCGGGCACGTCGACCTCGACCGGGACGTCGCGCACGGCGGGGATCAGGGTGAGGTTCGTGCGCACCCGTCCCTCGTAGGCCGCCAGCGATTCGCGCAGCTTCGGCGTGCACTTGTCGAGGTTGGCGAAGATGCCGTCGACGTCGCCGTAGGTGCTGACGAGCTTGGCGGCGGTCTTCTCGCCGACGCCGGGCACCCCCGGGATGTTGTCGGAGGTGTCGCCGCGCAAGGCGGCGAGCAGCGGGTACTTCACCGGCGGCACACCCGTGCGCTCCTCGATCCCGGCCTCGTCGTACAGGACATAGTCGCTCACGCCCCGGCGGTTGTAGAGCACCTTGATATGGGGGTCCTCCACCAGCTGGTAGGCGTCGCGGTCCCCCGTCACGATCACCACGTCCTCGCCGAGCGCCCCGAGGCGCGTCGCCAGGGTCGCGATCACGTCGTCGGCCTCGTAGCCGGGCGCGTCGAGCACCGGCACGCCGAGGGCGGCGACGAACTCGCGGATCAGGCCGACCTGCTCTCTGAGCGGCTCGGGGGTCGGGGGTCGGCCCGCCTTGTAGTCCGGGGCGATCTCGTCCCGGAAGGTCGGCTCGGGGCGGTCGAACGCCACCGCCATGCCGGTCGGGCGGAAGTCGCCGAGGAGCTTGGTCACCATCGACACGAAGCCGTAGACGGCCTGGGTCTCCTGTCCCGACGCGGTCCTCATGCCCGCGTCCTGGAGAGCGAACCACGCCCGGAACGCGAGCGAGTGCCCGTCGAGGAGGAGATAGGTGCCCATGGGACGATCGTAAGCCCAACCAGCGCCGGCGTCCTCGGGAGGGCCCGCCGGGCACGCCGTGGGCCGGCGCCGGGCGGAGGAGTACGATTCGCCCGTGTCGGACGGGTTCCACCCCCCGCTCGAGGAGTACCTCGAGGCCATCCACGCGCTGTCGGAGGAAGGCGTCCAGGTGATCCAGGCGCGCCTCGTCGAACGCCTCGGGCACTCGCCCCAGACGGTCTCGGAGATGGTGCACCGCCTCACCGACGGGGGCTACGTCGTCCGCTCGGGGCGCGGCGTCGAGCTCACCGCCAAGGGCGTGGACCGGGCGGAGAGCGTCGTCCGCAAGCACCGGCTGGCCGAGCGCTTCCTGGTCGACGTCGTCGGCCTTCCCTGGCACAAGGCGCACCTCGAGGCGGGCCGCTGGGAGCACGTGATCTCCGACGACGTCGAGACCCGCTTCGTCGAGATCCTCGGGCACCCGACGACGTGCCCGCACGGCAACCCGATCCCCGGCGTGATCGGCGACGCCACTCCGCAGATCGCCATGGCCGACGCCGAGCCCGGGAGCAGGGTGCGTCTGGCCAGGATCACCGAGCGCGTCGAGGTCAACCAGGAGGCGCTGATCTACCTGAGCGACCACGGGCTCGTCCCCGGCTGCTACGCCCGGGTGCGCTCACGCGCCCCCGACGGCACGCTCACCGTGGAGCTCGAGCGCGCCGAGGGCGAGACCGCGACCATCGCGCTCGGCCCGGAGATGTCACAACAGCTCTACGTCACCGCCGCCTGAAGCTCTACGTCACCGCCGCCTGAGCGCGGGGCCCGCTCCCCGCCGGGCAGGGCCGCCGAGGCCGGGCCGTGCGAGAAGCACCGGGCCTCAGGCCGGGTCGGCGGGAGGGGCCAGGCCCTCTTCCACCACCGCCCGGGCGACCTCGCGCATCGTGACGCGGCGGTTCATCGCGCTCTGCTGGATGAACGAGAAGGCCTCGCCCTCGCGAAGGCCGTGATCGTCCATCAGCTTGCCCTTCGCCCGGTCGATCCAGCGCCTCGTCTCGAGCTGCTCCTCGAGGCCGCGCTTGTCCTCGGACAGCGTGGCGTTCTCCGCCTCGAGGGCCTGCATCTCGGCGAAGCGCCCGAGCGCCACCTCGATCGCAGGCAGCAGCTCCTCCTTCTGGAACGGCTTCACCAGGTAGGCGAGCGCGCCGGCGTCACGGGCCTGCTCGATCAGGTTGCGCTGGCTGAAGGCCGTGAGGATCAGCACCGCGTTGCGCCGCTCGGCGTTGATCGCCTTGGCGGCCGCCAGCCCGTCCATCGCTGGCATCTTGATGTCGAGGATCACGAGGTCGGGCCGGTGGCGGCGGACGAGCTCGACCGCTTCGTCACCCCTGCCCGTCTCGCCGACGACCTCGTAACCCTCCTCCTCCAGGATCTCTCGGAGGTCGAGGCGCACGATGGCTTCGTCCTCGGCGATGACGACCGTCTTCGACAACGCGCTGTGCTCCTTCCACCGGGCTGGGTCCTGCCGGCCCCGCCGGGTGGCGGGACGTCCTGCGGGCCGCGCGGGGCGGGGCCGACCAGCCGTGCCGGCCGGTCGCCCCGACGCGTCGAGGTGCGCCCTCAGACTACGAGTTCGTCGAGCAGCTCGTTCTGCGTCCGCTCGAGGTCGGCGACGAGCGCCCGGGCCTCGGCGCAGCTGCGCTCCATGGCCTCGGCGTGGCGCCTGGCCTCCTGCCACTCCTGGTGCGCCAGCGCGGTCTCCGAGATGAGCATCCGCATCCTGGCCTCCTCGGCCATCTCGGCGAACGCCTCGTGCTGCTCCTCGAGGATCTCGAGCTCGGAGCGGGCGCGCACGAGGCGCGTGTGGACCTCGAAGAGCCGCCGTTCGGCCCGCAGCCGACGATCGCCGATACCCGGTCGCATCCCCGGGGAGTCTACGACGATCCCGCGGAGGCGACTCACGGCGGTAGTGGGTCAGTTTGACTGTCAAGTCGGGTTGCACCTCACGCAGGACGCAATAGGCTGGTGACATGCCAAAGCGCTCAAGCAAGCCTCGCGACCTCAACGCGATGGCCCGCGCCATCGTGGACCAGGCGACGAGCGACGAACCGGAACCGAACCCCGACGAAGGGAAGAACCCTGCCGCGGTGGAGTTGGGGCGCCTCGGAGGTCAGAAGGGCGGCAAGGCGCGGGCCGCCAAGCTGACCGCGGAACAGCGCTCTGAAGCTGCGAGGAGGGCTGCGGCGGCTCGGTGGTCGACGGCGCGATCAGACGACTCGTAGGTCGGGACGCTCGCCGTCTCGCCCACTGCGGTTTCCGCCACCCTCCAGACCCATCAGCACAAGGCCAAAGATGAGTCCATCCAGCTCCGACTCCGGGACTTGGAGTTCCTGTGCGATCGCTTGCTTTGTCATGCCTTCATCGCGGAGCACGCCCAAGACGGCGCCGAGGACGTGGGAGGTCTCTCGCTGAATCGGATTGGGCTCGCTGCGGCTGAACCCTCGACGCGCGAGTTCTACAAAGACCATCCGGTACTGCCAGTCGCTTAGCATCCCGAGAACGTGCATCCGATAAGCCAAGGCAGCCGCTGATACGTTCCACCGTCGCTTTGCCTTTATCAGGCCATCGAGATTGGCGCCCCGCGGCGCGGCGGCGGTGATCGAAGATCGAGGCATCAAGAAGGCGGAGGCAAACGCCTCGGCTTCTCGCTCATATTCGCGGCCGCGGGGAGTCTCATGGCGCCAGTGCATCACAAGATGACCAAGCTCGTGTGCTGCATCCATCCGACCGTGTTCGGCCGTCTTCTGCGTATTCAAGAACACGTAGGGTACGCCGCTCCTCCAAAACGAATAGGCATCGATTTCCGCGTTCTCCTCCGCGAGAGAGAACACGCGAACGCCATGAGCCTCAAGCATATGGATGCTGTTGCCCAGGGGCCGCTCGGCCAGTGACCATTCGGCCCGCACATATTCAGCCGCTGTCTCTGGATCTACAGAGCGAAGGCGCGGAACTGACGGCTGTGGAAGCTCGAATCGAGATTCGATCCAATCCGACAGGGCGAGAGCTAGTGTCCCTGCCGCCAAGGCGCGGTCGCGTTGCCCCGCCGTCAATCGGCTTAGCGCGCGGAAACTTGCCGCGTCCACTGGCGGCCCCTCTAGATCGGGTCCCCTGAAGAAGGCCTCGGGGAATCCGAGCACCTCTGCCATCTTGCCCATCGTCTCGGCGCTGGGCCGTCTCTCTCCCGTCTCGTATGCGAGCAGAGCGCGCGTCGACACGCCCACCAAGCGAGCTAGATCGTTCTTGGTTAGACCGTTTCTCCTTCTGGCGAGTTCCAAGCGGCTAGGTGTAATGACCATCAAACAGACTCGATGCGCTTGCGCACAACCTCCGGCTTGGGCGCTTCAGCATATTCATCCTCAGTAACGCCCGATGGCTCCTGATTGAACAGAATTGCAGCGAGGATATTGCGCTCGGACCACTGACACACATAGCCGTTTGCGTCCATGAGACTCGGCATGGACAGCTCAACGCGGATCTGCTCGCGCTCAGCATCCATGAAATAGAGAAGCATCCACGTCAAGCGCGGAGCCTCAATTTCAAGTCTCGGAACTGAGCTGTCGAGATCGGCCAGAGAGCCCTGGAGGTTATTGGAGATCGCTTGCGAAGTAGCAGGCCCCTTCGCACTGCGAGTCGCCAGGTCTTCCCCAATCACGCCTGTTGCAGCATTACCACCAGCGACAACGATTGAGACAGTTCCATCGCGGTTCACCGTGCTCGGCTGGTTGAGTACCTTCGAACGCTTCCACCCGAGAGGAACGAGCCAATCGCGAACAGCGCGCGTGACCTTGCCCGAGCCGAGAATGCCCGGCAGGTAGTCTGGGTCGTTCAAGGTGCACCCGAAGACGAACTCCACACCCCAGCGAACTGAGTCGGCCAGTCCACGTTCGCTGAGCCCGAGCTCATCGAGACGGCTGGTCACCTCTGGGGCTGCTGATCGAACGACGCACTCCACCCGCACACCTCCACTCTCGGCTTGTTCCGATTACTCTACCTCATCTGAGGAGAAGAAATCGGAACATTGTAGTTGACTCTGCGGAGGCGGTCAAGCATAATGGTCAGTATGAACAGGTTGAGCACGGAGCGCCGGGGCCAAGTTGTGAGCCTTCTGTGCGAGGGCATGAGCATCCGATCCATCGTCCGGGTGACGGGCGTCGCGAAGAACACCGTCACGAAGCTCTTGGTGGACCTCGGGCAGGCTTGCGCGGAGTACCAGGACGCCGCGCTCACCAATTTGCGCCCAGCGCGGATGGAGTGCGACGAGATCTGGTCGTTCTGCTACTCCAAGCAGAAGAACGTGCCCGAGGAGTTCCAAGACACGCCCGGCTATGGGGACGTGTGGACCTGGGTCGCCATCGACGCTGACACGAAGCTGGCGCCGAGCTGGCTGGTGGGCGAGCGCACGCTTGCCGACGCCTACACCTTCATCGCGGACATGCGCTCACGGATCGACCCGAGCCACCGCATCCAGCTCACGACCGATGGCCTGCGGCTCTATATCGACGTGGTGGACAGCCTGTTCCGCGACAACATCGACTACTCGATCTTGCACAAGCTCTACGGGGCCGACCCCGGCGCCGAGCGCACCTACAGCCCGTCACGGTGCATCGGCATCGACAAGCGCGTGATTGCCGGCCGTCCCGACCTCGACAAGGCCGGTACGAGCTTCGTGGAGCGCCAGAACCTCACGATGAGGATGGGAATGCGCCGGTTCACGCGGCTGACCAACGCGTTCTCCAAGAAGGTCGAGAACCACGCCCACGCGGTCAGTCTGCACTTCATGCACTACAACTTCTGCCGCCCCCACCAGACCCTCACGAAGCGGTATGGCAAGCCGACGACGCCGGCGATGGCCGCGGGGATCGCTCGGCACCCCTGGAGCTACACGCAGATCGCGGAGCTGCTGGACTGAGGCGGTTATAGCGAGTCGCGAGGCTGCTGACGACGCAGGAGAGCGAGCTGCCCCGGGGTGAACTGAAGCCGCTGGGCTTCTGCCGTGGCGCGCTCCCGGCGGAGGCGTTGCCGGTCGGCCCGCGCCTCATCGCTCTCATGCACGATGATCATGGCGCCGTTACCCGACTTCGTTCTGCGCACCGTCGTAGTCACATTTCCCACTGTACCCCCTCCATGTTCAAAACGTCCCCAATCTTGTCTGCCAGGTCCTCAAGAAGCCGCACGCCCTCGTCCCGCACGATGGCCCTGGGGAGCTGAAGCTTCCATCGTTGAGAGTGCTGATGACGGTGAGGGCGCCGGCGACGACTCCGCTCAGAAGGCGGATTGGCACAGCAGCCACGATGACGTCTTCGGAGAAATACTGCTGCTGGGCTGGCGTTAGCCCGTACTCGTCGCTCGAAACAGCGTCCCCGACCGCCACGATCGGCTCCTGCTGAACGAATGCGGTTCCCGTTGCCCCCTGTCCATACTTGAAGACGGTGGGGTGCTGTGGATCGACCTCCTGGGTTGGAAACCACGGGAGGAGCAGATCGGCGTCATTACTGAGGTAGACGGACGTCCGGTAGCAGTCTGGGATATGAGACTGCTGGGAGCTGAGCAACAGGGTCAGATACTGGCGCAACAAGATCCGCTGGCTCCCCTGCGCAATCGACTGTGCTGCCTGCGCTTGCGAGCCACTCTCCGATTCGCGGGTCTGGCTGGCGATGGTGGTGAAGGCCGCCACAAGGAGCCAGCCGAGCATGATGAGCTCGCGCCAACCCCTGCTGAGCCGAACCGCTAGGCCAGGGAAGACGGCGAAGACGGTAGGCAGTGCGACTAGGGCGAGAGCGGACAGCACGACGAGGAGCCGATTGCCCCGAACCCAGTCGTAGACCGCCCTGAACATGACAGGCCCAAGTCTGACCTCGGTCCGCTGCCGGGGTGGGGACCGAGGTCAAACTGACCCACTACCCTCACGGCGGCGGCCGTCCGGACCCGGGGGCGTCGTGGCAGCCCGGGTGCCATACTCCGCCGGTGCCCATACTCCGCCGGTGCGCATACTCCGCCGGTGCGCAGCGGCGCACCGAACGAGGACCACACCGGGCGAGCACGAGACCGGGCACGGACGAGGGGGACGAGCGTGACGACGCTGGCGCCGAGCTACGGGGAGCTAGCGCTCCTCATCGACGGTGAGTGGCTGGGCGCCGAGGGACGCAGCACCCTCCCGGTGCTCAACCCGGCGTCGAACGCCACGCTCGGCGAGCTCCCCATGGCGACGCCCGCCGACCTGGACCGCGCGCTCGACGCCGCCGGGCGCGCCTTCCCCGCCTGGCGCGCAACCGCGCCGGGCGAGCGCCAGGCGATCCTCGAGCGCGCCGCGGCCCTGCTGCGCGAGCGCCGCGACGGCATCGCCGCCGGGCTCACGGCGGAGGAGGGAAAGACGCTCGCCGAGGCGCGCGGCGAGGTCGACTTCGCCGCGGACATCCTGGAGTTCTTCGCGGCCGAGGGACGCCGCGACTACGGCCGGGTGATCCCGTCGAGGGGCGGGACGCGCTGCATGGTGCTCCACGAGCCCGTCGGTCCGGTGGCGGCGTTCACCCCGTGGAACTTCCCCCTCGTCGTGCCCGCCCGCAAGGTCGCCGCCGCGCTCGCCGCGGGCTGCACGGTCATCATCAAGGCGGCCGAGGAGACGCCCGCCTCCGGCATCGCCCTCGCACGGGCGCTCACCGACGCTGGGCTTCCGCGCGGCGTGCTCAACGTCGTGTTCGGCGTCCCCTCGGAGGTCTCCACCCACCTCATCGCCTCGCCGACGATCCGGAAGATCTCCTTCACGGGCTCGACCGCCGTCGGCAAGCAGCTCGCCCGCCTCGCCGCCGACGGCGTCAAGCCGTGCACTCTCGAGCTCGGCGGTCACGCCCCCGTGCTCGTCTTCGCGGACGCCGACCTCGAGCGTGCCGTCGAGCTCGCCGTGCGCACGAAGTACGAGAACTGCGGGCAGGTCTGCGTCTCCCCGACGCGCTTTTTCGTCCAGGAAGGCGTGCACGACGAGTTCGTCGGGCGCTTCGCGGCGGCATCGGCTCGCCTCGCCGTCGGCGACGGCCTCGAGCCGGGCACCGAGATGGGGCCGCTCGCCAACCCGCGGCGTGTCGACGCGATGGAGCGCCTGATCACCGACGCGACCGATCGGGGGTCCGAGCTCGTGACGGGCGGCTCGGGCATCGCCGGCCGCGGCCTGTTCTGGCGGCCCACCGTCCTCGCGCACGTCCCCGACACGGCGTCGATCATGCGCGAGGAGCCCTTCGGGCCGGTGGCCGTGATGGCGACGTTCACCGACGCCGCGGACGCCATCGCCAAGGCGAACCGCCTCCCCTACGGGCTCGCGAGCTACGCGTTCACCTCCTCGCTGTCGACGGCGACGGCGGTCTCGGACGCGCTCGAGTCGGGCATGGTCGCGATCAACCAGTTCGACCTCGGCGGGGCCGAGGCCTACTTCGGCGGGGTGAAGGAGAGCGGCTACGGCTCGGAGGGCGGACCCGAGGCGCTGCGCGGCTACACGGTGCCGAAGCTCGTCACCCAGGCCTGATCCGTCGCCGGGGCGCTCGATCGCAACCGGGCCGCTCAGCTCGCCGGCCTGATCAGCTCCGATCCGGTGCGCGCCGCCGCCAGGACATCCGGGCGCGGCTCCACGCCGAGGCCGGGCCCGTCGGGCACGGCGAGCTCGCCGTCGACCACGAGGTGCGCCGCGGTGAGGTCCGGCACGAAGTACCGCTCGCTCCCGCCGAGGTCGCCCGGCAGGTCGAAGCCCGAGCGCGCGGCGAGCGCCAGCGAGGCGGCCCGGCCGAGCCCGCTCTCGAGCATGCCGCCGGCGGCGAGCCGGACGCCGACGGCCAGGCAGCGGTCGTGGACACGGCACGCCGCCAGCAGGCCGCCGAGGCGCGCCGACTTGAGCGACACCCCGTCGCAGGCGCCGAGCGCGAGGGCGGCCTCCAGGTCCTTCTCGTCGGCGATCGACTCGTCGAGCACCACGGGAGTCGCGAGCGACGCGGCGAGCTCGGCGTGGCCGGCGAGGTCCTCGGCGGCGAGGGGCTGCTCGAGCGCCGCCAGGCCGAGGCCGTCGATGAGCTCGAGCGCGCGGCGGTCCTCCGGGTGGTCGAGGCGGTAGGCGCCGTTGGCGTCCGCCGCGAGCGCCAGGGCGGGCAGCTCGGCCCGAACGGCGCGCAGCGGCTCGAGGGCGTGCCCCGGGCCGATCTTCAGCTTCACCCTGCGATAGCCGGCAGCGGCCGCCTCGGCGGCACGCGCGACGACCTCGGCCGTCGGGGCGATCCCGACCGTCGCTCCCGCGGGCACGCGCCGGTTCGTCGCGCCGAGGAACGCGGCGAGGGAGCGCCCCTCGGCGCGCAGCCACGCGTCGAGCAGCGCCATCTCCACTGCTGCCTTGGCCATCCGCTGGCCGCGGATCGGCCGCAGCCGCTCGAGACCCTCGACGGCCGGGCAGCCCTGTTCGAGGGGCCCGCCGGCGAGGAGGCGCGGCACCAGGTGGTCGGCGAGGACCCGGGCCGCCCCGTCGGCGTACTCCTCTGTGTAGATCGGCTCGGCGAGCGCCTCGCACTCGCCGTAGCCCTCGCCCGAGTCGGTGATCACCCGGACGAGGACGAGCGGCCGCACGGCGTGCTCGCCGGCGCTCGTCGCCAGCGCGACGGCGAGCGGGAGCTCGAGGCGGACCAGCTCGACGGCGTGCAGCTTCACGGTCCCGCGGCCCTCCCGTCCGGTGCCCGGCGGCGGCGCTGCCGGCGCGAACAGCATGCCCGCCCGAGGGACGGGCATGCCCCGCCCCCTCGGGTAGTCTGCGGCTGCGCCGGCGCGCCCGCTCGTGCCCACCCGGGCGCCCGAGCCCGCCACCGCCGGCCCGGATGGCGGAATGGCAGACGCGGCGGCCTCAAAAGCCGCTGTCCGAAAGGGCGTGCGGGTTCGAGTCCCGCTCCGGGCACCGGCAACGGAGGGTCCCGCCCCGCCGCAGGCGACGCCCGGCCAGGACCGGCGGACCGCGCCCCGCCAGCCGATCGGCCCGCGGCCCTCGCCGACCGCGCCCGGCGGAAGGTCGACGCGCCAGACGGCACCTCGACCCCTCTGACGGCAGCTCAACCTGACCCGCGCGCCGTCCGTTAGGCCGCATGGCCCCGGCGGCGGGGTGATGGAACGAGAGGGCACGTCCGATGACGCGCACAACGGTCGGATGTTCCCGACTGCCGCTGCCAGGAGCGTGACGGAGCGTCGACGCCGCGGGACTCGGCAAGGGGTCCCGCCCGGAGGCGTCGCGAGGCCCGCCGCACTGGCGCCACCGCCGCCGGGGCTGCCAAGGACGAGGCGCGAGCGGCTGACCCCCCGTGCCCGGGCCACCGGGCGGGGCACGCTCAGAGGCCGTCGAACCAGCGGCGCACGCCGCCCACCGGGTCAGGGCCGTCTGCACCGGCGCCTCCGGCGGCACCGAGCGCGACCATGAGGGCGATGCGCGCCTTCGCCGCCGGCAGGCCCATCGCGCCGATGGCGCCGTGCCTTCCCGCCTCCCCGGCGCCGGGCCCGAGCTCATCGAGCGGCAGGCGCGGCGTCGCACAGCGGGAGGCGACGACGACGGGCACCCCGGCGCGCGTCGCCTCCTCGACGACGGGGAAGAGCTCGCTCGCCACGTTCGAGTTGCCGACGCCCTCCAGCACGATCCCGTGCGCGCCGCCGTCGAGCGCGGCGCGAAGTGCCCCCGCTCCGAGGCCGGGCAGGCCCGTGACGAGGGCCACCGCGGGGTCGACCGACTGGCCGGCGTGGGGCAGCGACCCGAGGGGCGCCTGCTCGAGGCGCGGCCGGCCGTAGCGGGTGGTGCCGACCGGGGCGTGCGGCCAGGAGGTGAAGGCGGCGATCCCGCGGGCGTCGGCTTTGTGCACCCAGCGGGCGGCGTGGAGCTGCTCGTTCATCGCGACGAGCACGCCAGCGCCCCTGAGCGAGGCGTGGGCGGCCGAGGTGAGGGCGGTGGCGAGGTTCCACGGACCGTCCGCCGAGGGGTCGGTGAACCAGCGCATCGCCCCGGTGAAGATGAGCCCGGCCCGGCCCGCCACCTCCCCGCTCAGCAGGTCGGTGAGGAAGGCGGTCTCCTCCATCGTGTCCGTCCCGTGCGTGACGACCACGCCCTCGGCGCCGCGCTCGACGACGGCGGCGCGCACCTGCCGGGCGATCCCCACCATCGCCTCGGTGTCGAGGTCCCAGCTCGGTCGGGCCGCCAGGTCCTCGACGACGACCTCGGGCAGCGCCCAGCGCGGGGGCAGGGTGGACAGCAGCTCGGCCCCGCCCGTCATCTCGATGCCCGACGCGTTGACCTTGGACGCGATGGTGCCGCCGGTCGTGAGCAGGTGGACGGCCATGGGCCCATGTTCACCGTCCGCCGACGCGCCCGCAACGCCCGCTTCGCCCCCCGGCCCACCGGGACCGGCGGAGCGACGAACGACCTGGTCAGCGGGTTGCATCGTGCCCTGGCCGGCGCCGGCCCGTACAGTTTGCGTCGCGTTCGCGGACGCGGTGGTAACCGCGGGCCGCGTCGACGGGTCAAACAGATCGGGTGCGACGGCGGTCGGCGCGCGCCGACGCTCGAAAGGGGCAATTGCTTGCTTGCGTTCACCTTCCCGGGACAGGGCTCGCAGCGCCCTGGCATGGGCGCGAGCTGGGTGGACCACGAGTCCTGGGAGCTCGTCGAGCACGCGGGCGAAATCCTCGACCAAGACGTCGCCGGACTGCTCCTCGACGCCGACCAGGAGACGCTCACCAGGACGGCGAACGCCCAGCTGGCGACCTTCGTGGCCAGCCTCGTGGTCCTCGACGCCGCCGAGCGCCTCGGCCTCGAGCCGGCGGCCTCCGCCGGGCACAGCCTCGGCGAGTACACCGCCCTCGTCGCGACCGGCGCACTCACCTTCGAGGACGGGCTGCGCCTCGTCTCCGAGCGCGGCGCCGCGATGCAAGACGCCTCCGAGCAGAGCCCCGGCACGATGCTCGCCATCCTCGGCCTCGAAGACGACGACGTCGAAGCCGCGTGCCAGCGTGCCGAGGGCGACGCCTGGGTCGCCAACTTCAACACGCCCGGGCAGGTCGTCGTCGCCGGCACCGCCGAGGCCCTCGAGCGCGTCGCCGACCTCGCCCGCTCGCTCGGCGCGAAGCGCGTCCTGTCGTTCCCGGTCGGCGGAGCGTTCCACACGCCGCTCATGGCGCCTGCTCGCGAGCGCCTGCGCAAGGCGCTCCAGGCGGCCACGTTCCGCGAGTCCGAGCCGCTCGTGGTCGCCAACGTCGACGCCCGGACCCACCCGGACCCTGCCGAGTGGCCGGGGCTGCTCTCCGCCCAGCTCTGCAGCCCGGTGCGGTGGCGCCAGAGCCTGGGGACCCTCTACGCCTCGGGTGCGCGCACCTTCGTCGAGCTCGGCCCCGGCGGTGTGCTCACGGGCTTCGCCAAACGCAGCCTTCCCGCCACCGAGGTGCGCGTCGTCTCGGTGGCGACGCCGGCCGACCTCGAGGCCCTCGTCGAGTCGCTGGCGGGCACCGCCGCGGCCGGCGCGGCCGCCCCGACGATCGAGCACCAGGTCGGCGAGCGCTACCAGATCACCGAGCGGCTGGTCGTCTCGCCGGCCACCGGACCGTTCACCCCGGCGCCGGCCTTCGCCTCGGCCACGCCGAAGCTCGCCGCCAGGACCAGCGCCGGCGAGGCGCCGGCCGGCGGCGAGCGCGACGGCGGCGCCGCCGACGCACCCGTGCAGGTCGCCGTCGGCGATCTCGTCGGGTGGGCGGGCAGCGTGGAGGTCCGCTCGGCGTTCGCCGGTACCCTGCAGGGCGTCCTCGTCCTCCCCGGCGAGCGCGTCGTCGGCGGCCAGCCGGTCGCGTGGCTGAGAGCTCGGATCGAGGAGGGCTGATGGGAGCGGCGATCACGGGCTGGGGCAGCGCCCTGCCCGACAAGGTCGTGACGAACGACGACTTCGCGGCGCGCCTCGACACCTCCGACGAGTGGATCGTGGAGCGCACCGGCATCCGCGAGCGGCGCATGGGCGGCACCACCGCCGAGCTCGCCACCGAGGCCGGCATCGCGGCGCTCAAGCGCGCCGGCCTCGGCGCGGACGAGATCGAGCTGCTCGTCCTGGCGACGACCACCCCCGACCAGGCCATCCCGGCCACCTCCTCGATCGTCCACCACGCCATCGGCTGCCGCGGCGGCGCCTTCGACCTGAACGCGGCCTGCGCCGGCTTCGTCTACTCGCTCGTGACCGTCGACGCGCTGCTCCGCGCGGGCGGCGTCCACAAGGCCCTGGTGATCGGGAGCGACACCTTGAGCCGCTTCACCGACCTGGAGGACCGCTCGACGGCGGTGCTCTTCGCCGACGGCTCCGGGGCCGTCGTCGTCGAGTCGGGGGCGAGCGACGAGCTCGTGCTCGGCTACGACCTCGGGGTCGACGGCTCCGCCGCCCCCCTCCTCTACGCCGACCACGGCGGCTACATCTGCATGGAGGGCCGCGAGGTCTACCGGCGAGCCGTGCGCGCCGAGCTCGACTCGATCAACAAGGTCCTCGAGTCGACGGGCGTGCGCCCGGGGGACATCGCGCTCTTCGTCCCCCACCAGGCCAACCTGCGCATCATCGAGGCGGTGAACCACCGGGTCGGCATCCCGATGGAGCGGACGGCGATCGTGCTCGACCGCACCGGCAACACCTCGGCCGCCTCCATCCCGCTCGCGCTGTCCGAGGCCGCCGACGCCGGGCGGGTGAAGGACGGTGAGCTCGTCCTGCTCTCGGGCTTCGGCGCCGGGATGACGTGGGCGTCGGCCATCATCCGCTGGGGCACGACCACGCTCGAGCGCGGCGGGACGGGGACGGCGTGAGCGGGCGCAGCGTGCTCGTGACTGGCGGCTCGCGCGGCATCGGCCTCGCCTGCGCGCGGCGCCTCCAGGCCGGCGGCGACCGGGTCGCCGTGACGTTCACCAAGGCGCCGCCGGAGCCGCTGGACGGCCCGGCCGGATCGGCGCCGCTCAGCGCGCTGCGCTGCGACGTGACCTCTCCCGAGGAGGTCGAGGAGTGCTTCGCCAAGGTGGAGGCCGACCTCGGGCCCGTCGAGGTGCTGGTATGCGCGGCGGGCATCACCGACGACGCGCTGCTCTTGCGGATGGGCGAGGAGCGCTGGGACGCGGTGATCTCGACGAACCTCACCGCCTGCTACCGGGTCGCCAAGCGGGCGCTGCCCGCGATGGTGAAGGCCCGCTCCGGACGCATCGTGCTCGTCTCCTCCGTCGTCGCCTTCCTCGGCAACGCCGGCCAGACGAACTACGCCGCCTCGAAGGCCGGCCTGATCGGCTTCGCCCGCTCGCTCGCCCGGGAGGTGGCGAGCCGGTCGATCACCGTGAACGTCGTCGCGCCCGGCCTCGTCGCCACCGATATGCTCTCGGCGCTTGGCGAGGAGCGCACCGCGCTGCTCGCTCAGCAGGTGCCGCTCGGCCGGATCGCTGCTCCCGAGGAGGTCGCCGCGGCGGTGGAGTTCCTCGCCTCGCCGGGCGCGTCCTACGTGACGGGAGCGGTCCTTTCGGTGGACGGCGGCCTCGGGATGGGACACTGACACCGAGGACTGACATTCGGACGTCGCGCGCCCGCGACGAGCGGCGAGCGCAACGAGCAAAGGGGAAACGACGTGGCTGACGACGCTACCTTCGACAAGTTCAGGGCCTGTGCGGTGGAGGTCCTCCAGGTGCCCGGCGACAAGGTCGTGCCCGAGGCGCGCTTCTCCGAGGACCTCGACGCCGACAGCCTCGACCTGGTCGAGTTCGTCATGGCGCTCGAGGAGGCCTTCGAGATCACCGTCGACGAGTCCGAGCTGCAGGGCGTGGAGACCGTGGGCCAGGCCTACGAGCTCGTGACGACGAAGCTCTGATGTCCCGGCGGCTCGAGAAGCGCAGGGTCGCGGTCACGGGCCTCGGCGTCGTCTCGTGCTGCGGCATCGGCACGGACGCCTTCTTCGAGGGCCTGCTCGCCGACGCGCCGCGGGGCGAGCGACGCGTCGCCGACTTCGACCCGGCGCGCTGGTTCGACCCGAAGGAGGCGCGCCAGACCGACCGGTTCGCCCAGTTCTCGCTGGCGGCGGCGGCCATGGCGCTCGACGACGCCGGCGAGGTCGGCACCGACCCGATCCGCTCCGGCGTGATCTTCGGCACGGGGGTCGGGGGCCTCGAGACCCTCCAGGAGCAGATCGGCGTGCTCGTCCTGAAGGGGCCGCGGCGCGTCTCGCCTCGTCTCGTGCCGATGATCATGGGCAACGCCGGAGCGGCCGCGATCTCGATGCGCTTCGGATGGCAGGGGCCCTGCGAGACGATCGTCACCGCCTGCGCGGCCGGGACCCAGTCGATCGGCAACGCCTACCGGCTCATCGCGTACGACCGCTGCGACGCAGTGATCACCGGCGGCGCCGAGGCGGCGATGACCCCGGTCGGGGACCAGGTCGCGATCGGCATCGCCGCGTTCAGCAACATGACGGCCCTGTCGACGAGCGGCGAGTCCCGCCCCTTCGACGTGCGGCGCGACGGCTTCGTCATCGCCGAGGGCGGCGGGGCGCTCGTGCTCGAGGAGATGGAGCACGCCCGGGCCCGCGGCGCCCACATCTATGCCGAGTTGCTCGGCGCGGCCTCGACCGCCGACGCCTACCACATCACCGCGCCCGCGCCGGGCGGCGCCGGCGCCTACGCCTGCATGGAGCTCGCGCTGGAGGACGCCGGGATCGCGCCGTCCGGCGTGGCCCATATCAACGCGCACGGCACCTCGACGCCCCTCAACGACCTCGCCGAGGCCGAGGCGATCGAGAAGCTCTTCGGCGGCTCGGCGCCGCCGGTCACCTCGATCAAGGGCGTGACGGGGCACTCCCTCGCGGCCTCCGGCGCGCTCGAGGGCGTCGCGGCGGCGCTCACGATCGAGCGCGGGCTGATCCCGCCGACGGCCGGTCTCGAGCAGCAGGACCCCGAGATCCACCTCGACGTCGTGACGGGCGCACCCCGCCGCTTCACCCCGGGACCCGTGCTCTCGAACAGCTTCGGCTTCGGCGGGCACAACGGGTGCCTGGTGCTCGCGCCCGTCGCACCCTGAGCATGGGCGAGGGCCCCGCCGACCTCGAGGTCGGGGCCTTCAGCGAGAACCCGCCGTGGATCGTCGACCTCGACGACCTGCCGTGGCGGACCGGCCTCGACCTGGTCCGCGAGCGGATGCGCGCCGACGTGCCGCTCCTGACGCGCCGGCGCAGGGTGCCGCCGTGGCGGCGGATCGTGACGGTGAGCTGGGCGATCGGGCGCGCCCTCGGGCCCTGGTACGTGCTCGAGCGGCGCCGGGGCCGCTCCGCGTCGCGTGCCGGCCTCTCGCACCGGCTGCGGCTCGCCTTCCAGCGCCTCGGCCCGACCTACATCAAGCTCGGCCAGATCCTCTCCTCAGGCGAGGGGATCTTCCCGCCCGAGCTGGTCGGCGAGTTCAAGCTGCTTCGCGACCGCGTCCCCGCCGAGCCCTTCGACGCCGTGCGCCGGATCGTCGAGGGCGACCTCGGGCGCCCACTCAGCGAGGTGTTCGCCGAGTTCGCCGAGGAGCCCGTCGCCGCCGCCTCGATCGCCCAGGTCCACCGGGCGCGGCTCGTGAGCGGAGAGGAGGTCGTGGTCAAGGTCCAGCGCCCCCAGGTGAACGAGCTCGTCCGCCACGACCTCGCGGTGATGAGCTTCCTCGCGCCGCACCTCGTCGGCCGGATCCCCGTCGCGGTGCTGGCGAACCCGCCGGCGCTCATCGAGCTGTTCGCCGAGACGATCGTGGAGGAGCTCGACTTCCGCCTCGAGGCCGAGAACATGCTCGACATCGCCGGCATCCTGGCCGCGACCGGGCAACGCTCCATCGTCGTGCCGCGACCGCACCCGCGCCTCGTCACGCGGCGCGTGCTCGTCATGGAGCGGCTCGACGGCTTCGCCTGGGACGACGTGGCGGGCATGCGGGCCGCGGGCATCGAGACCGAGGTCGTGCTTCGCGCCGGCGTGGTCTCGTTCCTCGAGGGTGCCATGCTCTTCGGCGTCTTCCACGGTGACCTGCACGGCGGGAACCTGTTCGTCATGGACGACGGGCGCGTCGCCCTGCTCGACTTCGGGATCACGGGCCGCCTCGACGAGACGCGGCGGCTCGCCTTCTTGCGCCTCGTGATGGCCGGGACGCTGAACGACGTCCGCACCCAGGTCGAGGCGCTGCGCGACCTCGGGGCACTGCGGCCGGACGCCGACATCGACCGGGTCATCGTCGATCTCGGCCTGGACGCACCGCCGCAGGACGTCGTGCAGATGAGCGCCGAGGAGCTCACCGCGCAACTGCGCGAGCTCACGAAGCAGCTGCTCGCCTACGGGGCGAAGATGCCCAAGGAGCTGATGCTCTTCGTGAAGGACATCCTGTTCCTCGACGGCGCCGTGGCGGCCTTCGCTCCCGACGTCGACCTGCTCGGCGAGATCGCGGTGATCGCCGCCTACTTCGCCACCCGCCACGGCAACCGGATCGCCGAGGAGATCGGCATCGACCCTCGCGCCCAGCAGGTCGACCTCGACGGCGTACGCGGGTCCCTCGGGGTGTCGGCCGACACCGAGCGCATCAGCTACCGCGAGCTCCAGGAGCGGCGCGAGGAGCTGCGCCGCAAGTTCGGCGGGGACGCCTAGGGTCCCGGCGCCGAGCTGACGGGGGGAGCGCCCGAGACGCCGGCCGCGCCGCAGTCGTGCTGGCGTGCCTTCCCCGTGTCCACTCGGCGCAGCAGCCCGCTGCGCCGAGTGGACGCACGGGGCCCGAGTGGACAACGGGCCGAGTGGACGCATGGGCCGAGTGGACGCCTGCTGCGGGACGCGCTCGAACAACGGGGCATTTCCCTCGGCCGTGAAGCCGACGGCCACGGCCTCGGACGGCGCGACGACGGACCCGGGCGCCCGCCCGCCGACCCAGGCTGCGCCGGCGGGTACTCAGGTGGGCTCAGGCCGGAGCGGGCGCGGCGCGGCGGCCGAACAGCGCGAGCAGCCGGACCTGGAGGTCGGCACCGGGCGGGACGGCCACCGGCGGGTCGAACAGGCCCGACTCGTGCAGGGCGGCGGCGTGGGGCTCGGTGCGCTCGTAGACGACGGCCACGAGCTCGGGGTCGAGCGCCTCGTTGCCGCCGATGCCGCGGGCGAGGTCCCAGGAGTGGACGACTAGGTCGGCCGTCATCTCCCAGCAGTAGGTCGAGGCCGGCGTGTCACCGTAGGAGAGGTGGACGGTGCGCTGCAGGGCGCTGGGCTCGTCGAAGGCCGCGAGCGCCGCCTCGGACGCCGCGTCCCAGGCCGCCTTCGGGTCCTTGCCGAGCTGGTCGCCGTCGAATCGGTCGCCGACCTCGGCCACGGTCCGGCCGGCGAGGAGCGGCGGCACCCAGAGCTGCTCGACCAGGAGATGGTTCACCAGCTCACGCACGTCCCACTCCCGACACGGCGTCGGCTCGTGCCAACGGCGCCCGACGGCCCCGACGCGCCGGCCGAAGTCCTCCATCGCCCGGCGGTGCAGCTCCAGGAGGTTTCGCATGCCTCCTGCCTACACCTTCCGGCGACGCAGGGAACTGCCGGTGCGGCCACGACGTGCGCGGCGGAGCCCGCCCACCGGTCCCGACCTGACCGGGCTGGTCCCGAGATGCGACCATCGGGTCCATGAGACGCAGCGGCACCGCCGGCACCCGCGTGCGGGGGCGGGTCGCGCTCGCGGCGGCGGCCATCGCCGCAACGAGCGTGCTCGCCGCCGCGCCCTGGGCGACCGCCTCGACGGCGCGGACGCCCCGCACGCCCCAACCCGTGCCCTACCTGCTCGCGCTCGGCGACTCGCTCGCCGCCGGCTACCAGCCGGCGTTCAACGGCGCCGACCCTCCGCTCGACCACGCCACCGGCCAACCCGACCAGGGCTACCCCGGCAGCTACGCCGCCGACCTGGCGGCGGCGCGGGGCGGCCTGCGCCTCGTCGACCTCGCCTGCCCCGGCGAGACGACCGTCTCGCTGGCCGGCACGCCTGCCGAGCGGCGCTGCGCCACCACCTACCGCCAGGAGCTCGGTGCCTCCAGCCAGGAAGCCGCCGCGTTGGCGTTCCTGGCCGCGCACCGCCACGAGGTCGCCCTGGTCACGATCGATCTCGGCGCGAACGACATCGACGGCTGCGTCGTCAGCCAGCGGATCGACGCCAGCTGCATCACCCGGGGCGACGCCGACGTGGCCGGCCACCTGCCGGCCGAGCTGTCCGCGCTGAAGGCGGCGCTGTCGGCCGACGACCCCGGCGCGCGGATGATCGGCATGAACTACTACGACCCCTTCCTCGCGGTCACCTACGTGCTGGCGGGGGCTAAGGGCGCGGCCGTGGCGTCGCTCTCGCTCAGCGCGACCGACGCCCTGAACGCCGAGCTCGCCCTCATCTACCGCCGGGCGGGGCTCCCTCTCGCCGACGTCGCCGCAGCTTTCAAGACGAACGACCTGCTGCCGCTGACGAGCTTCGGTGGGCGGCGCCTGCCGTTCGACGTGGCGACGGTCTGCCGCTTCACGTGGATGTGCCCGGCCAGCCGGCGCGCGGCCGCGGCGGACATCCACGCCAACACCGCCGGCTACGCCCAGATCGCGGCCGCCTTCGAGCGCTCGCTCGGCGCGCGCTGAGCGCTCGTCGCCCGGCCGCCCGGGCGGCCTCCCGCGGCCAGCAGCTCATCGGCCCTGCTCGAGACGCTCCTTCAGGTGCTGCCAGTGCGCCGCCCAGCGATACGCGTGGCGCCTCGGCGGCTGGGGGGCCTGGGTCTCGATCCAGCGCACGCGCCCGCCGCTCTCGTTGAAAAAGCCGTGGCTCGAGCCGACGCCGCAGAACAGGACGTCGCCGGCGCAAAACGTGTGGCGCGTCCCTTCGATCGCCCCCTCGATCTCGCCGTCCACGAAGACGTAGACCTCCTCGAAGGGATGGTCGTGCACCTGCGCGGCGCCACCCGGCTCGTAGTCGACCATGAACATCGTGAGCAGCTCGGCGCCGAGGTTCTGGTCGACCATCATCTTCACGGAGATGCCGCTGTAGGCGAGCACCGCCGTGTTCATCCCGGCCGGGGCGCGCCCGCGCGCCGGACCCGACACGGCGAGAGCTTCGCGCTGGGGCGGCGTCCCGGCGTAATGGCCGAGGTGGCGGGTCGTCGGGTCGGCGAGGTCGGGGCTCGCCGCGCCGGCCGACCACTCCCCCACCGGCTCCCCCTCGCGTGCCGGCGGGAAGTACGTGTCCTCGCCGGGAGCGCCGGCGAGCGCCGCCTGGGGGGTGTTCACGTCGAGCCAGCGCGCCTCGGCACCCCCGGCGTCAGGGTTCGCCCAGCGGTGCGGGACCCCGACCGGGAAGAACACGAAGTCGCCCGGGCCGAGCCGGTAGCGGCGCCCGTCGAGCTCGACCGCCGGATGACCGTCGAGGACGTAAGCCGCCTCCTCGTAGGAGTGGACGTGGAGCGGTAGCTCCCCGCCGGGGGCGAGGCGGCACGTCCCGACGTCGGTGTGCGTCGCCCCTGCGGAGCGATCGACGAGCGCGGCCCGGGCGTAGCCCCGCGCCCCACGGTCGTGGCCCCGCGGATCGCCGGTGAAGTCCCAGCCCCACGCCCCGATGTGGAACATCCCGCCCTCCTGCCGTCGCACGCGGTCGCGCCCGCCTGCGGACGCCGTGGTGCCGTGGTGCCGTGGTGCCGTGGTGCCGTCAAGTTTCAACATACAGGCGCCCGGCACCGTTAAATGGAGCCGCACGCAATTGGAGCCGCACGCCGGGAGGCCCCCGCCAGGTCCGCGGCACGCGTGCAGCAAGCGCTGTTGGCCGGCACGCGGGCCCCGGCACCGCCCGGTCCCGCGACCAGCGGCCCGAAATGGGTCGTCAGCTACAGTCATGGCGTGCAGCACGACGGCACGGCGGCCAACCCGAACGACGATCCGGGTGCCACCGGGCGCAACGGCGCGGCAGCGACGGGGCGCGACGACGCCGCCCGGGCACGCGAGCTGATCGGCGGCCGGCTGCGCGACGCCCGCCTGCGGCGCGGCCTCGGCGTACGCGAGCTCGGACGCCAGCTCGAGTGCTCGGCGAGCCTGATCTCACAGATCGAGCACGGCCGCGTCGTGCCCTCGGTGAGCACGCTCTACGCCCTGACCAACGTGCTCGGCGTCTCCATGGACAGCCTCTTCGTGGACGAGAGCTCGCAGCCGTGCCCGCCCGCGGGCGCGGCGCCTGACGCTGCGCACCCGCGCAGCGCGGGTGGCTCGAATGAACGCTCGATCATCCAGCGGAGCGGCCAACGGCGCGCCATCAACCTCGAGCGGGGCGTGCGGTGGGAGCTGCTGATGCCGACGCCCGAGCCGAACGCCGAGTTCATGGAGGTCTTCTACGAGGTCGGCGGGGGCTCGAGCGTCGCCGATCACTCCATCCGCCACAACGGACGCGAGTACAGCCTGGTCCTCGAGGGCCGCCTCTCGGTCCAGATCGGCTTCGAGGAGCACCTCCTCTGCCCGGGCGACTCGCTCGCCTTCGACTCCACCATCCCGCACCGCTTCTGGAACGCCGGCGACGTCACGGTGCGCGCCGTGTGGTTCGTCCTCGACCGCTGGGCCACCTGAGCACCACCGCCCGGATCCGCGCGGCCGTCCTCGACCGGCGCGCAGCGCCGGCGTAGGGTGTGCCCGCCGCTCGCACGCGAGCACCCAGCGCAGCCCGCCACCTCTCGGAGGCCGACCACCGTCTCCCTCGACGCCACGCCCGGCACCGCCGGCGGAAGAGGGAGTCGCACGTGCGCGAAGAGCCTGACCTGCGGGCGGTCGAGGTGCTGCTCGCCGCCCTTGCCTGGTTCGCCGGCCCCTACCGGGCGCTCGCCGACGACGTCGGCGAGGACCTGACGACCCAGGTCGTCTTCAACGAGCTCGCTGAGGTGACGAGCCGCCTGCTGCTCGGCGCCGGGGAGCACGAGGAGCTGGTCGAGGCGATCTTCGCCGCCGTCGAGCAGGTCGCGCTGGCACCCGGCGTCGATGCGACGGAGGCCGTCGCCTTCGCCTTCCTCGACGCGCTCGAACCTGGGGCGCTCGCACTCGCCGAGGCGTACCTCAACCCGGCGACCGAGGCCCTCCTCGCACGCCTCGTCGCCGGTGAGCTCGGCTACGACCTGCCGGACGGGGACGCCTGACCGCACGGCCCGCCGGCTGGAGCCGCGGGTGCCTAAGGCGCGAAGGCGCGGGCGCCTCAGGCGCGAAGGCGCGCCCCGAGCTCGGCCTCGGCCGTGGCGATGCTGGTGGCGCGCAGCTCGGCCACCTCGGCGTCGGTCAGCGTGTGGTCGGGCGCGCAGAAGCGCAGCCGGTAGGCGAGGCTGCGCGTCCCCTCGGCCAGCCCCGGGCCGCGGTAGACGTCGATGAGACGGAGGGACTCCAAGAGCTCGCCGGCGGCCCGCCGCAGCACCGACTCGAGCGCGGTGGCGGGAACGGGCTCGTCGAGGACGAAGGCGAGGTCGATGTCGCTCGAGGGGTAGCGGCTGACGGGCCGGGCGAGCGTCGGGCGCCCCGGCACCGCCAGCAGGCGCTCGAGGTCGAGGGCGAGCCATCCCACGCGCCGGCCGCGCAGCTCGAACGCGTCGAGCACGGCGGGGTCGACTTCGCCCACGACGCCGACGACGCTCCCCTCCGCGCCGTCGAGCGCCCCGGCGCCGTCTGCCTGGCGGGTGACGACGAGAGCGCTTCGCGTCGGGTGGCAGCCGAGGGCGAGCGGGTGGTCGATCGGGGCCGTCTCGGAGGGCGCGCGCTGGCGCAGCTCGAGCGCGTCACGCTCGAGCCCGAGCCCGTCGGCGAGGCGCCACCAGCACGCCACGGCCGCCTCGGCGTCGTCCCCGTCGCCCGCGAGCAGCACGCCGAGCAGCTCGCGCTCCTCGGGCTGCTCGGCGCCGGAGGGGCGGAACACCGCGCCGAGCTCGAAGAGGCGGATCGACCCGTTGCGGTGGGCGCTGTTGTGCCGGAGCGCCCCGAGGAGACCCGGGAGCAGGTGGGTGCGCAGCACCGACTCCTCCTGGACCATCGGGTTGGCGAGCACGACCGGCTCTGCGCCGGTCGCGCCACGGTGCTCTTCGGCGGGTTCGACGATCGAGCTCGTCCAGGCCTCGTGCGCCCCCACGCCGGCGATCAGCTGGCGCAGCGCGCGCCGGGCCGACTGGTAGCGGTTCCTCCGCCCCACGTACGGCGAGCGGCGCGTCGTCGGGGCGATGTTGCCGTAACCGTGGTGGCGCGCGACCTCCTCGATCACGTCGACCTCGCGCGTCGTGTCGGGACGGAACGACGGCACCTCGACGAGCAGGCCGTCACCTTCGGGCACCGAGGCGAAGCCGATCGGCGCGAGGTAGGCGGCGATCCGGGGGGTCTCGAGCGCCGTGCCGAGCAGGGCGTTCACCCGGGCGGTGCGGACGTGGACCCGGGTGGGCTCACGCCGCACCGGCCGGTCCTCGACGACGCCCGGGGCGACGGTCGGCGGGGTGACCCCGGCCGCCGCGGCGGCGAGCGCGACGAGCTCGCAGACGCGGTCCGCGGCCCGCACGACCCCTTCGGGGTCGATCCCGCGCTCGAAGCGCTGGGAGGCCTCGCTGCGCAGCCCGAGGCGCTTCGAGGTGCGGCCGACGAAACGGGGGGCGAACTCGGCCGCCTCCAGGAAGACCCGGGTGGTCGACGGCCCGATCTCGCTCGACGCGCCGCCCATCACGCCGGCCACGCCGACCGGTGCGTCGTTCGCGTCGCAGATCAGGCAGTCCTCGACCTCGACCTCCCGCCCGGCGGCGTCACGGGCGACCCCGAGCGCCCGCTCGACCCCGTCGAGGGTGACGATCCGCTCCCCCGGTCGGGCGAGGCGCACCACGATGCCGTGGCCGCCGAGACGGTCGAGGTCGTAGGGGTGGGTGGGCTGGCCGAGCTCGAGCATGACGTAGTTCGTGGCGTCGACGACCGCGCCGATCGGCCGCATCCCGGCCAGCACGAGGCGCCGGGCGATCTCGGGCGGCGAGGTCAGCGGGGTGACGCCGACGAGGACGCGGCCGACGAGCTGCTGGCAGGCCTGCGGCGCCGACACCGCGACCGTGGCGAGCTCGCCGACGGGCCGCCCGGACTGGTGGACGACGGGCTCGGGGATCGCGAACGGCAGGCGCAGGCGCGCCGCGAGGTCCCGGGCCACCCCGGCGACCGAGAGGCAGTCGGGCCGGTTCGGCTCGATCTCGAGGTCGAAGACGGCGTCGGGGACGATGCCGAGGTACTCGGCGAGGGGTTGGCCGGGCTCCATGGCACCGGGCAGCGGGGTCCCGGCGGCGCCGGTCGAGGCCAGCACCATCAGTCCCTCCGCGTCGTCGGAGAGGCCGAGCTCGCGCCCGGAGCAGAGCATCCCCTCCGACACGGCGCCGCGCATCGTGCGGCGCGCGATGACCATGCCGTTCGGCAGCTCGGTCCCGACGGGCGCGAGCGGCACGACGTCGCCCTCGACGAAGTTCCACGCCCCGCAGACGATCTCCAACGGGTCGGTGCCGCCGGCGTCCACGACGACCTGGCGGATGCGGTCCGCGCCGGGGATGGCCCGGATCTCCTGGACGCGGGCCAGCACGACGCCGTCGAGGCCGCCGCCGACGTACTGCACGCCCTCGACGACGAGCCCGAGCGAGTCGAGGGCCTCGCCGAGCGCGCGCACCGCCGACCGGTCGCGCGCGTCGGTCGCGATCGGCGTGAACTCCCTCAGCCACGAAAGCGGTACGTGCACGGTCCTCTCCGTCTGCCGGCCGCGGCCTCCCGCGGCGACTCGGTCCGATCCGGCGCTTGCGCCCGCAGGGCGCCGGGCCTGCGGTGCGCTCAGAACTGCGTGAGAAAGCGGACGTCGTTCTCGAGGAGGCTCCGCATGTCCTCGATCTCGTAGCGCATGATCGCCAGCCGGTCGATCCCGAAGCCGAAGGCGAAGCCGGTCCAGGTCTCGGGGTCGACGCCGACCGCCTCGAACACGGCCGGATGGACCATCCCGCAGCCGCCGAGCTCGATCCAGCCGGTGTACCCGCAGGTCCTGCAGCCACCACCACGGCAGATGGCGCAGGTGATGTCGAACTCCGCGGACGGCTCGGTGAACGGGAAGTACCCGGGTCGAAGGCGCGAGGTGACGTCGCCGCCGAAGATCGCCGGCACGAAGGCGGCGATCGTGCCCGCCAGGTCGCCGAAGGTGACGCCCCGGTCGACCACTATCCCCTCGATCTGGTGGAAGATCGGGAGGTGGCGGGCGTCCGCGGTGTCGCGCCGGTAGACGCGCCCGGGGGCGACGGCGTAGATGGGCAGCTCGCCCCGCTCGAGCAGGCGGATCTGCACCGGGGAGGTCTGCGAGCGCAGCAGCAGCGACTCGTGGTCGCCGAGCGCGAGGTAGAAGCTGTCCTGGTTCGAGCGAGCCGGGTGGTCCCTCGGCATGTTCAGGGCGGAGAAGTTGTACCAGTCGGTCTCGATCTCGGGCCCTTCGGCGATCTCGTAGCCCATCCCGAGGAAGACGTCCTCCAGCTCCTCACGGATGCGCGTGACGAGGTGGAGGTGGCCGGGCGGCCACTCGAGCGTCACCTCGGTCAGGTCGAGGCGGTCGGCGGCGAGCGCCTGCTCGCGCTCGACCGAGGCCAGCTCCTCCCGGCGCCGCCCGACGATCGCCTCGAGCTCGGCACGCGCCTCGTTCAGCGCCCGGCCGGCGTTGCGGCGCTCCTCTTCGCCGAGGCTGGCGAGCGAGCGCTTCCACGAGTTGAGCGGGGAGCGCTTGCCGACCAGCTCGGCCTCGAGGCGCTCGAGCTCGGCGAGGGCGCCGGCGCCGGCGATCTCCGCCGCGGCGCGCTCGACGAAGGCGGCGAGCTCGATCCGGTCGAAGGCGCGATCCGCCACGGCGCGCGCGTCAGTCGATGGGGAGAGGCCGCTCGTCACGGCCCTCATCGTAAGGCGCGCGGGAGGTGGCCGACTCCGCCGCCCGCCCGGGACGGGCCGCGCCGCCGGCCCGGGCGCGCCGGGCGACCTCGAAGCAGAGCACGGTGGCGGTCATCGCGACGTTGAGCGACTCCGCCGGCCCCGACATCGGTACGGTCACCGCCTCGTCCCACGCCCCGCCGAGGGCGGGGTCGAGGCCGTGCGCCTCGTTGCCGAGCACGATCGCGAGCGGCCCCGACAGGTCCGCCGTCGCGTAGTCCTCGCCGTCTCGCGCCACGGTCGCGACGCGGCGCAGCCCGGCGGCCCCGAGCTGGTCCAGCACCTCCGCTCCGGGCCCGGCCGTGACGACCGGCAGGTGGAACAGGGCGCCCGCCGAGGCGCGGACGGTCTTCGGGTTGTAGACGTCGGCGCTCCCCTCGCAGCACACGACGGCCCCGGCGCCGGCGGCCGCGGCGCTGCGGACGATCGCGCCGAGGTTCCCCGGGTCACGCACGTCGACGCAGACGACGAGGGGCGAGGCGCCGAGCACCTGGTCGAGGGGGACGTCGACGAAGCCGACGACGGCGCAGATCGGCTGGGGGGTCACGGTGTCGGCCACCCGCTCCATCACGCCGCGCTGGAGGGGGAAGACCCGGGCGCCCGCGGCGAGCGCGCGCTCCACCAGCGCGACCGCGGCCGGCGACTCCGCCGCCTCGGGGGCGTGGTACACGGCCTCGACGGGGGCGCCGGCCTGCAGCGCAGCCTCCACGATCTTCACGCCCTCGACGACGAAGGCGCGATCAGCGCGCCGGACGCTGCGCTGGCGCAGCAGCCGCCGGAGCCGCTGCACGCGCTGGTGCTGCGGCCCGAGCGCCTGCTGGGTCAGGAAGCCGCCTCCCCCGCCTCCTCGGCGGGGGGCTCGTCCGGCTCGCCGCCATCGGCGGCGGCGTCCGTGCCCTCGGTCGCGTCGGCCTCCTCGGCCTCCAGCACCTCCGGCGCGGCCTCGTCGCCGAGCGCGTCGGCCGCGACCCGTACCAGGGCGGCGAAGGCCTCCCGGTCGCGTACGGCGAGGTCAGCGAGGATCTTGCGGTCCACGGCGACCTCCGCCCGGTGCAGCCCCGCGATGAAGCGGCTGTAGCTCATGCCCTCGGCGCGGGCCGCGGCGTTGATCCGCTGGATCCACAGCTTGCGGAAGTCGCCCTTGCGCGCGCGCCGGTCGCGGTACGCGTACTGCAACGAGTGCATGACCTGCTCGTTCGCGGAGCGGAACGAGCGCGACTTGTTGCCGTAGTAGCCCTTGGCACGCTCGAGGACGACACGGCGGTGCTTCCTGCCATGGACGGCGCGCTTCACCCTGGCCATGGGTACTCCTTTCGTCGAAGCAATCTCGGTGAGGCGGGCGGGCCGGTGCCTCGCCTCGGGGGCGCGGCACCGGGGGGCGCCGCGTCGGGGGTGTCAGATGCCGAGCAGCCGCCTCACCTGGCGGCGGTCGCCCTTGGCCACCTCGACCTCGCGCCCGAGGCGGCGCGTGCGCACCGAGGACTTCTTCTCGAGCAGGTGGGACCGGTTCGCCCGGCGGCGCATGATCTTGCCCGACCCGGTCACCTTGAAGCGCGCTGCCGCGCCCCGGTCCGTCTTCATCTTCGGCATCTCGTCTAACCCTCTCCGCTTGTCGTGCTCGTCTCCGGTGGCGCCGCCACCGCTCCGGGCGCCTCGCCCCCCTGGGCCGCCTCGGCGGCCGCCGGCACCCCGCCCGCCCCGTTCACCTGCGGGCCGCCCTCCGCTGCATCCGGATGCGTGGCGCTCCGCGCGGCCTGGGACTGACGGGCCCGCTTGTCCGGCGCGAGCACCATCACCATGTTGCGTCCGTCCAGGCGGGCCTCGGACTCCACCTTGCCGGTGCCCTCCACCTGCTCGGCGAGCCGATCGAGGATCCGCTTGCCGAGCTCGGGGTGGTACACCTCCCGGCCCCTGAACATGATGGTGATCTTCACCTTGTGCCCCTCCGACAAGAAGCGCGACACCTGTCGCGTCTTCGTGTCGAAGTCGCCCTGGCCGATCTTCGGCCGGTACTTCATCTCCTTGATGCCGACGTTGCTCGCCTTGCGCCGAGACTCCTTGGCCCGCTGCGCCTCGTCGAACTTGAACTTCCCGTAATCCATGATCCTGCAGACCGGCGGGTTCGCCGACGGCGCGACCTCCACGAGGTCGAGATCCATCTGGCGCGCGATCGCAAGAGCCTCGGGGAGGAGCTTGATACCGAGCTGGTTGCCCTCCGGGTCTACGAGGCGGACTTCACGGGCGCGGATGCGGTCGTTCATCCGCGGCTCGTTGGCGGTTGGGGCGGTGGATATCGGGCATCACTCCTCTCGGTCTGAGCCCTGCGCTCGGCGGGGCCGACGACAAAAGGGGGTCCGCGATGCCGTCCGGCTGGACAACCGAGACCCGGTGCACTCGCCGTCGCCGGCGCGGCCGGCTGCGGTGACCGGGTGGGAGTCGCATGCGAGCGGCCCCGCTTTCCCCATTCAGTTTGGATTTAGGCTAGCAGCATGAGCACGCTCTGGACACCTGGTGGGGAGCACCGCGTCGCTGCTGACCAGGACAACGGCGGGACCGGGCGCGGCAGCGGGCGCCCTCCGGGCCCGGAGGGCGCCGGGCGGGCGAGGCCCGACCCGCACGAGGATCCCGACACGCTCGACCGCGCCCAGGCGGAGGTGCTGCGCGAGGAGATGGCGGCGGAGCTCGCCGACATCGAGCGCCAGCTCCTCGCCGCGCCGGTCGAGGACGTGATCGCCAACCACTGCTACGGGCTGTTCCAGCTCGCCGCCTTGCACCTCGGGCAACGCCCGCCCAACCTGGAGGCGGCGCGCCTCGCGATCGACGCCTTCGGCGGGGTTGTCGAGGGGCTCGGCGACCGCTTCGGCGAGCACGCGCAGTCGCTGCGCGACGGCCTCGCCCAGCTCCGCCTCGCCTTCGTGCAGATCGCGAACGCACCACCCGCCGACGATGCGACGGCAACGGCGGCGGGTGGCGACGCGGCGACGGGCGACGCCACGGCGGGG
>JGI12269J14319_10000889_pt1 | contig 29384 bp, 22 predicted proteins | sample PeaSoiSIISIP2007_FD_14319 | JGI IMG/M metagenome (IMG submission 14319)
CGAGGGATCGGTGGCGGTGATGGTGTCGAGCCCGGGGAGCAGGCCTGTGGCCAGTCCCTGGAACCCGAGCGCGTTGGAGATGGTGGCCAGGGTCCCTTGGGCCGAGGACCACGTCACCGCGTTGGTGAGGTTCTGGGTGCTGAGATCGGAGTAGTGACCGGTGGCGGTGAACTGCTGGGTGGCATCCTGGGCGACCGAAGCCACCGACGGCGACACCGTGATGGCGGTCAACACTGCGGGCAGCCCCGCCGGCACCACGGTGAGCGCACCTGTGCCGCTCAGCAGCGACGAGGGATCGGTGGCGGTGATGGTGTCGAGCCCGGGGAGCAGGCCTGTGGCCAGTCCCTGGAACCCGAGCGCGTTGGAGATGGTGGCCAGGGTTCCCTGGGCCGAGGACCACGTCACCGTGTTGGTGAGGTCCTTCGTGCTGAGATCGGAGTAGATGCCGGTGGCGGTGAACTGCTGGGTGGCACCCTGGGCGACCGAAGCCACCGACGGCGACACCGTGATGGACAAGAGCAGGGGCGAACCGAGCGCCGAGGCTGCTTCGCCTCCACCGGTACCAAGGAGCCCTGCGACCATCACAAACGGGACCAGAGGCATGGCAACCCGCAAGACACGGCCCCGCAACACTTGGCACACCCCCGAGCCCCACGTCGTCGTCTTCGTCGCCGGGACGCCACGTTGGCTTCACGGCGGTGGAACCTTTCTCACTATTGACTGAGAAAGGGCACGGCGAACACCGTGCCATCACCTGCTCGAACCCAGGTGATTCCACCTAGATGCACAGGCCCGCGACGTTGGGCCGGAAAGGTGTCCACACATGAGACGCTCGGGTCGTCAGGAAGCGCTCACGTCGTCCCGGAGAGCTCTCGCTTCCCGTCTGTAGGGAGCTCTCGCTTCCCGTTTGTAGGGAGCTCTCACTTCCCGAACTCTTGCCGAGCACACGTGCTTTCACGTACCCGGTGCAGTGGTTTCTCCGCTATCAACGACGCTGACGATTGCCGATACTCTTGGGGGTGACCGAGAACCAGTAGGTATCCGTGTGGTCAGATCCACATCGCACAACGAGACATCGAGGGTAGCTCCGACCGGCGTGCCGCCCCGCTCCAATGAGGGTCGGCCCAGGAGTGCGAACGTGCTGGTCGTCGAGGACGACATGGGAGTGCGTGAGACCACGGTCGCGATCCTGCGGGAGGAAGGCTACGTGGTCGTCCAGGCCGCCGACGGGGTCGATGCACTCGATGTTCTCCGAGGGCACGACATCGACGTGTTGCTTCTCGACCTTCGCCTTCCCCGCCTGGACGGTGCATCTGTGCTCGAGGCACTCGACCGACCCCCGACTGTGGTAGTGGTTTCAGGGTTCGAGTCGTGCGAGGAAGCCGAGATGCGCGGGCGCTTCGGGCCGGTGCTCTTCGATTGCCTCCGCAAGCCCGTCTCACCCCATCGGCTGATGGAAGCCACAGCCGCAGCCGCCGATCATGCCCTGTCGGCACGCAACACCGCCACGGGTCGTATCGACGGGCATGGCCTATCGGAATGACCAGCGTCTCGGAATGACAACCGCCACCGGCAGGCGGGCCGAGGACGACAGGGCACGAGCAGCGCCTGGCAACGGACGGTTCCTTGCAACGCTGCTCGTGCCCCGCCACTCCTCTTGTGTGGGGGACGTCCACACGCCATGCTCAGGGCATCGGCGAGGCGCAAACGCCCTCCGCGCCCAGCCGTACCCCTGAATTGGGCGGACTACGGAGGGTATGCGGGGACCTCCGGAGCCGCCTACCGGTGAATGTACGCCTGCCGTGGGTGGACGCCCAGCGTGAATTCACCTGCGCGACCATCCGTGAATCCACCTAGTGCCGCCGAGTCTGGTGAGGTCGGATCCACCGTCGGATCCCCCCGAGGCAGCGGACCTATTGACGAGACGACGGCTGGGACTCCACCGAGGAGACCGGGTTCGAGGTCGAACCTTGTCCCGAGCCCGGTGCTCGGTGGACGGCGTCGTCTCGAGAACCTGCCCCATCTCTCGTTCCCGGGGGAGAGTCCCGTATCGAGGTGGGCCGGCGGTGAGGCAGCCGCACCACGAAACGCGTCCCGTTCGTGGCGTCGCCGTCGAGGCGGACCGAGCCCCCGTGCGCCTCCACCATGCGCCGCACGATGGCGAGGCCCAGTCCGGTCCCCTGGTGCTTGGCGGTGTAGAAGGGCTCGAAGATCCGTTCCGCCAACGACCTCTCGATGCCGGGGCCGTCGTCCTCGACCTGGATGACCGCGGCACGCCCCTCGATGTAGGCGGTGATACGAAGGCAACCCCGCTCACCCATGGCGTCGTAGGCGTTGGTGATCAGGTTGGTCAGTACCTGGGCCAACTGCCCCCTGTCGGCGAGCAGGCTGATCGGCGCCACGTCCACGCTCACCTCGATGCCATGGCCAGGGGGGGCAACCTCGAGCACCTCTGCGACGAGGGCCCCGAGGTCCACCCGGGCCATGACGGTCTCACCGGGGCGCACATACGCGCCGAGGTGGTCGATGATGGCAGCGGCTTTGGCGATCTCTCGTCCCGCCATCTGGAAGTGCCGTTCCTGCTCCTCGGTGACCTCATCACCGAGGCCGAAGTGCAGCAGGAACAGCGCGTTGGACACCGCCCCGAGCGGGTTGCGCAGATCGTGTCCCACGACCGACGCCATCTCACCGACCACCGCCAATCGCTCGCGCTTCACCAGCGCATCGGTCAGGAACGACGTGATGCAGAACGCCACGATCAAGGTGGCCATGGTGATAACCCAGCCCGCCACGGCGTCGGCCGTACCCGATACGACGATGGCCAAGCCGGAAGCCACGAACGCCAAGAACAGGTAGAAGATGGCGCGTCGTCTCGGGAACCACAACGGCGCGGCGACACCCACCCACACGAAGAACGGGCTCAGCAGTCCGGGGTGGCTATGGAGCTTGGTGAAGAAGAGACCGAGGTCGATGAGCACCAGGCTCCCGACGATGGCGACGTCGCCGGTGTAGCGCGGCTGATGGTTCCTCAGCCCGTAGATGACAGCGGCAGCAAGAAAGACGCAGGCCAGAAGGATCGCCATCCCGGCTCGGTTCCCGATATCTCGGGGGATGAGCACCCAGGCGATCACCACCGCCAGGCCGCCCAGTGAATAGGTGAGGGCGAGGAGCTCACCTTGGCCATGGAGGTCGAACGCCGGCTTTCCCAGGCGCCTGGCGGGGGGCAACGGGTGGGCGCGGGGACTCCGCAGAGCACGAGGGCTCAGTCGTCTCACCACGAGAGCGCTCCCAGCGGCATCCCGACCTCCCGTCTCCGGCCATCGGTGGGATTCATGGCCCCGGGGAAGCTGACCAGCTCCGGCAGCCCAACGTTACCGCCGCGGTGGAGCCCGGGCACCTGCCGGAGGGGCGAAGCAGACCCGGTCGGACCGGCCCGGCGTCGACGGCCGAGCCGAAGTGGCCCCGCAGGGGCCCGGTAGGCCCGCTCGCGCCCGAGGTGGCGCAAAACCCGGCGCGTGACTCCCCGCGAGCGCCCGCAGGGGACGGCGATCAGGTGCCGGCCAGAGCGCTGACAACAGGAGCCAATGCCTCCCAGCTGTCTCCCTCGATGGAGAAGTAGGAGATCCCGTATTCCTCTCGACGCCATTGCAGCTCCTCGACCATCTCGTCGAGGGTGCCGATGAGCCCGAGCGGCACGTGCAGCGCGTCGGATGGATCGATGCCGAAGGTGGGCGCCATGGCGTCGATGATCTTCTGCCTGTCGTCGGTGATGAGGACGAACCCGATCAGGCAGTTGAGCTCGATGTCGTGGAATCGATCCCCGGCAGCCTCCTTGACCCAGGCGATCTTCTGGCGAGTGGCATCCGGCGACGCGTTCGGAGCCGTCTCCGGACCTCCCGTCCCGGCCCGCAGGTCGACGTTGATGCTCACGATGTCGGCCCACTGGCCCGCGATGGTGAGCACGCGACGACCTCCGCCGCCCAGGATCAACGGCGGGCGTGGGCGTTGCACCGGCCTCGGCTGCAGGGAATGCTCGTTGACGGTGTAGTGCTTGCCCGAGAAGGAGAAGGGCGCGTCCGACTCGAGGAGCCCGGCGACGACGGCAACCCCCTCGGCGAAGCGGTCCACGCGCACCCCCGGCGGGTCATAGGCGATGCCGGACTCCTCGTAGTCCGAGCGCATCCAACCGGCGCCGAGGCCCAATTCGAGCCGGCCTCCCGACAGCAGGTCGAGTGTGGCAGCTTCCTTGGCCAGGACCACCGGGTGCCGGTAGTCGTTGTCGAAGACCAGGGTGCCGACACGCAACGACGACGTGGCGTCGGCGGCGGCCACGAGGGCGGGCACCGGCGCCAACTGGTCACCGAAGTGATCAGGCATGAGGAGCGTCGAGTATCCGAGGTCCTCGGCCTTCTTTGCCTGGTCGGACCAGGACCCGGCCGTGGCCTCGGGCGCCTTGGAGAGCTGTGCGGCAAATCGGAATTTCCGGGGATGGCTCATGGCACCTCAGTCGTAGTAGCCGGAGTGGATGTAGATGCAGGGGATGCCTTCGCTGTGGAACATGTCCCGGTTCCTGGGATCGTCCTCGAAGGCGAGCATGGGGGCGAAGCCGAACCCCCGGAGCTCAGCGACCGCGGCACGCTTGAAGCTCGACGCCTGGGCGTAGTTGCCCCGGTCACGCATCACGAGCACGTCCCACCGCAACCGGTAGTGCGCCAGCCAGGCCAGCGTCTGGGGCTGGACCCGTAAGGGACGCCCCGTGAGCAGCACGATGCGCAACGCGGGATCGAGGAGCTCGAGCAGACGGGCGACCTCCCCGACGAGGGGGTCGTCACCGCAGGCATCGAAGAAGGCGTCCCAGTCGCGGCGCCCCCATTCCAGGAAATGCTGGCGCCCGGCGGCGTCGGAGAGGACCCCGTCGATGTCGAAGATGACCGCCGGTCCCGGCGCGGTGGCAGACACGCGCCAGTACCAATTCCGGGGGACAGACGGCGGAGGTTGGGGGGCACCCTCGGTCACGTGCGCACGCGCCGGTCGACCCCGCTTAGTCCTCGGAGGACTGTGCGCTCGACAAGCGCCGGATCTCGTCCACCACCCGGGGATCGGCGAGCGTGGTCGTGTCACCCAGGTCGCGTCCCTCGGCCACGTCGCGCAGCAATCGGCGCATGATCTTCCCCGACCGCGTCTTGGGCAGCTCGTCCGTGAAGATCACGGTCCTCGGGCGCGCGATGGGGCCGATGTGACGGGCCACGTGGCCTCTCAGCTCCTCGCCGTGTTCGCCAGTCTCTTCCTGCCCCGCCTTCAGGGTGACGAAGGCGATGATCGCCTGTCCCGTGGTGTCGTCCTTGGCTCCCACCACAGCCGCCTCGGCGACCGAGGGATGATTCACCAGCGACGACTCCACCTCGGCCGTGGAGATCCGATGCCCCGAGACGTTCATGACGTCATCGACGCGCCCCAGGAGCCAGAAGTACCCGTCGTCGTCGATCTTGGCTCCGTCCCCCGCGAAGTACCGACCCTCGAAGCGATTCCAATAGGTCTGCTTGTAGCGCTCGGGGTCCCCGTACAGGCCCCGCAACATGGAGGGCCACGGGCGGGTGAGCGTGAGGTACCCGCCCCCCCGCTCCACCACCGCACCGGCGTCGTCGACGACCTCGGCTCCGATGCCCGGAAGCGGGAAGGTGGCGGAACCCGGCTTGCAGGTGGTCACCGCGGGCAGCGGTGAGATCATGATGGCGCCGGTCTCGGTCTGCCACCAGGTGTCCACGACGGGGCAGCGGCCGCCGCCGATGTGATTCCAATACCAGACCCAGGCCTCGGGATTGATCGGCTCGCCCACCGAGCCCAGGACGCGCAGGGACGACATGTCGTGGCGCTCGGGGAACTCGGTGCCCCATTTCATGAAGGTCCGGATGGCTGTGGGCGCGCAGTAGAGGATCGTGACCCCGTAGCGCTCGATGATGTCCCACCACCGGTCCTTGTCGGGGAAGTCGGGGGTGCCTTCGTACATGACGCTGGTGGCACCGTTGGCGAGGGGCCCGTACACGATGTAGCTGTGGCCGGTGACCCAGCCGATGTCGGCCGCGCACCAGTAGACGTCGCGCTCGGCATGAAGGTCGAAGACGGCTCGATGCGTGAAGGCGACCTGGGTGAGATAGCCACCGGTGCTGTGCATGATGCCCTTGGGCTTGGCGGTCGTGCCCGATGTGTAGAGGAGGTACAGCAGGTCCTCGGAATCCATGTGCTCAGCTGGACACGACGCTTCGGCCCCGGCCATCAGGTCGTCCCACCAGTGGTCACGACCCTCGGTCATGGGCGTGACGCCGCCGGCCTCCCCGGTGCGACGCGCCACGACCACGTGCTCGATCGACTCGGTGTCGGCCAGGGCGACGTCGGCGTTCTCCTTGAGCGCCACCACGCCGCCGCGCCGCCAGCCGCCGTCGGCGGTCACGAGGACCTTCGCCTGCGCGTCGTCGATCCGGTCGCGCAGCGCGTCAGGGGAAAACCCCCCGAACACGACCGAGTGCGCGGCCCCGACGCGCGTGCACGCCAGCATGGCCACGGGAAGCTCGGGAATCATGGGCATGTAGATCGCCACGCGGTCCCCACGTCGGACTCCCAGGGCCTTGAGGACGTTGGCGAACCGCTCGACATCGGCGAGCAGCTCGGCATAGGTGATCGTCCGGGTGTCGCCGGGCTCCCCTTCCCAGTGGATCGCAACCCGCTCGCCCAAGCCCGCCGCGACATGGCGGTCGAGGCAGTTGTGCGAGACGTTCAGGGTCCCCCCGACGAACCACTTGGCGAAGGGCAGGTCCCACTCGAGCACGGTGTGCCACGGGTCGAACCAGTCGAGGGCCCGCGCCTGCTCGGCCCAGAACCCCTCGACGTCCCGTGCGGCGCTCTCGGCGATGGCGGGGTCGGCCACCACGGCCTGGTTCGCGAATCCCTCCGGAGGAGGGAAGAGTCGCTCCTCGAGGTAGTAGTCCTCGATGGCGGCCCCACCGGCGTCCGACATGTTGGCGATCCCCTCCTGGCGCGGGTTTGCACACTGCGCGACGTGCCCCGTCGAGCCTATCCAAGCGACCTACCAGCCCACCTGCTCCTCTTTCCGCCTCCGAGCACGCGCCTGGGCATCGATGCGGCCGGGGCCTGTCAAGATGGAAAGGCCATGGCCGACGGCGCCTCCGAGGCCCCCACCCGTGTGCCCGGCACCCAGGCCGGCACCGGGCCCGATGTCCTGACCGTCCCGGTCGACGTGGGCCGGCGAGCCCTCGTCGTCGCCAACCTCGGGCTGAAGCCGCAGGCCACGCCGGCCACGACGTGGGCGGCGGCGGGCCTGGCCCGCGCCCTCGACACCTGGGAGGGCCCGGGGCTCGTGGTGATCGCCGGAAACCTCCTCGACCTCACCGAGGAGCATCACCCCGCGTCGGCGGCCTCGGCGGCACTCGCTTCCCATCCCCGGCTGGAGAAAGCCCTCGAGGCCTTCGCCACCGGCGAGGACCGTCGCGTCATCACCGTCCCCGGCACGACCGACTCCGCCCTCGGCGCCGAGGCCACGGGGGCCGTGCGTGCGCTCGGGGTCGAGGTGGCGGGGGCCGTGGGCCTGCACATGGCGACCGCGGCGGGGACCCGCGTGGTGCGCGTCGAAGCCGGCGTGCCCTCGGCGGCGCCGAGCGCGCCCGGGGTGGACGCCGGCCCCGCGCCCAACGGGGTGGCGCCCCACGCAGCGGGAGCGAGTGATCCGGGGCGCGGCACCTTCACGCTGTCTCCGAACCCGGCCGCCGAATGGCAGGACGGCCTGGAGCGGCTGGCCGACCCGGCGAGCACGCAGCGGTTCCTGACGTCACGGCTCCTCTACCGGCGCTTCGCACGCTTCGCATGGTGGTTGCTCGTGCCCTTCGCCATCGCCGTCGCCCTGCGGATCCCCTTCGTCTCGTCGGCTCTCGACCATCTCTTCTTCGGGCAGCCCGCGCCGTCGCGAGCCATCCAGCGCGCCCATGCCGCCGCGTGGGGGGTACGACTGTTCTTCGCGGGCGTGATCTGCGTCGCCGAGCTCGTGATCCTCGCCGTGGTGCTGGGGTACGTGGCCCGCAAGGCGTGGCGGACCCTGGGGGGAGGCGCGCTCGACGGGTTCTTCGAGGACACGCTGGCCTCGGCCGGCTCCACCACCAACGACGAGGTGCGCGACTCGGCCCGGGCGTTGTGCAGCGGCGGGCGCGCCGGGCTCGTCAGCGGAGCGACCCTGCAGGCCGAGCTGACGCACCTCGGCCCCGGGTTCTTCGCCTGCCCCGGAGCCGCCGGAGAGATCGTCGAGGAGCACCGGGGCCGACTGGGCCTGCTCCCGGTCTTCCTGGCCTGCCAGCAGCTCGCCTGGGTGGAGCTCGAGACCGGCGCCGAATTGCACGCACGTCTGCTGCTGACCCGGTCGGAGCTTCCCGGGGCCACCCTCCTCGAGCGCGTGGCGGCGCGCGACCGCAAGGTGCACGACACCCATCCCATGGTGGTGGCCGCATACCCCCACGGCGCCTCGTGGCCGCCCGCCCCGGACCTGGGAGCGGTGCGCAGCCGTTCGCGCCGTGTCCGAAGGTGGGGGGCGGGAGCCATCGCCGTGGCCGGGATCATCGACGTCCTCACCGCCGTCACGCCGCCCCTGCGGGGCCGACTCCACCTGGTGCTGGAGCTCCTCCCTTTCGTCGCCAGCCAGGCGGCCGGCGCCCTGGTGGCCCTGGTGGGGATCGGGCTGCTGGCCCTGGCCCGGGGGGTGCGGCGGGGCCAGCGGCGGGCGTTCGTGATCGCCGTGTGGGCGCTGGCCATCAGCGTGGTCCTGCACCTGGCCCGGGGCGGCGACCTCGAGGGGTCGGTGTTCTCCCTCGCGGTCGTGGCATTCCTGGTCATGAACCGGCAGGAGTTCCCAGCCGCGTCGGACCGACCTTCGCTGCGCTCCGCGCTCATCGCGCTGGTCGGCGGCGTCGTCGGCATCACCGTGATCGTGAGCGCGCTCGTGGAGCTGACGTTGCGCTTCGACCTCGACCGTCCTCGCCTGCCCGTGTGGCGCGCCGGCCAGGCGGTGCTCGAGCGCCTCGTCGGGTTGCGCGGCGTGCCCCTCCCCGAGCGGCTCGACGACTTTCTCGCGCCCAGCCTCCTCGCCATGGGGGTGACCCTGGCCGTGGTGGCGGTGGTCTTGGCCACCCGCCCTCTCGTCGACCGCCGGCGATCGGCGGGGCGGGCGGCGGAGGCGCGTGCCCGGGACATCGTCGCGCGCCACGGCGAGGGAACACTGGACTACTTCGCCCTGCGCAGCGACAAGCAATGGTTCTTCCACCGCGACTCCATGGTGGCGTACGCCATCTACAGCGGCATCTGCCTGGTCTCGCCCGATCCCATCGGGCCCCTCGCCGAGCAGGAGCAGGTGTGGGCCGCGTTCCGCCGCTTCGCCGACAACCGGGGGTGGGTCGTCTGCGTGATGGGCGCCAGCGAGCACTGGCTGCCCATCTACCGGGCCACGGGGATGCACGACATCTACATCGGCGACGAGGCCGTCGTCGACGTGCAGGAATTCTCCTTGGCCGGGGGGCACATGAAGGGCCTGCGCCAGGCCCACAACCGCATCGCCAAGTACGGGTACTCGGTGTCGTTCCACGATCCCGCCCATCTCGACCGTGAGACGGCGACGAAATTGGCCGGGCTCATGTCCCAAGGCCGGCGCGGCGAATTCGAGCGCGGGTTCTCCATGGTCCTGGGTCGGATCTTCGATCCCCGCGACGAGAATCTCATCCTGTGCATGGTGACCGGACCCGACGGCCATCCCGCCGCGATGTGCCAGTTCGTCCCGGCCCGCGGCATCGGCGGCTACTCACTGGACCTGATGCGGCGCGACCATAGCGAGCACCCCAACGGACTGATCGACTTCGCGCTCGTGTCGACGATCGAGCACCTGCGCGACCTCGGTTGCCAGGGCGTGAGCCTCAACTTCGCGGCGTTGCGGTCGGTGCTGGAGGGCGTGCACGGTGACGGGCCCACCCAACGGGTGGAGCGCTGGGCCATCAAGAAGATGTCGAGCTTCCTGCAGATCGAGACCCTGTGGCGCTTCAACGCCAAGTACGGGCCCGAGTGGCTCCCCCGCTACGTCGTCTACGACGCCGCCGAGCACCTCGTCCCGGTGGTCCTCGCCCTGTTGCGCGCCGAGTCGCTGTCGGAGGTGCCGGTCATCGGCAGGATCATCGCCGCGTCCGAACGCCGCGCCCATGCCGCTGCCGACGACCTCGACACCTCTGCCGACAGCGGCGCGTCGCTGCTCCGGCTCGAGCCACCTCTCCCCGACGACCCCGACCCGGCCACGCCACCACTGGCCACGCCACCACTGGCCCCGCACACCTCCGAGCGCGCCTGATCCGGGCGTCGGAGCGGCTCCGGGGCCGCCACGACATCGACGTGGCTCCCGAACCGGTGCGTCGCCCCTAGGGTGGTGGTCATGACGATCACTCGGTCGGCCGAGTGGAAACCACTGTCTCGCACGCTCATGAAGATGCGCTTCACCGAGATCGCGGTGGTGGGAGTGGTCGCCGCCGCCACCGCCGGACCGGCGGCGTGGTCGGCGGGTGACCCCGGCGCCGCCGTCGCCGCCGTCGCCGCCGTCGTGGTGTGCTGCGGGGCGGCGTGGTGGTTCGTCCACAACCGGTTTCGCGCCTGGGGTTACCTCGAGCGCGACGAGGACCTCGAGGTCCGGCGCGGTGTGATGGTGCAGAGGCTGTCGGTGGTCCCCTACGGCAGGATGCAATTCGTGGAGATCACGGCCGGGCCCGTGGAGCGCCTCTTCGGGCTGGCCACGGTGCGGCTGCACACCGCGGCCGCCGCCAGTGACGCCCGCATCCCGGGGCTCGATCCGCAAGAGGCCTCCCGGTTGCGCGACCGCCTGGCCGCCCTGGGCGAGGCCAAAGCCGCGGGTCTGTGATCGCCGGCGGGTCGCCCGCGGTCGGCTGGAAACGCCTGCACCCGCTCTCCCCCGTCGTCCGACTGGGTCGCGGGCTGCTCCCCGTCCTCGTGTTGGTGGGCCTGTCCTCGGTCCAGGGCCACCACAGCCCGTCCTCGCAGTACGTCATCTGGATCGCGCTGGTCGTCTTCGGCGTGGTGTTCGGTGTCGTGCACTGGTTGGTCACCCGGTGGGCGTTCGACGGCACCACGCTGCGGATCGAGACCGGCTTGCTGCGACGCGACTCCCAGCAGCTGCCCGTGGCCCGCATCCAGGCCGTCGACCTCGTCCAACCGTTCGCGGCGCGCGTCCTGGGTCTGGCCGAGCTCCGCATCCGCGTGGCCGGCGCCAAGGCGGCCCACCACCTCTCCTATCTGTCGGAGCCCGAGGCGAGCGACCTGCGGGCTCGGCTGCTCGCCGTCCACCACGGCCTCGACCAGTCGGTCCCCGAGCCCGACGAGCGGCCCGTGGCGGTCATCCCCACGGGCCGGTTGCTCGGATCGGTACTCCTGTCGGCGAGCACCCTGGGAGCACTGGTCTTCGTGGCCCTCCTCGCCGTGCTCAGCTCCGTCTCCACCGCGGCCGCCGCGGCCGTGGCGGGATCGCTGCTCGTCTACCTGATCGGGATCGGGCAAGGGATCTGGCGCCGCTTCAACGAGCAATACCAATTCACCGTGGCGCTGGCCCCCGACGGGATCCGTGTGCGGCGCGGTCTGTTGAGCACGGTGTCAGAGACGATCCCCATCCGCCGCGTCCAGGCCGTCCGCCAGATCGAGCCCCTGTTGTGGCGCCTGTTCGGCTGGTGCCGGCTCGAGGTCGACCTGGCGGGGATGCCCGGACACGGCCGATCCGGCGGGGGTGGACGCGTGACCAAGGCCCTCCTTCCCGTCGGGCCCCACCAGTCGGCGGCGGTCCTGCGCCAGGTCGTGATCGGCTCGATCGAGCCCCCCTTGTCGGAACCGCCCCGCCAGGCGCGGCTCAAGGCGCCGCTCAGCTACCACTTCCTGGCCGCGGGCCACGACGGGGTCATGGCGGTGGCCGTCACGGGAAGGGTGCAGCGGGTCACGTGCTGGGTGCCGCTCGAAAAGGCCCAGAGCGTGCGCCGGGTGCAGGGACCGGTCCAGCGCGCCCTGCATCTCGCCACCGTGCACGTCGACGTGGCGGGCCGGCGGGTGGGGGCCAAGTTCCGGGACCGTGCCGTCGACGAGGCCGACAGGCTGGTCCAGGAGCTCGCCCTCCTCAGCCGGGGGGCACGGCGCCGCGTGTCGGTCGAAGACACGCTCGCAGGGGTGAGGAGCGCGTCTGGGTCTCCGGACGGTCTCACCCCTGTCGCTGGGCCGCCGGTGACGGCACCGGGATGGTTCGCCGACCCGGCCGGTCACCATCAGGCCCGGTACTTCGACGGCAGGGACTGGACAGAGCACGTTGCCGACGACGGTGTCACCTCCGTCGACCGGCGCTGAGGACGGCGCCGCGCTCGAAGACGCATCCCGCCATTGGGGTCAGAGGGCGGCGATGGTTCGCCGCCGCCATCGCTCAGGCGGACTTGCCCTTGCGGAACGACGCCAGCAGACGTCCCTTCTTGGAGACGAGCGAGAGGTCGGCGGCCTCGATGTGCATGTCGTCGTTCAAGGTGAAGTCGTCGCCGGGGGAGTCGACACCGACCTCGGTCACGGCATCGAGCGCACCGATCACCTCTGCCGCGATCCCCCGCCCGTCTGTCCCGTCCGCCGGGTCTCCGTAGTCCTCGGGGCCCTCGTCGTCGTCACCACCGGGGTGGAGGTCCACCGCCAGGCCCTCGCGGTCCAGGTCGTCGGCGTCGTCGTCGTCCAGGCCGGAGAGGGGGAAGACGGGGAGCGGATCCATCGTCGTGAGCATCAAGGCGTCCTCGACGGCAAGGGGCTTGGCGAAGAAGTACCCCTGGCCCACATCCGCACCGAGCTCCCGCAGGATCTTCACCTGCCGGGCGGTCTCCACGCTCTCGGCCACTGTGCAGATGCCCAGCGAATGGCTCACGTGCACGATGGTCTCGACCATGGCCCGGCTCACGCCTCCTTCGTCGGCCAGGCCCGCGATGAGGGACCCGTCGATCTTCATGGTCTTGATGGAGAACTGCTGCATGCTCTCGATCGTCGACCAGTCCGACCCGATGTCGTCCACGGTCAGCTGGATGCCCAACCGCGACATGGCGTGCAGGTCGGCAGCGGCCCCGTCGTCGGTCACGCTCGTCTCGGTGATCTCGATGGTGAGGCGGTCGGGGTTGAGCCCGGACTCCTCGATGGCGGCCGCCGCCGCGGAGGCCGCCTCGCGCTGGCGCAGCTGGAAGACCGAGCAGTTGACGGCCAGCTGGAGGTCCGCCTGCCAACTGGCGGCCGCCGCGCATGCCTCGGACAGCACCCAGGCGTTGAGCTCCACCATGTGCCCGTTGGCCTCGGCCCAGGGGATGAGCACGCTGGGCGGGATGGGGCCCAGGTCGGGGTCGTTCCAGCGCAACAGGGCCTCGAAGCCCAGCAGCCGACCGGTGGCGAGGTCGACGGCCGGCTGGAAGACCAGCTCAGGGTCGCCGTCCAGGCCAAGCTCAGGTCGCGGTCTCATGACGCCCGCGGGGTCCACGCGTCCACGTATGTGACATCGGCGGCTACCGCGGGGTCCTTGAGCGCGGGGGGCCCGGACCGGGCCGTCCCGACGCCCTACCGGAACAGCAGCGTGGCCTGGTGGGCCAGGTCCACGAGGGGGGCGGGCCACAGGCCGAAGAGCACCGTCACCACCACGCACAGGGTGATGGCGGTGGCGGTGGTGGCGCCCACCGGCGCCGGCTCCACCGCCGCGGCGCTCTCGGCCAGCAGCGTCAGGGTGGGAGCGGGCTCCGGCGCCCCGTCCGGGCCCTCGGGCGCTCCGTCGGCGCTCGGCGAGGCGCCCGGCGCCCCTGCCGACGCCGCTGCCCCCGCGGGCGCGGCGGGCGAGTACATGAGCAGGATGACCCGCAGGTAGAAGAAGGCGGCGATGGCGGCCGAGACCATGGCGATGACCGCCAGCGCTGTCGACCGGCCCCCTACCGACGCCGAGATCACCTCGAGCTTGGCCAGGAACCCTGTGGTGAAGGGGATCCCGGCCTGGGCCATGAGCAGGACGCCCAGCGAGCCGGCCAGCCATGGACGGCGGGCGGCCAGGCCCCGGTAGCGGTCGAGGTCGTGGGCGCGGTCGCCGGGGCCCCCGATGACGGTGACCACGGCGAAGCTGCCGATCACCATGAACGTGTACACGAACAGGTAGTAGAGCGACCCCTCCACGCCCCGGGCCGTGGCCACCTGCAGCCCGAGGAGCACGAAGCCGGCGTGGTTGATCGACGAGTAGGCCAGCATCCGCTTGATGTCGCGCTGGGCCAGGGCGACGACGGCGCCGAGGAGCAAGGTGATGGCCGCCAGCACCCACACCGCCGGCTGCCAGTCGCTGCGCAGGGTCCCGAACGACGAGACGAACACCCGCAAGAGCGCCGCGAACCCTCCCGCCTTGGCCACCGCGGCCATGAAGCCCGTGGCCGGGCTGGGCGAGCCCTGGTAGACGTCGGGCGTCCACAGGTGGAAGGGCACGGCCGCCACCTTGAACCCGAAGCCGACGAGCAGCAGGGCCATCCCCGCCAGGAGCAGCCCGTTGTGCAGCAGGACGTTGCGGGCCAGGTAGTCGGCGATCTGGGGCAGGTTCGTGGACCCGGTGGCGCCGTAGACGAGGGCCACCCCGTACAGGAACACCGCCGAGGAGAACGCACCGAGGACGAAGTACTTGAGCGCCGCCTCTCCGGACTCGGCGCGCCGCGCGTTCATGGCGGCCAGCACGTAGAGGGAGATGGAGAGGATCTCGAGGCCCAGGAACACCACGATGAGGTCGTTGGCCTCCCCCATGATCATCGCCCCCGCCGAGGAGAGCAGCATGAGCGCCTGGAACTCGGGCCCCGTGGCCTGTTCCCGACGCATCCACCCGTCGGCGACCAGGGCCGAGAGAAAGGCCGCGCACGTCACCAGGATGGCCACGAGCGAGCTGAAGCCGTCCTCCACCACGGCCGAGTCGATCGAGACGTGCGCGCCGTGGTGGGCGACGTCGAACCATTGCACCAGCGACAGCGACAGCGCCGCCAGGGTGGTCAGGACGGTCATGACGGTGGCCGTGGTGGGGTCCATACGGCCGCGCCGCACCGACGATGCGGCCAGGACGGCGACGGCCCCGCCCAGCATGACCAGGACGGGCAGGATCGACAGATAGGCGATCTTCGGTGCCGTCAGGGCCAGGAGTGCGACGCCGTGGGTCACCGTGCCCTCCCCGGCTGCGCGCTTCCGGGAGCCGCCGTCGGCGCGTCACGGACGGGGCCCGGGTTCGCCACCGCCGGCTGGTGGGTGCCGGTGCTGTCCTCGACGTGCTGCACCAGACGCGTGACCGACGGGGTGATGCGGTCGAGCACGGGCTTGGGGTACACGCCCAGGAAGACGATCAGTGCCACGAGCGGTGCCACCACGGCGACCTCGCGCCACGACAGGTCGCGCACCTTGGCGGTCTCCTCGTCGGGCTCGTGGTGGAACGCCTGCTGGTACGCCCACAGGAGATACAGCGCGGCGAGCACCACGCCACCGGTGGCGACCACGGCCCACCACCGGTGGGTGAGGAAGGTGCCCGCCAGCACGAGGAACTCCCCTACGAAGCCGTTGAGGCCGGGTAGCCCGATGGCGGCCATCATGGCCACGGTGAACACCGCCGCCATGACGGGTGCGGCGCGCTGCAACCCCCGCAGCTCGTTGACCTGCCACGTCCGGCGCCGTTCGTAGATCCAGCCGATGACGATGAACAACACGGCGATGATCAGTCCGTGGTTCACCATCTGCAGCACGCCACCGGTGACGCCCTGGGTGGTGAGCGCGAAGGTCCCGAGCACGACGAACCCGAGGTGGCTGAGCGAGGAGAACGCCACCAGGCGCTTCATGTCGCGCGTGACACAGGCCACCACGGCCCCGTAGAGGATGCCGACCACGCCCAAGGTGAGCAGCAGCGGGGCCAGGTCGACCACGGCCCGCGGGAACAGGTTGAGGTCGAAGCGGATGATGCCGTAGGTGCCCATCTTGGCCATGACGGCGGCCAGGATCACCGCTCCCCCCGTGGGCGACTGGGCATAGGCGTCGGGCGACCACGTGTGGAAGGGGAAGATCGGGGCCTTCACGGCGAAGGCGGCGGTGAAGGCCAGGAACAGCAGCACCTGCGAAGCCAGGCCCAGGTGGGTGGAGCTCAGCGCGACGAGGTCGAAGGTGAGGCGGCCGGTCTGGCGCTGATGGATGAAGGCGACGGCCACGATCCCCACCAGGAGGAAGGCCGAGCCGAGGAACGTGTACACGAAGAACTTGATGGCCGCGTAGGCGCGCCGTGAGAAACCCCATCCCGCGATGACGAAGTACACGGGCACGAGGGTCAACTCGAAGAACAAGAAGAACAGGATCAGGTCGAGCGAGACGAAGCTCCCGAGGCATCCCGCCTCGAGGAGCAGCATCCAGGCCACGAAGGAGCGGGGGCGGGCGGGCACCTTGCCGGCCACGATGGCCAGAGGGAACAGGATGGCAGCCATGAGGACGAGGAACACGGAGATGCCGTCGACCCCTAGATGCCACGAGATGCCCAGCGACGACGCCCACACGTGCTGGCTCACCAGGCGGTATCCCCCGTTGCCGGCCTGGTAGCGCACGGCGATGGTGATGGCGAGGGCCAAGGTGGCCAGACTGGCCGCCAGGCCGATCCCGTACACCGCGGCGCGCTGGGCGCGCGCTCCCACCGAGGCGGGAACGAGGGCCACGGCCAGGGCCGCGCCGGCGGGGAGGAGCACGAGCACGGTCAGGAACGGAAAGGCGCCGTCGTAGGTCATGACACCGCCCTCGACAGCATCCAGGCCAGCAGGACGACGCCACCGAGCACGATGCCGAGCGCGTACTGGCGCACGAAGCCCGTCTGCACCCGACGCAGGCTCCCTCCCGCCGCGCGCGTGACGCGCCCCAGCCCGTTCACGGCGCCGTCGATGACCTTGACCTCGATCACCGTGGCGCAGAAGCGGGCGAAGGCCTGGCCGGGCCGGCCGATCACGGCGTCGTAGACGTCGTCGAGGAAGTAGGCGCGCTGGAGCACCGCCGGCTCGAGCTCGGGCCGCTCGGCTCGACGCGACCACAGGACGAAGGCCACCGACAGGCCCACGAGGGCCACAGCAGCGTCGACGATCCCGAGCGCCCACAGCGTCCCCGCCGACTGGTGTGCCTGGTACAGCGCGGAGCCGAACACGGGGGCGAGCCATCCGAGCGGCGCGAAGCCCGGATGATGCCCGGGCAGGTCGAGCAAGCCGCCCACCAGGGCCAACACCGACAGCACCACCAGCGGGAGTGCCATCACCCACGGCGACTCGTGAGGCTCGGCGTCCCCGCCATGTCCTGCTGCGGACCCCTGGTGCCACCGGTCGTCGCCGTAGAAGGCGAGAGCCATGAGCCTCGTCACGTAGTACGCGGTGAGCGCGGCGGTGGCCAGCCCCAGCACCCACAGGGCCGGGTAGCGGGCGAAGGCATTGTCCAGGATGTCCCCCTTGGCGAAGAAGCCCGACAGCGGGGGGATCCCGGCGATGGCGAGCACGCCGACGCCGAAGGTGACGAACGTGAGCCGCATGTAGCGACGCAGGTTTCCCATCCGTTTGAGGTCCTGCTCGTCGTGCAGGCCGTGGATCACCGACCCGGCCCCGAGGAACAGCAGAGCCTTGAAGAAGGCGTGGGCCACCATGAGGAAGATGGCGGCTTCGTAGGCGCCGGTCCCCACGGCCAGGAACATGTAGCCCAGCTGCGACACCGTGGAGTAGGCGAGCACCTTCTTGATGTCCTGCTGCGCGCAACCGATGGTGGCGGCCACGAAGGCGGTGACCGCCCCCACGGATGCCACCACCAACTGGGCGTCATGGGACAGCGCCAACAGGGGGCTGATGCGGCACATCAGGTAGACACCGGCGGTGACCATGGTGGCGGCGTGGATGAGGGCCGACACCGGCGTGGGGCCTTCCATGGCGTCGGCCAACCAGGGGAACAGCGGGAGCTGGGCGGACTTCCCCACCGCGGCGACGAACAGCAGCAGGCAGATGGCGGTGCCCGTGCCTCCGCCGATGAGCGACAGGTGGGAGAAGATCCCCTTGTAGTCGAGGGTGCCGGTCTTGGAGAAGACCAGGAAAACCGCGATCAGGAAGCCCACGTCGGCGAGGCGGTTGTAGATGAAGGCCTTCTTCCCCGCACTGGCGGCACTGTCGCGCCCGAACCAGAACGAGACGAGCCAGTACGAGCACACCCCCACGCCCTCCCAGCCCACGAAGGTGAACAGGAGGTTGTCGGCAAGGACCAGGATCAACATCGACGCCACGAAGAGGTTCAGGTAGAGGAAGAACTTCGCGAAGTCGCGGTCCCCCTTCATGTACCCGATGGAATAGAGGTGGATGAGCGAGCTCACCCCGGTGACGAACAGCGCCATCGTCATCGACAGGGGATCGATGAGCAGCGCGGACTTGACCTGCAACCCGCCCACCGGGATCCAGGTGAACAGGGTCTGGATGAACGATCGCTGCGGGACCGCCTTGGCGAGGAGCCCGGCGTAGACCACGCACGCCACGACGAAGGACCCCGCCACCGTGGCCGTGCCCAGCCAGCCCGCCCAGGGGTCGCCGAGCCGGCGCCCGAAGGCGGCGAGCACGACGAAGCCGGCCAGCGGCAACAACGGCAACAGATAGGCGGCGTGGAGCATGGTCTGTGTGGTCTCGAGTCCTTTGGCGGCAGGTCTAGGGAGGTGGCGTTCAGCCCCGCATGATGTGGAAGTCGTCGGCGGTCGCGCCCCGGCGGCGGCGAAAGATGGCCACCACGATGCCGAGACCCACGACCACTTCGGCGGCGGCGACCACCAGCGTGAAGAACACGAGCGCCTGGCCGCCGATGTCGTTGAGCATGCGGGAGAACGTCACGAAGGTGAGATTGACGGCGTTGAGCATGAGCTCGACGCACATGAACATGACCAGCACGTTGCGCCTGACGAGCAGGCCGAGCGTGCCGATCGAGAACACCACCGCGGCCAGTCCGAGGTACCACGCGCCGCTCAGGCTCACCGGGACACCTCCTCGGACTCGGACTCGGACTCGGACTCGGACTCGGACTCGGACTCAGCGCGGACACCGGTGACGGCGTCGTCTCCGGCGGCGACGCCCGCATCGCCGTCTGCCGATGCCCGCTCGTCGTGGTCCTGCCCCGTGGTGCCGGACCCGGCGGCCGGTGCGAGGGTGGCCGGTGCGTCGGCATCGGCGTCGGGACCGGGGCGGATACCACCGGGGCGCCGGGCGAGGACGACGGCACCGACCACGGCGATCACGAGCAGGGCCGAGGTCACCTCGAAGGCGAAGAGGTAGGTCGTGAACACCGAGCGCCCGAGGGCGGCGACGTCGCCGCCGGACTGGTTGCGCGAGGCACCGGCCACCGACCGCGCCCCCACCGACCAGTGCGCGCCGAATCCCAGGAGCAGCACGCCGGCGAGGCCCAGCACGACCAGGACCACGGCCAGAGGACGCTGCCCCCGCAAGGGCTCCTCCTCGACGTTCTCCTCGCGGTCGACCCCCAGGAACATGATCACGAACAGGAACAGCACGACGATGGCGCCCGCGTACACGATGACCTGGACGGCGGCCAGGAAGTTGGCCTGTTGCTCGACGAAGAGCACGGCCACCCCGAACAACGTCATGACGAGCATCAAGGCGGCGTGCACGGGATTGCGGGCCACCACGACGCCCACCGCGCCGGCGAGCACGATGGCGGCGGAGATGGCGAAGGTGAGGGCGTCGACGGTGGTGGCGGCGAACAGAAGGGTCACCGTCCCTCCTCGAGCTGCGACGAGGTGTCTGCGGTGTCCTCGCGCTGCGACGAGGTGTTCTCGGCCCACACGGTGGGCTTCGGGGGCGCGGCCGGGGCCCGGGCCGCCATGCGCTTGTCGATGCGGGCGCGCAGCTGGGGTGGCATCCGCTGTTCCATCCGCTCTCGCAGCCGGTTGGTGATGCCCCGCATCCCCTGCTGGTCGGGCAGACGGTCGATGTCGTCGAGATGGGACGAGAACGTCTCGCGCAGCTGACGGCTGCCGGTGAGGGCGTCGTCGCGGTGGCTGCTCTGGCCCCCCTCCGGGGCGCGGACGCCGTACCCGAGCTCCCCGGACCACTGCACGCGCCCCTCGTAGGCCGCCACTCCCGAAGGCGAGGTGGCCCGCATCCAGCCCGAGGTGTGCAGATCGTCGCCCTCGCGCCAGTCCTCCCACGGGAGCCGCTGGGGACGTCCGTCGTCGTCGACGAGCAGTTCGTCCTTCGTGTAGATGGCATCGGCGCGGTTGGTGAAGGAGAACTCGAACAGCTTGGACTCGGTGATGGCCTCGGTGGGACACGCTTCGACGCACAGGTCGCAGTGGATGCAGCGCAAGTAGTTGATCTCGTACACGAACCCGTAGCGCTCGCCGGGCGAGACGGGGTCCGACGGCACGTTGTCGGCGCCACGCACGTAGATGCAGTCGGCGGGACACACCCCGGCACACAGCTCGCAGCCGATGCATTTCTCCATGCCGTCCTCGTAGCGGTTGAGGACGTGGCGGCCATGGTTGCGGACCTGCTTGGGCTTCTTCTCGCGCGGGTACTGACGCGTGACCCGCTGGCGCGTCATCTGCTCGAGGGTCACCTTGAACCCCCCGAGGAAGCTCAATTCGTCGCGCAGTCCGTCGAACAGTCCCATCAGGTCACCGTCTCGGGTACGTCGATCGCCTCGGAGCCTTCGTCGCGGCCCGACCCCACCATGACGGCCCGTACCAACAGGCCCACCGCCCCCAGTAGGGCCACGATCACGCCGAGCCCCCACCACCGGCCCACCAGGAAGGCGGCGAGCACGAGGACCCACCCCAGGGACAGGGGGATGAGGACCTTCCAGCCGAGGTCCATGAGCTGGTCGTAGCGGAGCCGGGGGAGGGCGGCGCGCAACCACACGTAGATGAACAGGAACACGACGGTCTTGCCCAGGAACCACAGCACCGGGATCAGCCACGACAGGATGAACACGTGCGCGGTGGGCCCGTCGGGGCCTCCCAGGAACAACGTCACGACGATGGCCGACATCGTGATGGTGTTCATGAACTCGGCCATGAAGAACAGCGCGAACCGGATGGACGAGTACTCGGTGTTGAAGCCGCCCACCAGCTCCTGCTCCGCCTCCACCAGGTCGAAAGGCGGTCGGGTGAGCTCGGCGGTGATGGCGATCATGAACAAGAAGAAGGGCACCAGGCCGGTGCGGATGATGTACCAGCTCCCGATGAAGGTGTGGGTCTGGCCCTCGACGATGGCGCGCGTCGACAACGATCCGGCCAACAGCACGACCATAACCACCGTCAAGCCGAGGGCGGCCTCATACGAGATCATCTGCGCCGAGGCCCGCACCGATCCCAGCAGGGGGTACTTCGACCCCGACGACCACCCCGCCAGCATCACCCCGTAGACCGAGATCGACGACATGGCCAGCAGGAACAGGATGCCGACGGGCGGATCCGCCACCTGCAGCTCGAAGGTGTGGCCGAGGACCGTCACCACCCCTCCCACCGGCACGATGGCGAAGGCCAGGAAGGCGGGCAGGATCGACAGGTAGGGCGCCAGCTTGAAGACGAACCGGTCCGCGCGCTCGGGCAGGAGGTCCTCTTTGAAGAAGAGCTTGATCCCGTCCGCCAGCGTCTGGAGTAGGCCCCACGGACCGGCCCGGTTGGGGCCGATGCGGGCCTGCATGTCCGAGATGACCTTGCGCTCGAACCAGATCATCAGCATGACCGAGACGAGGAGGGCCCCGAAGGCGACGAGGACCTTGATGGCCACGATCAGCAGCTCCGGCCAGTGCACGCCGTGCGCGTAGAGCGGGTCGCCGAGACCGAGGAGGTACCCCATCAGGAGCCCTGGGCCTTCACAGCGTCTCCAGCCGCACGTCGACGACAGGCTCCCGCACGTCGATCAGCGCCGAGGCGCCGACGCTCGCCACGTCGTTGCCGTCGAGGGCCTCGGCGCCGACGCCGGCATCGTGGAGGTTGAAATCGATGCACGCCACCCCCCGGGGCACGCCGTCGTCGGCGACGGCTTCCAACACCAGCGCGCCGCGCGCGGAGCGGACCCTGACCCGCGCCGCGGTCGTGACGCCCAGTTGCCCCAGATCGTGCGGATTGGCCCGCACCGTCGGCGCCGGTGCCAGGGGGGCGAGGGAGCGGCACGCCTCGAGCAACACGCCGTGGTCGTAGAGCCGGCGCGCCGACACCAGCCGCAACGAGTAGCCGTCGGGCGCGGGGAGATGCGGCACCTCGACGGGGACGGGGCCGCGCAACGGCCGGGGACGCGCCGGCGCGCCGTTGCCGCTGGGCGCGCCGTTGCCGCTGGACGCGCCGTCGGGCATGCTCCCGAGCTCGTCGCCACCGGGTGGCTCGGCGAGACCGGCCCGTGGCGGCGCCCCCTGGGCCTCGACGGCGTCGATCCCGGGCGTGGCCATGGGGTCGAAGGGCGCCAGCGCACCCCGGGTCGTGATCCGCACGGACGACGCCGGCAAGGGGGCGATGATCCCGTCGCGGGCGGCGGGGTTGTCGAGCACGGCCCTGGTGATCCCGGCGTGGGAGGGAGCGAGCCGCTCGATCTCGTCCCAGAGCTCGGCCGCGCTCGAGACGCCGAGTCCCCCGCTGAGGCGTTCGGCGAGCTCGGCGGCCACCATCCAGTCCGGCCAACACTGGCCGGGCGCCACCAGCTTCTGCGCCAGTCGGATGACGCGCCCCTCGATGTTGGTGGTCGTCCCCGTCCGTTCGTGGGTGATGGCCACGGGGAGCACCACGTCGGCCAGGGCCGCCGACGGCGACAGGAAACCGTCCACGGCAACGACGAAGTCGGCCGCGCCCAGGGCCTCCTGGGCGAGGGCCCGGTCGGGGAAGTCGCCCACGGGGTCGCACCCCACGAGCACGACGGCATTCATGGACCCGTCCGCCAGGGCGCCCAGCATCGACGGCGCGTCGCGGCCTCGTGTCGCGGGGACCGAGCCCCATGCCGCTTCGTACCAGGCCCGACCTTCGTCGAGACCCACCCGCCCCGGGAGCAGGCCGGGGGCGAGACCCATGTCGAGGGCGCCCATCACGTTGCCCCGGCGCAAGGCGGGGAGGAACTTCGCGCGGGGCCACGCCTCGGCCATGGCGGCAGCTGCCTCGGCCACCAGCGCCCCGTCCTCGGCCAGCGACGGCCGGCCGAGCACCACCACGATCCCCTCGCCATCGTCCCCGGCGCACCCCAAGGCGCGGCGCGCTGCGGCCCAGGCGCCGGCGTCCACCGGGTCGGGGGGCGTGTCGGCGCCACCGGCGAGGGCACGGGCCAGGGCCGCCGCCTCCCCGGGCCGGTAGGCCAGCTCGGCGGCAGCGAACTCTGCGAGCGCTCCGGCGCGGGGGGCGAGCTCGACGACCGGGACCTCCCCGTCCACCGCCGCTCCCCGCAGGCGCAGGAAGAGGACGGGGAGCTCCTCTCTGAGGTCCCCGGACAGGACCACGACACAGCGTGCCGAGCAGGCCTCGTCGATGGTCGCCCGGGGCAGTCCCAGCACCACCTCGGCGGGCAGCCCGTCGCCGAGCTGAGCGTCCACCGAGTCGGTGCCGATCACGGACTTGGCGAGCTTGGCCCACGCGTAGGCGTCCTCGTTCGAGAGCCGGGCCCCGCCCAGCACCCCGATGGCCTCGGCGCCCTTCTCGGCTCGGATCCGGGCCAGGCGTTGCGCCACCACCGTCAAGGCCTCGGTCCACGACACGGGCACGAGCTCGTCGACCCCGTCGCCCCCCTCCGCGGCGGTGCGGCGCACGAGAGGCTCGGTCAGACGGTCATCGGCATTGACCGATTCGAACCCGAAGCGACCCTTGTCGCACAACCAGCTCTGGTTCAAGGGGTCGCTGTCGATCCCGAGCAGGCGCGTGACCCGGTTCGACGAGGACTGGACCGCGGCCCGGCACCCGAACGCGCACAACGTGCACGTCGACTCGACCTGGTCCAGGTCCCAGGGGCGGGCCGTGAACCGGTAGGGGGAGGCAGTGAGCGCGCCCACCGGGCAGATCTGGACGGTGTTGCCGCTGAAGTAGGACGTGAAGACGTGGTCCTCGAAGACGTTGACCTCGATGGCGTCACCGCGGCCCAGGAAGTCGATCTGCGCCTCGCCCGCGATCTCGGCGGCGAAACGGACGCAGCGGCCGCACTGGATGCATCGCTCCCGGTCCAACAGCACGAGCTCGGAGATGGGGATGGGCTTGGCCCAGTGGCGCTTCTCCTCCAGGAACCGGCTCTCGCCGGGCCCGTAGGCGAGGGTCTGGTCCTGCAGCGGGCACTCACCGCCCTTGTCGCACACCGGACAGTCGAGCGGATGGTTCACGAGGAGGAACTCGAGCACCCCGTCCTGGGCCTTCTTGACCTTGTCCGAGGTGGTGTCGACCTCGATCCCCTCGGCGACGGGCACGTAGCAGGCCGGCTGCAACGTGGCGCCGCGGGGCCCGGACACCTCGACCAGGCACATCCGGCACATGCCGACCGGCTTCATGCGGGGGTGGTAGCAGAAACGCGGGATGAAGGTCCCGGCCTGCTCGGCCGCCGCGATCAGGAATTGGCCCGCCGGCGCGGTGACCTCTCGGCCGTCGAGGGTGAAAGTCACCGACGCGTCGGCGGAGGCCTTGGGGGCGATGCCATGGTGCGACGTCACGACGGGGTCAGCCATGAGGACACCCGCCTTCTTTGACGTGCACCAGGAACTCGTCGCGAAACATCCGGATGGCCGATGCGATCGAGGACGGGATGGAGGAACCCAGCACGCAGATCGTCGTCTGCTGGGGCGGCCACGACACCCCCGGTGCCAGGTTGTCGCAGACGTCCATGAGCAAGTCGATGTCGGCCTCGCGCCCCTCGCCGTCCTCGATGCGCCGCAGGACCTTCTCCAACCACCCGCTCCCCTCACGACACGGCGTGCACTGGCCGCACGACTCGCGCCAGAAGAAGCGGGTGATCCTCCACGCGGCGCGCACGACGCAGGTGGTGTCGTCCATCACCACGATCGATCCCGACCCGAGCATCGACCCGGCCTCGCCCACCTCGTCCTGGCCCAGAGGGAGGTCGAGGTGTTCGGGCCCGAACCACGGAGCCGACACGCCGCCGGGGATGATCGCCTTGAGCTCGCGACCGCCGGGGATGCCGCCTCCGAGCACGGGGGCGAACACGAGGTCGCGGAAGGTCGTCTTCACCATCTCCACCTCGTAGACACCGGGATTGCGCACGTGCCCGGCGAGGGCGAAGAGCCGCGTGCCGGTGGAGCGGCCCGCTCCCAGGGCGGTGAAGGCCCCGGAGCCGTTGACCACCACCCAGGGAAGGTTGGACAGCGTCTCGACGTTGTTGACCACGGTGGGCTCGCCATAGAGGCCGATGGCGGCAGGGAAGTACGGGGGTTTGATGCGCGGGAATCCCCGCTTGCCCTCGAGGCTCTCGAGCAGGGCCGTCTCCTCCCCGCAGATGTAGGCCCCTGCTCCGGGATGCACGACCACGTCGACCGAGAACCCCGAGCCGAAGATGTCGACGCCCACCGCGCCGTGCTCGTACGCCTCGTTGAGCGCGCCCTGCACGCGCTCGAGCCCGAGAGCGAACTCCCCCCGCACGTAGATGAAGGCGCGCGCCGCCTGGATGGCATAGGCGGCGATGAGGACTCCCTCGATGAGCTGATGCGGGTCGCGCTCGAGGAGAAGGTGGTCCTTGAACGTGGCGGGCTCACTCTCGTCGCCGTTGACCACGAGATAGGTGGTGGATGCCTTGCGCAGCATCGACCACTTGCGCCCGGCCGGGAAGCCGGCCCCGCCCCGGCCGAGAAGGCTCACGGCGTCGACCTCCTGGGCGACCTGATCGGGGGTCATGCCCAGCGCTTTGCGCAACCCTTCGTACCCGCCCGTGGCGAGGTAGCGCTCCAGGGTATGGGAGTCCTCGTACCCGAGGCGCGACGTCACGATCCGGGGGGCTTCGCCGACAACCATCACGCGTCCCCGCTGACCTTCGCCGCTGCCGCGGCGCGCTCGGCGCTGACGGTGGCGTCGTCGACGCGCAGTCCTCCCTGGCGTCGCACCCGGACGAGGGTGCCGTGCCGAGGGATCTCGTCGACCAGCTCGCCGGCGCGCAGCGCGCCCACCAGGTTGTCGAAGGACTCGGGGGTCACGTCGCCCACGAAGCGGTGGTTCACGGCCAGGCACGGGGCGCGGCCGCAATCGGCGATGCACTCGGTCTCCTCGAGCGTGAACATCCCGTCGGTCGTGGTGGACCCGGAGCGGACGCCGAGGGCGTGCTCCACGTGTTCGAGCAGCTCGTAGGCACCGCGCAGCATGCAGGCGATGTTGGTGCACACCGAGACGACGTAGGTCCCCACGGGCTCGGTGTGCAGCATCTCGTAGAACGTGGCCGTGCCCAGGACCTCGGCCGGCGACAACCCCACCAGGACGGCGATCTCGTCGATGGCCTCGGGCCGGAGCCATCCGTCCTGTTCCTGCGCCAGGTGACAGATGGGGATGAGCGCCGAACGCCGGTGGGGGTACAGGTCCATGAGCTCGCGGGCGCGCGCCACGATCTCCTCGGAGAGGTGCCCGGGGGCCGAGGTGGGCGTCACCTGTCCACCTCGCCCATGACGGGGTCGACCGAGGAGATGGTGGCGACGGCGTCGGCCACGAGACCTCCGTGCATCATCACCGGCAGGCTCTGGAGGTTGACGAACGACGGGGCTCGGATGTGCAACCGGTACGGCTTCGACGAGCCGTCGGACACCAGATAACACCCCAGTTCGCCGCGCGGCGACTCGATGGCCACGTACACCTCGCCCTCGGGCACCTTGAAGCCCTCGGTGAAGATCTTGAAGTGGTGGATGAGTGCTTCCATCGACTCGTCGATGCGGGCGCGGGGCGGCGGGGTCACCTTCTTGTCCTGTACCCGGTAGTCGCCCGGCGGCATCTTGTCGAGCACCTGCCACAGGATGCGCACCGACTCCCGGATCTCGTTGAGGCGGATGGCGTAGCGATCGAAGTTGTCACCGTAGGTGCCGATGATGACGTCGAAGTCCACCTCGTCATAGGCCAGGTACGGCATGGTCCGACGCAGGTCCCAGGGAATCCCGGTGGAGCGCAGGATGGGACCGGTCGCCGACAGGTTGAGCGCCTCGTCCGCGCTGAGTGCCCCCACTCCCTCCATGCGCTCGCGGAAGATGGGCTGGCCCGTGAGCAGGTCGTCGTAGTCGCCGAGGCGGGAGCTGACGTTGTCCAGGATGACCTCGACATCGTCCTCCCACCCGTCAGGGAGATCCGCGGCGGTCCCTCCGGGACGGATGAAGTTGTGGTTCATGCGCAAGCCGGTGGTCTTCTCGAAGAACCCGAGCACCAGCTCGCGCTCGCGGAAGCCGAAGATCATCATGGTCGTCGACCCGACGTCCATGCCGTTGGTCGCCAACCACATCAGATGCGACGACATCCTCTGGAGCTCCGACAGGAGCATGCGGATCCACACCGCCCGGGGCGGGAGCTCGATCCCGAGGAGCTTCTCGGTGGCGAGGGAGAAGACCAGCTCGTTGTTGAGCGGTGACAGATAGTCCATACGCGTCACGTTGGTGGAGCCCTGTTGGTAGGTGAGCTCCTCGGCGGTCTTCTCCATGCCGGTGTGGAGGTATCCGATGATCGGCTTGGTGCGCAGGACGGTCTCACCGTCGAGCTCCATCATGAGGCGCAGCACCCCGTGGGTGGATGGGTGCTGCGGGCCCATGTTGATGATCATCGTCTCGTCGTCGGGGTACTCGATGTCGATGTCCGACATGTCCACCCCGTGGCTCTCGGGCAGCCGGAGCACCGAGCCCACCTCGCGTTCGAGTTCCTCCGTCGCGGTGGCGGCGCGCGGCGCCAGCTCCTGCGCGCCCTCGTACGTCTCCCTCACGAACGGGGACTCCGGATCGACGCCGGCCGGTGCATCGGTGGCCGTGTGGTCGCGGTCGGTCATCGGGGCCCCGGAGCGTGCTTGAACTGCACCGGGACGCGCCCCACGCCGAAGTCCTTGCGCAGGGGATGACCTTCCCAGTCCTCGGGCATCAGGATGCGCGTCAGATCGGGGTGGCCAGTGAAGGAGATGCCGTACATGTCGAACACCTCGCGCTCCATGGCCTCGGCACCGCGGTAGAGGTCCCACACCGACGTCACCTCGGCGTCGTGCTCGGGGACCTGCACCCGCACACGGACGCGCTTGACCTGGCCCAGCGAGAGCAGGATCGCCACCAACTCGAAGCGCTCGGGGGCGACCTCGGGAGGCAGCGTACGCCCGGGATGTCCGAGGTAGTCGACGGCAGTGAGGCTCGAGAGCATCTCGAAGCCGGCTTCACGGTGAGCAGCCACCACGTCGTGGTAGCGGGCGCGGTCGGGGAAAAGGAGCTCGTGACCGTCGTGGCCCGTCGCACGAGCCACGCCGGGGAGCGACAATTCCACGGGCGGATCCCCGGCCGTCAACGGGGGGTCCCCAGCCGAATGGCGTCGGGGCGTTCGGGCACCCAGCCGGCGAGCTCTTCGGGGCGCTGGGCCTGCGGGGCACGCCGCCGGGTGATCTCACCGGTACGGATCTTCTCGTGCAGGGTGAGGATGGCGTGGAGGAGCATCTCGGGGCTCGGAGGGCATCCCGGTGCGTACACGTCCACCGGCACGACCTGGTCGACACCTTGGACGATGGCGTAGTTGTTGAACATCCCTCCGGTGGAGGCGCACACGCCCATGGAGATGACCCATTTGGGCTCCATCATCTGGTCGTAGACCTGGCGCAGCACCGGGGCCATCTTCTGGGAGACCCGGCCGGCCACGATCATGAGGTCGGCCTGCCGCGGGGATGCCCGGAACACCTCCATCCCGAAGCGGCTGATGTCGAAGTCCGCCGCCCCCACAGACATCATCTCGATGGCGCAGCACGCCAGTCCGAAGGTGACGGGCCACACGCTGTTGCGGCGCGCCCATTTCACCAGGTCCTCGACGCGCCCGGTCAGGAAATTGTGCTGGAGGTCCTCGAGCCCCATGACGCCCTCGCCGGCTTATGCAGCCTGTCCGGCGCCGGGCCCCTGACCGGGCCCGACACGGGCGATGGTCGAATCGGTGGTGCGCTCAGAGCTGGCCGGGCGCAGGAGCTTGGAGGGACCCCAGTTCAGCGCGCCGTTGCTCACGAGGTAGAGGAACGAGAAGAACACGGCTGCCGCGAACACCAGCACCTCGACGAGCCCGAAGGTGTGCAGCTCCCGGAACACGACCGCCCACGGATAGAGGAACACGATCTCGA
>JGI12269J14319_10000893_pt1 | contig 29347 bp, 37 predicted proteins | sample PeaSoiSIISIP2007_FD_14319 | JGI IMG/M metagenome (IMG submission 14319)
ACCCGGACGGGGCATCGGGGTTAGTCGGTGTCGGCGCAGGAGTTCGTAGCGACGGGACCCGTCGCGGGGAAACCACTTGGTAAGGGCGGCCCGGATGGCCGGGAACTCCGGACGAGTACGGGTGATCGCCACGATCGGGACCCCGAGCCGCCGATGGAGGCGGTCCAGGTCGAGGACGTTGAATCCGCCGACCACCGCGCCGTCCAATAGGACCGCGTGAAGGCTCTCGAGGCCGCCGGTGGCCCGCACGAGACGGAGGACCTCGGTGGTGGCGTCCCGCCCGTCCACCCGTACGCGTCCGAGCCGGATGGTCTCTACGCGGTCCGGAGCCGCGACCGCTACCGCTGCCACCGGGGCCCAACGGTCGTCGCGCCGGAAGCTCCCGTCGTCCACGCCGACGACCCGCACGTGCAGCTTCGAAAATCTCGGACGCAACGCTAAGACCCCGGAGGGGGTCGGCCCGACCGAATGGCGCCGCCGGTGATCAGCGTGCGATGTCCGGCCTGCGGCGGTCCGGTCACCGTTCTTCCGGCGCCCTCGCCCCCGACGCAATGGTTTCCCTGCCCGCACTGCCATGCCCCGGTGCCGGTGGTCCTTCCCCGGGAGCCGCCGCCCCTCTACACTTGGGAGGTCCTCCCCCTGCTTTACCCCTACCTTCCGACCCCGAAGGTCCCTCGGTGGCGCGCCCACCGAGCGGCCGCGGGGGCGCTCGTGAGCGTCGCGGTCATCGCCGTGGTCCTCGCCGCGGTCCTGGGGTACTATGCCATCGCCGCGAGCGCGCCGGGTAGCTTCTCCGTGACCGGCTCGGTCAGCCTCCAGCCGAACTCCGTCTCGACGCCCTACGCGGCGATCGGGGCGGTGGTCGTGGCGACCGACGAGGCCGGACACACCTACCCGACCAGCACCGGCCTCACCGGTGGGTTCGAGCTGGACGGTCTACCGACCGGAGGGATCTCCCTCAACGTTTCGTACCCGGGGTATGCCCCGGAGACGGTCGACCTCTTCCTGTCCACCGTCTACTCCGCCGGAGCCAGCGGCGTCGACGTGACGCTCGTCGCCGGCAACAACTCGACCGGCACTCTGGGCTCGCTGACGCCCTTCGTGAACCTCGAGACGTTCGTCGCGGCCATCGGAGGCGCCGTCGTGCTCCTGGGGCTGGTCGCCGCCATTGCCGGAGTCGCGGCGATCCTCACGCTCCGCTCGGACCGGCCGGCGCTCGGCGTGGTCGGAGGCGGCGCCGGACTGTTCGCGCCCCTCATCCTGGTCCTCCTCGACCTGGGGAACCCGTTCCCGATCCTGCTCGTGACGACCGCGCTCTTAGCCGGGGTGGGAGGGTTCGCGCTCGGGATCCGTGCGATCGAGATGGGGATGGTCGACCCAGCCCCGGATTGAACGGGCGCCGGGGGCCGAGAGGTTTAGGTCCCCCACGCCGTCCCTCCCCGGACCATGGAGCTCCGCGTCGGGTGCTCGTCCTGGACCTCCGAGGCCTGGGCGGGCCGGGTCTACGCCAAAGGGTTGCCGGACGGGGAGCGTCTGTCGGTCTACGCGAAACTGTTCGACACGGTCGAGGTCGACTCGACCTACTACCGGAGCCCGCCGGCGGCGATGGTGGTTGGCTGGCGCCGGAAGACGCCGCCCGGCTTCCTCTTTACGCTCAAGTTCCCTCGGGACCTTCTCGACCCGAAGACCCCGGTCGATGCGGACAAGGTGGCGACGTTCGTCGACGCCGCGCGCCGCCTCGACGAGAAGCTCGCGGCGGTCCTCCTCCAGTTCCCTCCGTGGGTGCGACCCGGTCGCGCCCAGACGTTCCTGACCTCGCTTCTCGATTCGCTCGACCCGGGGCTGCGCTACGCGGTCGAGCTGCGCGATGCCGGCTGGTTCCGGGGGGAGACCTGGGACTGGTTGGTGAAAACGCTCACCGACCGCCGGATCGCCCTGACTTGGTCCTATCTCACGTACGTCGACGTTCCTCCGGAACGGACCACCGACTTCGTCTACCTTCGGTTCATCGGGGACCACGACACCATTCCCGCCGAGACGCACGGGGAAGTTCGAGTCGACCGGTCGTCGGTGACCGCGCTCTGGGCCGCACGCTTGCGCGACCTCCGGGACACGGCGCAGATGGCCTTCGTGTTCTTCAACAACCATTACGCCGGTTTCGCCCCGGCCTCGGTGAACCAGTTCCGGGTCGAGATGGGCCTAGCGCCGATCGACACGGGAAGGCTCGCCCGAGGGGCCCGTCGCCTCGACGCCGACGAGACGCCTTAATTCGAGCCGCCGGGCCCGGTCGGGGCGGCGTGGCGTGCCGAGGGGAGGGGACGACGCGCGCGGAAGCCGCTGGTGAGCGTGTGGTAGTGCCCGACCTCCGGTTCTCCCCGGAGCCAGCAGAGGAAGACGACCTCGCCGCCCACATACCCGTAGAAGTCGACGAGGCCGGAATCGACGTCCCGTAGCTCGATCGCCTCGCGTTGGAGCGACGAGACGGCCTCCTCGAGGCGTTGGGTAAGGTTCGCCCACTCCGAATCGAGCTGGGACTTGCGTTCGTGGTCCGCGTGGTCCGGCGCGTCGAGCTCCTTGCCCCAGAATTCCTGGAGCCGATGCAGCTCCGAGTGGACCTCGCCCATCCGCACGGTCCACGCCCGGAGGCGCGGGAGGAGCTCCTCGAGCTCGGGGACCCGAGCGTTCGCCTCCTCGACAGTCCACAGCCGCGGTGGGTCCACCGCAGAGGGATCCGTGGGCGGTACGACGCGCACCATGATTCTAGGAAATACGTTGTAGAGTATTTACGCACGTGATGGGGGGCGGGTAACCCCGCCCGACCCTCGCCGGGAGACTCCGGCAGGGCCGGGGCCTCGGCTCGGCACCCAAGGACGGGTCGGGTTCGCCGGTGGCGCCAATCGTTAAACTCGCTCTCCTCTGTGCCGGGCGAGGAGATCCGTGCAGGCAGTTGTCAAGACCCACCGGGGCCCTGGCGGGGAGGTCACGACGGTTCCCGACCCGACCCCGGCCGATGACGAGGTCCTGGTGCGGGTGCGAGCCTCCTCGATCTGCGGGACGGACGTTCACATCTGGAAATGGAACGAATGGGCTCAGGAGCGCGTCCGAAAAGTTCCGATGATCTTCGGGCACGAACTCAGCGGAGAGGTCGTCCAGCTCGGCAAAGGGGTCCGCAGCCTCGAGGTAGGGGACCACGTCTCGGCGGAGACCCATATCGTGGACGGTACCTGTTACCAGTGCAAGACGGGCAAGATGCACATCTGCGCGAACGTGCAGGTCCTGGGCGTCGACCGCGACGGGATCTTCGCGGAATACGCCGTCCTTCCCGAGCTCAACGCGTGGAAGAACGACCCCCAGCTCGACCCGGCCATCGCCGCCATCCAGGAACCCCTCGGCAACGCGGTCCACTCGCTCCTTCCCGAGGACAGCATCGAGGACCTGGCGGGGAAGACCGTACTCATCAGCGGGTGCGGTCCGATCGGCCTCCTGGCGATCGCCGTGGCCAAAACGCTCGGCGCGGAGAAGGTCGTCGCGACCGAGGTGAACCGCGTCCGGTTCGACCTCGCCCGCAAGATGGGAGCCGACCTGGTCCTCAACCCGGTGGAGGAGGGGGACCGGATCGTCCAAACCATTCGAGACGCGACGTACGGCCGCGGGGTCGACGTGGCGTGCGAGATGTCCGGCCACCCGAGCGGGTTCTCCCTCGTCTTCGACGCCCTGACCCCCGGGGGCCGCGTTTCGCTCCTCGGTCTGCTCGACCGGCCGACCACGCTCGACGTGGATTCGGCGCTGATCTTCAAGGCGGCCCGAGTCCACGGCATCTTCGGGCGGCGGATGTTCGAGACGTGGTTCCAGGTGAAAGGCCTGCTCGCGGTCGGCGCGTTCCGGGAGAAGGTCGCCCAGATCATCACGCATCGCGTCCCGATCCCCGAGCTCGCCCGGGCCATGGACCTCATCGAATCGACCCAGGCCGCGAAGGTCTCGCTCGAAGCGAGGTGGTGAGCGCGTGAGGCGCGACCCCGACGGCTTCCTGCGAGAGGAGGTCGGCCAGCTCGTCGCCGCCGAACTCGACTGGAAGCTGCGGGTCCTCGGCGGTCCGAGCACGCCCTGGTGCTCCATCGACGGGAAGAAGGTCCTCATGTTCTGCTCGAACAACTACCTCGGTCTTTCGAACCATCCCAAACTGAAGGAGGCCGCCGTCGAGGCGATCCGGACGCACGGCGTCGGGTCGGGATCGGTCCGGCCCATCGCCGGTAACATGGACCTCCATATCGAGCTCGAGAATCGCCTTGCCCGGTTCAAGGGGGCGGAAGCCTCCCTGGTCTACCAATCCGGTTTCGCCACCAACTCCGGACTCATCCCGCAGCTCGTGGGCGACGGCGACCTCGTCGTCAGCGACGAGCTCAATCACGGCAGCATCATCGACGGCGTCCGCCTCTCGCGCGCCGAGCGGGGCGTCTACAAGCACTGCGACATGACCGACCTCGCCCGGGTCCTGGACGAGGCCGAGCATCACGCCCCGGCCTACCGGCGCCTCCTGATCATCACGGACGGGGTCTTCTCGATGGACGGGGACATCGCGCCCCTCGACCGCATCGCCGCACTCGGAGCCGACCACGGGGCGATGGTCTACGTCGACGACGCGCATGGGGAAGGGGTCCTCGGCGAGGGTGGGCGGGGGATCGTCTCCCACTTCCATCTCGGACGAGACCGCGTTCACGTCGAGATGGGAACATTCTCCAAAGCGTTCGGCGTCGTGGGCGGCCACATCTCCGGGTCGCGCGACCTGCGCCAATTCGCGTTCAACAAATCCCGCACGTGGTTGCTCAGTGGGTCCCACCCCCCGGCCGTGGCGGCCGCGTGCATCGCCGCGCTGGACGTCCTCGAGCACGAACCCGAGCACGTCGAGCGCTTGTGGCGTCACACGCGACGGTTCAAGGCCGCGATGCACGACCTCGGGTTCGACACCGGAAAGAGCGAGACGCCGATCACCCCCGTGATCGTGGGCGAGAGTCCCAAGGCACGGCGGATGAGCGAGCGGCTCTTCGAGCTCGGGGTGTTCGCGCTCCCGATCGTCTTCCCGATGGTCGCCAAGGATCGCGCCCGTATCCGGACGATCATGAACGCCGCGCTCACGGACGACGATGTGACGTTCGCCATCCAGGCCTTCGAGAAGGTGGGCCGCGAGCTCCGGATCATCTGAGCCGCGCGCAGCCGCGGGCGGCGGGCTCCCGGAGGTCCGTCGACGCGCCGTTCCGCGCATGAGTCGGAGGGTCGGAACGCGACCGTTCCCTCTACGCGCGCGTTCGGAGCGAACGGGCGCGGGCGGCTCCCGCACGCCGAGACGACGGGTCGCTCCGGCGAGGTTTCGCCGAATTTCGTAGGTGGGGTTATATAGGGTACCTTTCTCCCCCGTCCCCACTGGAGGCAGGACCCCCTATCGACTCATGGCCCGTCATCGTCCACGGCGAGGTTCCCTCGCCTTTTCTCCTCGTTCCCGTTCCGCCCGGCCGGTCCCCCGGATACGCTCCTGGGCTCCCGGGGCGAAGCAGCCTGCGCTCGAGGGGTTCGCCGGGTTCAAGGTCGGCATGACGCACGCGTTCATGGTCGATTATCGAAAGCGTTCGACCACGGCCGGCCAGGAGGTCTCCGTGCCCGTGACCGTCATCGAGGTCCCCCCCCTCCGTGCCGCGGGGGCCCGGGTCTACGCCAGCACCCCCTACGGTCGTCACGTCGTGGCGGAGGTCTGGGGCGGCGGGCTCATCGAGGAGCTCGGCCGGCGGATCCCCACCCACCCCGAGAGCGGCGCCGAGGCGCTGGAGGCGTTCGGCAAGGCGTCGGGGAACGAGGTCCGGCTGATCGTCCACACCCAACCCCACCTGCTGACCGGGATGGGGTCGAAGACCCCCTCGCTGTTCGAGATCCGGATCTCCGGGGAGAAGTTCGACGAGCGTCGCGCCTTCGCCTTGGCCTCGCTCGGGAAGGAGATCCCGGCCGAGGAGCTCACGAAGGAGGGCGAGTTCCTGGACGTCCTCGGAGTCACGAAGGGGTTCGGGTTCCAAGGCCACATCCAGCGCTGGGGCGTGAAACTCCAGCCGCGCAAGAACTCCAAGCACCGGCGGATGATCGGAACGCTCGGACCCCACAACCCGAGCTTCGTTACCTACCGGATCCCCCAGGCCGGCCAGCAGGGATACCACCGACGGACCCAGTTCAACATGCGGGTCCTCCGAGTCGTCCGCGACCCCCGGGTGGACCCGGTGACGCCCGCCGGCGGTTTTCCGCACTACGGCGAGGTTCGCGCCAGCTGCATCCTGCTCCACGGGTCCGTCCCGGGCCCGGCCAAGCGCCTCCTCCGCTTCCGCACTCCGATCCGCAGCACGGTCGCGACCGTGGAGAAGGTCGACATCCGCTACCTGAGCACGCGTTCGAAGCAGGGGGCCTGATGACGAGCCCGACCGCGGCGGACGACCCGGCCCCGGTCGAGCCGACGACGCCCCACCATCGGGTCCACCTCATGGGGCTCGACGGGAAAGCGGGCACCCACCAGATCACCCTACCGCTCGCGTTCTCCCAGACGATCCGACCGGACCTGATCCGGCGCGCGGTCGTGGCCGCCCAGTCCCACCGACGCCAACCGTACGGCACCTCACCTACGGCGGGTCTCCGCCACTCGACGCGCTGGTCCGGGAAGGGCAAAGGGGTCTCTCGAACTCCTCGACTCATGGACTCGATGCGCGGGGCCCAGGCCCCGAACACGGTCGGAGGTCGACAGGCCCATCCGCCCCGCGTCGAGCGGATCTGGACCAAGAAGATCAATCGGAAGGAGTCGCGCCTCGCCTTCGCGTCTGCCCTCGCCGCGACCCGCGAGACGGCCCTCGTGACGTCGCGCGGGCACGACCTCCCCGAAGGTCTCCACCTCCCTCTCATCCTCGAGGATCCGGTCGAGAAGATCCAGACCACGAAGGAGGCTCGGGCGCTGCTCGAGCGCCTGCACCTGTGGGCGGACATCGAACGGGCGCGGGACGGAACCCAGCTCAAGTCGGGCCGGGCGCGACGCCGAGGTCGCGGACGCCGGGTCCCTCGCAGCGTCCTCGTCGTGACGAGCCTGCCGAACCAGGCCCTCGGGTTCCGGAATCTCTCCGGGGTCGAGGTCGTCTCTGCGCTGCGTCTCGCGACCGAGGACCTGGCCCCGGGCGGCGACCCGGCGCGTCTCACGCTCTACTCGCACGCCGCCCTCGAGTCCCTCCGGACCCGCCTCAAAGAGGTGGCCGCATGACGCAGCTCCGCCACCGGATCATCCTTCATGCCTACGTCACCGAGAAGTCGATGGACGAGATGGAGCGACTCAACAAGCTCGAGTTCGTCGTCGACTCCCGGGCCAACCGGGCCGAGATCCGGCGGGCGGTCGAGGAGACCTACCAGTGCAAGGTGGAGAAAGTCAACGTCAAGATCGTCCGCGTCGGTAAGATCGCGACGGTTCGTTTCAAGAAGGAATACTCGGCCGAGGACATCGGCAGCCGGGCGGGAGTGTTCTAGCGATGGGAAAACGGATCATCTCGCGGCGCCGCGGTGCGGGGGCCCCTACCTATCGTTCTCCTAGCCACCGGCATCACGGCCCGATCTACCATCCTTCCGAGGCGATGGTCGGAGATGGGAAGGTCATGTCGATCGAGATGGCGCCCGGCCGCTCCGCCCCGGTCGTCGAGGTCACCGGACCGGATGGCTCGACCGTCCGGATGCTCGCCACGGCCGGAATCGCGACCGGCGATACCGTCGCTTTCCACGAGGGGAAGGTCGACCGGGGGTCGATCATGCCCCTCTCCCGCATCCCCGACGGCACGCTCGTCTGCAACATCGAGGTCAAGCCGTTCGACGGAGGTCGGCTCGTTCGAGCGGCCGGCGGCAGCGCCCTCGTCACCGCCCACGCGGCCGGCGAGGTCACGATCCAACTCCCCTCCGGGGATTTCAAGCGCCTGCTCGAGACCTGCCGTGCCCAGGTCGGTGCGGTCGGGGGCGGCGGCCGTCTCGAACGCCCGATCATCAAGGCGGGCAAGAAGTTCCATATGACACGCTCGCTCGCGCGCGCTCCGCTCAAGGTGCGGGGCGTCGCCATGAACCCGGTCAACCACCCGTTCGGTGGGGGCGCGCACCAACACGTCGGCCGGCCCAGCACCGTGTCGAGCGGTACATGGCCGGGCGCGAAGGTGGGCCGCTTCTCCCGATCGATCCGCAAGAAGCGCCGGAAGGACCGCGAGCGGGGGGCCTAGATGCCGAAGGGACGCAGGACCAAGAAGGTCGAGGCCCGCCGAAAGCGGGAGTTCACCTACCGGGGCCTGACGCTGCCCGACCTGCAGAAGCTCTCGCTGGAAGAGTTCGCCAAGGTCGCCGGGGCCCGCGCCCGTCGCTCGATCCGACGCGGGTTCAACGTGGAAACCAACCATTTCTACGAACGGATGCGCACCACGCCGGCCGGCAAGGTCGTCCGGACGCACTGCCGCGACGCGCTCGTCCTCCCGGAGCACGTGGCCCGCCGCGTGGCAATCCACACCGGGAAGGAATTCAAAGAGATCGAGGTGCGACCCGAGATGGTCGGCCACTACTTCGGCGAATTCGCCCTCACCCGACGGTTCGAGAAGCACTCGGGTCCGGGCGTGGGCGCCACCCGGTCGTCGAAGTTCATGCCGCTCAAGTGAGGTTCACCATCCGATGCGAGGCTACACCTACCAGGGCGAGGCCGGCACGAACGTCGCCCGGGCCCGGGGGATCGAGATCCCGATGTCCCCGAAGAAGACCTACGAGGTCTTGAACGCGATCCGCGGGCTCCCGCTCGACCGGGCCGAGACGTTCCTCGAGGAGGTCGTCGAACTGAAGCGGGCCGTCCCGTTCCGTCGGTACAACCAGGAGGTCTCGCACAAGAAGCGGATCGGTCCTGGCCGCTACCCCAAGAAGGTCGCGAGCCAAGTGCTCCAGATCCTCCACAACGCTCGAGAGAACGCCGAGTACGAGGGCCTCGATTCGGACCTTCTCTACGTCAAGGTCGCCGCCAGCGCCCGTGGCCGCATTCGGAAGGCGTCCATGCCCCGGGCCCACGGCCGGGCCACGCCCTGGAACGAGCAGACGACGAATGTGGAGATCGTGCTCGTCGAGCGGAAGGAGAAGGCATGAGCTCGGAACGGAAGGTCATCCAGGAGGCGACGCGTCGCGTCCTCCTCAAGGATTTCCTGGTCAAGGAGAGCGCACGGGCCGGTTTCGGCGGGCTCGAGATCACCCGCACTCCGATGGGGACCCGCGTGACGCTCATCTGCGAGCGGCCCGGCATCCTGATCGGCCACCGCGGCGAGCTCATCAAGCGCCTCACGGAGGACATTCACGAGCGGTTCCAGCTGGACAACCCCCAGATCGAGGTTCAGGAGGAGCGCGCGCCGAGCCTCAACGCTCAGCTCATGAGCGAGAAGCTCGCCTCGACCCTCGAGCGGGGATGGCATTTCCGCCGCGCGGGTCACTCGACCGTCCGCCGCATCATGGAAGCCGGGGCGCGCGGCACGCAGGTCGTCCTGTCGGGGAAGCTCACCGGCGAGCGGCACCGCACCGAGCGGTTCAAGGCCGGAACGATCAAGTATTGCGGTGAGGCCGTTCACCTCTGGGTGGACAAGGGATTCTACCAGGCGCGCCTCAAGCCCGGCGTCATCGGCGTCAGCGTGTGGATCATGCGCGCCAACTCCAAGCTCCCCGACGAGATCGTGGTGAAGGGCGTGGAGACGCGCGCCGTCCTCCCGCCGGTCGAGCTGCCCCCGATCGAGGAGATCCCGGGCGTGCCCCCGGTGGACGGGGCCGTCCCGCCCGAGGCGTTGTGACGCTCGCCCGGATGAAGGACCTTCGGGCCCTTTCGGATGACGACCTCCGTCGCCGGATCGGCGAGGTCGAGAACGACCTCCTCCGCGAGCGCGGAATCGCGGCGATGGGCGGTGCGCCACCGAGCCCGGGCCGCATGCGGGCCCTCCGTACGAACGTGGCGCGATCGCTGACCGTCCTTCGCGAGCGGGAGCTCGCGGCCGGCGGTGCGACCCCACGGTAGGGGGGCCGGGAGTGGATCGATGTCGAGCCCAAGCCGCACTCCGGACCTTTCCATGGCGGACCGCCTGGCCCTCGCGGGCGAGATCCTTGGGGCTGTCGTCCGCTTTCCCGCCGGCCCGGGCCTCGCGGCGCCGGTCGAGGGCGTCGTCGTCGACGAGTCGATGTCGCTCTATTACGTCCGGGTCGCGGGCCGGGGCCGTCCGCTCCGGATCCCCAAGCGCGGCGTCGAGGGGACGATCCTCCTCGGCGGAAGAGAGTTACCGTTAAGAGGCGAGACCCTTCGCGTGCGTCCCGAGGACCGGACGAAGCGGCTCCTGGCCGGCGGTCCTCGGAGGTTCCGATGACCCCAGCACGTACGACGGCGGCTCGCCGGGCTCGGGACATCGGTCTCGACGTTCGGGCGCCGAAGGCGCGCTGCGACGACCGCCACTGTCCGTTCCACGGCCGCCTCCCGGTGCGGGGCCAGGTCCTCGAGGGAACGGTCGTATCGACGGGCATGCAACGGACCGCCGTCGTCGAGCGCATCCTGCTCCACTTCGTCCCCAAGTACGAGCGGTACGAGAAGCGGCGCCGCCGCTACCTCGCCCACGCTCCGCCCTGCCTCAACGTTCCGGTCGGCCACCGCGTGCGGATCGCGGAGACCCGCCCGCTCTCCAAGCTCGTTTCCTTCTGCATCGTCGAGGACCTGGGCGAGGCGGCCCGTCGCGTGAAGGCGGAAGTGGTGGTCGCGACCGAGGTCACGCCGCCGGAGGAACCGGAATGAAGGGACTCGCCGGACGTCGCGGGCGCGGGTTGCCGAAGGGCGCCCGACTCGACTGCGTCGACAACACCGGCGCGAAGATCGTCGAGATTATCGCGGTGCGCAACTGGCACGGAACGCACCGCCGCTACCCGCGTGCGGGGATCGCCGACCTCGTCATCGTCTCGGTGAAGAAGGGGACCCCGGAGATGCGGCGACAGGTCCTGCACGCCGTCATCGTCCGCTCGCGCTCCCCGATCCGTCGGGCCGACGGGACCCGCCTGCAGTTCGAGGACAACGCCGCGGTCATCACGACCGAGACTGGCGAGATCAAAGGCTCTCAGATCAAAGGGCCGGTGGCGAAAGAGGCCGCCGAGCGCTGGCCGCGGATCGCGGCGGCCTCGTCGATCATCGTGTAGGAGGTCCTCATGTCGGTTCTTTCTCCCCACTCCCCCCGCCGTCAACGAAAGGCGGTCTACGAAGCCACGACGTTCGAACGCCACATCCTGATGACGGTCCCGCTCTCCCGCGAGCTGCGACGGCGGTTCCACCGCCGCTCCGTTCCCCTTCGCAAGGGCGACACCGTGATGGTGATGTCGGGTAGCTTCGTCGGGCGGGAGGAGCGCGTGGCGAAGATCGACCGCCGCGGCTACAGCGTGACCCTCGACAACGTCACCCTCAAGACCGGGGAGGCAAAGCTGAAGCCCCTCGCGATCAAGACGAGCCATCTCGTGCTCACCAAGCTGAACCTCGCCGACGCCTGGCGCCGCCGGACGCTGGCGGCCCCGGAAGCGGACGTCACCCCCGAGGAACGGGGCGAGGCGCCCGAGGCGGCCGAGGCGGAGCCGGTCGAGACGGTCCCGGCCCCGGCGAAGACCAAGGAGACCGTCGCCTCGAAGGACGACGACGCGCCGAAGAACACCCCCTCCCCCCGAGCGAACCGGAAGCGCACGACACCGGAGCCCAAGGAGGCCGGGCCGTGACGTTCCGTCTGAAGCGCCGGGCCGCGCCCCGCGCCTGGACGATCCCTCGCAAGGGCACGAAGTGGATCAAGCGCCCCGGTCCCGGTCCTCACGCCCAGGACCAGTCGATCCCGCTCCTCCTCGTGCTCCGCGACCTTCGCCACATCGTCCGGAGCGCCCGCGAGGCGAGCCTCTTGCTCCGTTCGGGGGCCGTTCGGGTCGACGGAAAGGTCTCCAAGGACCTGGATCGCGGTTTGGGTCTCATGGACACGATCTCGTTCGCCGCCCCCCTCGACGCCCACTTCCGCGTGGTCAAGGACCGACGCGGTAAGCTCGTCCTCATCTCGATCCCGTCGACGGAGGCCGGCCTCAAGGTCGCGCGGGTCCGGTTCAAGCACACGGTCCCGACGGGCAAGGTCGAAGTGACCCTCCACGACGGGCGCAACCTCCTCGTGCCCGCTACCTCGGCCTACCGGGTCGGGGACTCCGTGAAGATCGAGGTCCCGACGCAGAAGGTCCTCGACCACCTCAAGCTCGCTCCCGGGGCGCTCGCGTTCGTCGCGGGCGGCTCCCACGTGGGACAGCTCGCCCGAATCGAGCGGGTCGAGGTGCGCAACTCCTCGCAACCCAACCTCGTGCACTTTGCGGAGGGGTTCTCCACGATCAAGGACTACGTCTTCGTCGTCGGACAGAAGACCCCCGAGGTCACGATCGCCGAAGGGGTCGAGCGATGAGCGCGCCCCCCTCCGCCGTTCCGACACCCTCCGCGGCCGTCCCGCCGACCAACCCCTACCGGGCCGTGCGCGTCATCAAGGTGGTCTTGAACTCCGGTGTGGGCGAGTCGGGCGAAGCCCGCACGAAGGCCGAGCGCGTCCTCAAGATGCTCACCCGGCAGAAGCCGATCGCCACCCGGGCCCACTCCACCAACCGCGACTTCGGCATCCGGGAGGGCCAGGAGATCGGAGCCAAGGTCACGCTCCGAGGGACCGTCGCGGTCGAATTCCTCCAGCGGGCCTTCGAGGCCCGCGACCGCCAGCTCGACGGCGACTCCATCGACCGGAGCGGCAATTTCTCCTTCGGCGTCGCCGACTACACGGACTTTTCCGGCATGAAGTACGACCCCCAGATCGGGATCCAGGGCATGGACGTCTCGGTCGAGGTCGGCCGAGCGGGCTATCGCGTTCGGAACCGGCGCCTCCAGTCCCGTCCCCTTCCCCGGTCCCTCCGCTCCTCGCGCGACGAGACCCGCGCCCTGCTCACGAGCACGTTCGGAGTGACGCTGCTCGACTGATCGGAGGAAGCGTTCATGAAACCCAAGAAGTTGTTCGGACGGAAGGTCGGCTGCCTGCGGTGCGACCGCAAGCGCGGGATCGTCCGCCGCTACGGGCTCCATCTGTGCCGTCAATGTTTTCGTGAGGTCGCGATGGACCTCGGGTTCAGAAAATACCAGTAGGAGGCGTTCCCGATGCAACACGATCTACTGAACGATGCGCTCGTCACCCTCCGTCACGCCGACGCCGAGGGCCAGCCGCACGTGCGCCTCGCCCCGACCTCGAAGCTGATCGCCGAGGTCCTCCGGATCTTCCGCGAGCACCAGTTCATCGAGGAGTTCACCTTCGTATCGAACGGACGCGGGGGCGAGTACGACGTCAAGCTCTCGCGCCGGATCAACTCCTGCGGGGTCATCAAGCCCCGAATCTCCATTCCCGTGGCCCGACTCGAGCGGTACGAGGCTCGTTTCCTCCCCGCCCAGGACTTCGGCCTGCTCGTCCTCTCCACCAACCAGGGCGTCCTCTCGCACCGCGAGGCGCGAGAGAAAAAGATCGGAGGTCGGCTGCTCGCCTATGTCTACTGACGCGGACCGTACCCATGCGACCGTCGACGTCCCGAAGGGCGTCACCCTCACGGTGGACGGTCGACACCTGAAAGCGAAGGGCCCGCTCGGCACGGCCGAGCGCCCGTTCCCGGCGGACGTGCTCGGCCTCGAGATCAAGGACGGCGTCGCGACCCTCACGCTGCTCCTGCCTCCCGGCCGGCGCGCCTCGCAGGCGCTCCTCGGCACGTGGGCCGCGCACCTCCGGAACCTGGTCGCGGGGCTCACCCGCGGTGTCGAGGCCCGTCTCAAGGTCGTCGCAGCCCACTTCCCGATGAAGGTCTCGGTTCGGGGCAACGAGCTCCTGATCGAGAACTTCCTCGGCGAGAAGTACCCCCGGTCCGCGCACCTCGTCCCGGGCACGGTCGCCCAGGTCGAGGGCGAGTTCGTCATCCTGAGCGGCATCGACATCGAGCAGGTCGGTCAGAGTGGCGCGAACATCGAGCGCGCGACGCGGATCCGCGACTACGACCCGCGCGTCTTCCAGGACGGCATCTACCTCACCGAGCGGTCCCACTTCAAGGAGGCCAGCTGATGGCGGACGAGGAGACCGAGTCGAAGCCCGCCGCCCCCTCCACCTCCCGGCGCTCGAAGGCGGCCCCCCGCAAGGAGGCTTCTCCGACGGACTCGAAGGAGAGCGCCGCCTCCCCTTCGACCTCCCAGGATACGCCCAAGCCCCGGTCCAAGGGAAAGTCCGAGCCCGAGGTGCGGATCCCGAAGCGGGCCTCGTTGCCTCCCGCCCGGGCGGCCCACCTTCGCCTGCGCAAGGTCATCGACGGCCGGCGCCCGGTCTTCGGCCGTACGGCCGCGAACCGGTACTGGCGGATCGGCCGCGACCTTTCTTGGCGCCGACCCCGGGGCGTCCAGTCGAAGCAGCGCCGCCATTACGGCTACCGGGCCAAGGTCGTCCGTGTGGGGTATCGCTCCCCCGCGGACGTCCGCGGGCTCACCCCGAGCGGATACCGCCCCATCCTCATTCATCACGTCGACGAGCTCCACCGCCTCGACCCGAAGCTCGAGGCGGCTATCATCGCCCGGACGGTCGGCACCCGTCGCCGTTTGAGCCTCGAGGAAGCGGCGCGCAAGCTCGGCATTCGGGTCCTGAACCCGATCGCGACGCCCGGGGAGGTGTGACGATTCATGCCCGACCTTTCGAACCAGCGGCGACTCGCCGCCGCCCTGATGAAGTGCGGGGAGGGACGTGTGTTCCTCGACCCGGCCAGTCAGGAGGACCTCGCCGACGCGGTCACCCGCTCGGATATCCGCAGCGCGATCAAGGCCGGCGTCATCCGGCGCAAGGCGATCATCGGGACCTCCCGTGCCCGCGCGCGGCGCCACGCCACCGAGGTCGCGAAGGGCCGACACCAGGGTCCGGGCTCCCGCAAGGGAACCCCCTCCTCCCGGCTCCCTCGCAAGTCCCGTTGGATCCGCCGGATCCGGGCGCAACGCGCCCTCCTGGTCGAACTCCGTGCCGACAAGAAGATCCCGCCCGCGGTCTACCGCGCGTTCTATCGCCGGGCCAAGGGAGGGATGTTCCGAAGCCGGGCGCACCTCCTACAGAACCTGAAGCTCGCCGGCCATCTCCCGGGGGCCCCATGAGCACCGGTCCGCGCTTCCGGGTCCACTTCCGCCGTCGTCGCGAAGGGCGGACCGACTACCGCGTTCGCTTGAAGCTGCTCAAGTCCGGGCGCCCCCGGGCGGTCGTCCGCCTCTCCGAGCGCCGCGTCCGGGTCTCGCTGGTCGAGTACGACCCGAGCGGCGACCGGGTCCTCGTGACGGCCGACTCGGCCGAGCTCGGCGGGATCGAATTCCCCTCGGGCAGCTTTGCCTCCACCCCCGCTGCCTACCTCACCGCCTACCTCGCGGGCCTGCGAGCGAAGGCGAACGGCCGCGAGGAGGCCGTGCTGGACGTCGGGATCCGCCGACCGACCTCGGGCGGCCGTCTGGCCGCGGCGCTGAAGGGACTGCTCGACTCCGGGCTCGAGATCCCGCACGGCGAGGGGGGATTCCCGTCCGCCGACCGGCTCGAGGGGACGCATTTGCCGAAGAAGCTCCCCCACCCGCTCGAGACCTACCGGGCCAAGCTCTCCACCATTGTCCAGCGCACGGAGGCGTCGTGAGCGGCCCTCCTTCCGGTCCTCCGCGCGAGCGGAGCAGCTACGGCGGCAGTGGTCCGCCGGCACCTCCGCCTTGGGTTCCCCGCACCGAGCTCGGCAAGCGGGTCGCCGCGGACGAGATCAAGACGATGAGCGAGGCTCTCGCCACGGGCCTACCCCTCCGTGAGTCCCAGATCGTCGACAAGCTCCTCCCCGGGCTCCACGACGAGGTCCTGGACGTCAATATGGTCCAACGGATGACCGATTCCGGTCGCCGGTTCAAGTTCGCGGTCACGGTCGTGGTCGGCAACGGCGACGGGTTCGTCGGCCTCGGTCGCTCGAAGGGACGCGAGGTCGGTCCGACCATCCGTCGCGCGATCGACCGCGCCAAGCTCGAGGTCGTCGAGATCCTCCGCGGATGCGGCAGCTGGGAGTGCGGGTGCGGCCGGGCCCACTCTCTGCCGTTCCAGGTCCAGGGCCGTTCGGGATCGGTCATCGTGACGTTCCGGCCGGCACCGCGGGGCGTCGGGTTGGCCGTCGGGGATGTCGCAAAGCCGGTCCTCCGGTTCGCCGGTATCACCGACGCCTGGGGCTATACCGACGGCCACACGAAGACGACCGTCAACTACGCCCAGGCGGCCTACGGCGCGCTCGTCGCGCTCGCCCAGTTGAAGGTGCAGGCGGCGGATGCGGAGCATTTGAAGATGGTGCGGGGGCCGACCGGGACCTCGATCCTCCCGCCGAAGGAGGAGGGCGTCCGCCCGATGCGGGGCGGCCGGGGCCGTGGGCGCGGCCGTGGCGGTCCGGGACGGGGAGGTCCCGGTCGGGGTCCTCCCGGCCGCGGCGGTCCTCCGGGCCGGGGCCCCCCACCGGGCGGGCCGGGCGGTCCGCGCCGAGCCCCTCCGTCGGGGGGTGCCTAGTCATGGGGTGGATGGTCGTCCGGGTCCGGGGCACGATCCACGCCCGGCACGACATCGTGGATACGCTCCGCATCCTGCATCTCACCCGGGCCAATCATGCGACCGTCGTCCCGGAGCGACCCGAGTTCCGGGGCATGATCACGCGCGTCCAGGGGTACGTCACCTGGGGCGAGGCAGACCCGAGGACGGTCAGCCTCCTCTTGGAGCATCGCGGCGTCACCGACGCGGGCGGGTCCCTCACTCCCGAGACCGTCCCCACCGTGGGGGGAGCGAAGGACCTCAACGACCTCGCGGCGCGGGTGACGAAGGAAGGGCTCCCGCCCATCGCCGGCCTGCGGCCCCTGTTCCGTCTCACCCCGCCGAGAGGGGGCTGGCGGTCGACCAAGAAGCCGTTCGCACGCGGGGGCGCCCTCGGGTACCGCGGCACCAAGATCAACGACCTCGTCCAACGGATGGTGTGAGAACGATGCCGAGCCGCACGCGCAAGTTCCGGGGAAGCCGCACGCACGGCCGCGGGATCAAGGCCGGCCGCGGCGCGGGCAAGCAGGGCGGACGGGGCAACGCCGGGCTTCACAAGTACAAGTTCAAATCGATGCTCATCTACGCGCCCGACCACTTCGGCCGGCACGGCTTCAAGCGCCCACCGAAGATCGTCGCCCGCCCGATCTCGCTCAATGTCGGCCAGCTCGATGCGTTCCTGCCCTACCTGCAGGCCGCGGAGGCCGTCGAGCAGAAGGGGGAGGCGTACGTCGCGAACCTCGCTAAGGCGGGGATCGACCGGCTGCTCGGGGCCGGTACCCCCTCGGGGAAATGGACCGTATACGTGGCCCACGCGACCAAGCACGCGGGCGAGAAGGTCACCCTGCTGAAGGAGCCCCCCGCGGGAACCGCGGGGGCGGCGTAGGTCCCGTTCCGACGGACGCGGTGCCGCTCCTCCCGTAGACTATATTAATCGGGCACCGGGTGCAACTCGACTTCATGGCGGACGACGAGACCCCCCGCGACCCGCGGTGGGCGATCCCTCTCGCGGTCCTCGGTGCCATCTTACTCGCGGTCACCTGGTATTGGGTGCAGCCGACGCCCATCGCGTTCGGCCTCATCGCGGGGGTCCTGTTCATCATCCTCGGCGTGTTCTACCTCGCCCTCTCCTACACCGGTTCGGGGTCGAAGCTCTACGGACTGAAGCCGCTCACGACGCGGATGCCCGCGGTCTCGCAGCCCAAGGGCCACGTGCACTTCCGAACGAAGCTGTTCTGGACGATCGCCGTCCTGCTGATGTACTTCCTCCTCACGAACATCTTCCTCTTCGGCGTGGACCAGGCGACCGTCATCGACCTGTTCGCGAGCTACCGCGCGATCCTCGCGGGCGCCCAGGGGACCCTCATGCATCTGGGCATCGGCCCGATCGTCACCGGGTCGATCATCATGCAGCTCTTCACGGGCGCGAAGATCATCAATCTCGACCTCACCGACGACGAGGACAAGGGGACGTACCAGGGGACCCAGAAGGTCCTCGTCATCGCGATGATCATCGTCGAGGCGGTGCCCCAGGTCTACGGGTATCTCACCCCGTCCGCCTCCATCGTGACGAGCCTCGGCACCGCCTCGCCCGGGAACGGGCTCCTCCTCGCCAACACGATCATCATCGCGCAGCTCGTGTTCGGGAGCTACCTCGTGTTCCTGATGGACGAGGTCGTGTCGAAGTGGGGGATCGGGAGCGGGATCTCCCTGTTCATCGCGGCGGGGGTATCGCAGCAGATCGTGCAAGGGACGCTGAATTGGGTGCCCCAGAATCCGTCCCTCTCCATCTCGGCCACGAATCCACCGAGCGGCGCGATCCCGAAGAGCCTCTGGTTCTTCACCCATTACAGCGCCAGCCAGATGGCGAGCGGCGGCTGGGAACAGGTGCTCTTACGTCAGCCCAATCCGATCGTGGCCCTCATCGGAACGGCGGCGATCTTCTTCCTCGTCGCCTGGACGGAGTCGACCCGGATCGAGCTGCCGCTCTCCCATGCCGAGGCCCGCGGGGCGCGCGGGCGGTATCCGTTGCGTCTCATCTACGCGTCGAACATCCCCGTCATTCTGATGAGCGCGCTCCTCGCGAACGTTTCGCTCTTCTCGATCCTTCTCTGGTCGAATGCCACCCTCTCGCGCTTCCCCGTCTTCGGCCATCAGTGGTGGGTCGGGTCCTACCCCTCGGCCGCCCAGGCCACTCTGTTGGGGGTGAGTCAGACCCAGCCCTTGACCGGAGGTGCGTACTACCTGTCCACGGTCAATGGTCTCGAATCGTGGTTGCTCCCCATCCTCAACTTCCAGACCTATGGCGGATTCCTCTACGGCCACATGTGGTGGCAGGGCCTCATCCACGTCGCGGTCTACTTCACCGCGATGGTCACCGGCTCCATCCTCTTCGCCAAGTTCTGGATCCAGACCACCAACATGGGACCCGAGGCGGTCGCCCGTCAGATCGAGGCGTCCGGGATGCAGATCCCCGGCTTCCGTCGCGAACCCCGGGTCCTCCGTCGGGTCCTCGAGCGGTACATCCCCGTCATCACGGTCATCTCGGGCGCCGCGGTCGGCGCCCTCGCCGCGGGAGCGGACCTTATCGGAACGCTGGGCAATGCCTCCGGGACGGGAGTGCTGCTGATGGTGGGGATCATCATCAACCTGTATGAGGCGATGGGCCGGGAGCAGCTGATGGAGATGAACCCGCTCCTCCGCCGCTTCCTCGGAGGCGAATCGTAGGATGCTGAGCGACGACACTCCGCTGCGTTCGACGAAGGAGGTCGCGCTTCCGGAAGACGTCGACGACGCCCCGGCGAGCGGCACGGCCCTCAGCGAAGAGGAGACCGAGGAGACGTCGGAGCCGGAAGAGCCCGAGGCGGCGCCGCCCCGGCCCCCCGCGCCGCGCCCGGCCTTCAAGATCTCGACGTTCCTCATCGTCTTCCTGGGTCTGCTCGGCTTCCTGATGCTGATCGAGACCAGCACGCGCAACGCCATCGCCGGCGCGCTGGGGACGAGCGCGGCGACCCCGGGCCCCCTCTACTACCTCATCGGGTTCGGCTCCCACTACATCCTCGCGACCATGGCGCTCGCGGGGGCCATCGAGATGGCGATCACGGCCCTCGCCTACAACTACACGACCGACTGGACGAAGGCGGCGCGGGTGCAGAAGTGGAATGCGGCCTTCCGAAAGGCCCAGATGGCGGCCGTCCGTTCCGGGAAGAAGGACCGCATCGCGGCGTTGAAGCCGTTCCAAGAGCGGATCACCCGGCTGTCCAGCGAGGTGACGATCGCCCAGTTCAAGGGCATGGCGATCACCTACTTCCTGCTCATCCTGATCTACACGTGGGTCGGGCTCGTCATCCTGAACGCGACGGCGGGCGAGCAGACCATCAGCCTGGGCGGCTCCCTCGTGAACATCTACACGCTCCGGATCTTCGGCTACTTCCCCCTCTGGTTCCTCATCTTCAGTCTGTACACCGTCCCGGCCTCGATGATCTTCCGACGCGTGCTGAAGCACTGGTGGCTCCGGCGGTACGCCGAGAAGAACCACGTCGTGCCGGCCCCCCCGGCCTCGCCGGCCGGGGGCCCGGTGTGATCGGTCGGGCCGTCGCGATCGGGGGACCCCCCGGGAGTGGTAAGTCGACCGCCGGCCGCCGGGTGGGGGAGGCCCTCGGGCTTCAGTATCGGAGCGCGGGGGAGGTCTTCCGCGCCGAAGCCGCGGAGCGGAAGATGGACGTGGAGGCCTTCGGGCAGTACGCGGAGGCCCACCCCGAGGTCGACCGGAAGCTGGACGAGCAGATGCAGTCCCTCGCCCGCCCGGGCGTCCTCCTTGACGGGCGGATCCAGGGCGTGCTCTGCCGTCGTCATGGGATCCCGGTCTACTCGATCGTCGTGACCGCGGCCGAGGACGAGCGGGCCCGACGCGTCGCGGCCCGGGACGGCCAACCGTTCGAGGAAGCCCTCGAGCGGATCCGCGGGCGGGCCGAGAGCGAGCGCCGCCGGTACCGCGCCCTCTACGGCATCGAGGTCGATGCCGAGCCGGGGGACCTCACGGTCGACTCGACCGCCACCCCGGCCCCCCAGGTGGCGGAGGAGATCGTCCGCTTCCTCCGAACGCGCGACGCGGAGGCGAGGCGGTGAGCGCGCCGACCTCCGACCCGGTCGCCGAGCGCCTCACCCAGGGCGCGTTCCTCCTCCTCGACAAGCCCCGCGGACCCTCCTCGCACCAGGTGACGGCCTGGGCGCGCGACCTGCTCGGCGTTCCGACCGCGGGCCACGCCGGGACGCTCGACCCCAACGTCTCGGGCCTCCTGTGGGTCGGTCTCGGCCCCGCCCTCAAGCTCCTCCCGCTCGTCCTCGAATTCCCGAAACGGTACATCGCCGCCGTGAACCTCCACACGAGCGTCCCGCGCCGCGACCTGGACCGGGTGGCCGCCGAGTTCGAGGGCCCGGTCTACCAGACGCCTCCCGTCCGGTCCGCCGTCCGGAGGGAACGCCGGGTGCGGACCATCCACCGGTTGCGGATCCTGGAGACGGACGGCCCCCGCGTCCTGCTCGATGTGGTCGCGGACTCGGGCACGTACGTTCGGACGCTCGCGGTCGACCTCGGCGACGCCCTGGGGGGCGGGGGCCACCTGGAGGAGCTACGGCGGGTCGCGACCGGGCCGTTCGACGAGCACACCTCGGTCACGCTCGCTGGGCTCGCCGATGCCCTGGCCGAGCGGGCGGCCGGCGACCCCCAACCCCTGCTCGCGATGCTCCACCCGATCCAGGAGGTCTGGCGAGAATTCCCGACGATCGTCCTCAAGGACGGGGCCGCCAGCGCCGTGGCCCACGGCGCGGGGTTGGCCCGCGGAGGGATCCTGGCCCTTCCCAAGCCGTTCTCCCGCGGCGCGCGGGTCGTCCTGGTCACGCGGACGGGGGAGCTCATCGCCACGGGCGTGGCCCATCACGACTCGAAGGAGATCGGGAGCGTCCGGCAGGGGTGGGTCGTCGAGGAGACGCGGGTCTTCGTCGACCCGCTCCGCTTTCCGCCCCGGTGGAAGAAGACGGGCCCGTCGCTCGCGGCCGGGCCCGGCGCGCCGCCCCCCCAGTAGGGTTATCTCCCGCAAATCCCCGCGTCGGGCGTGACCTCCCCCCCCTCGCACGACCGGACCCTGGGGGTCCGTCTTTTCGGCGGGCTGGCGCGCGGGATCGTCCGTCATCCCTGGTATCCGGTCCTCTTTTGGATCGCCCTCCTCGTCGTGGTCGTCCCGTTCCTCCCGCTCCTCGGGTCGGTGACGACCAACTCGAGCCAGACCGTGCCGGCGAGCTCTCCGAGCTCGATCGCGAACGCCGAGCTCGCCCGCCTGTTCCCGAACGAGTCCGGAGGTTCGTCCTCCATCCTGCTCTTTACCGGGCCGAACCTCACGGACCGGAACGCGCAAGGCGCGATCGAGAACGTCACGACGGCGCTCCGGACGGACCGGTCCCTCCAGGACGTCGCGTCGGTCGGCAGCGTCTACACCTCGTACTCGAGCTTCCTGGCCGGCCAGACCGAGATCGCCGGGGGTGCGATCCACGCCGCGGACCCCCTCCTCGCGGGGATCAACGGGTCCGCCGACCTGGAGTGGGGCCCTCCCGCGCTCTTCGTGAGCGTGTGGCAAGCGCTCGCCGCCAACGCCTCCGAGCCCCCGTCCTACTGGAACTATCCGGCGTACGTCCGAACGGAGGCCGCGGTCGCGAACAACTCCGGGGCGGTCGCCGTCCTCTCCGCCTACTACAACGGGGTGGACGGCTCGGGCGCCGGGTTCAACGGAACGGCCGCGTGCGCGAGCCACTCGAGCGAAGTGGTCGCGTGCTCCGACGCGGTCGTGCGGACCCAGGTGGCCCTGCTGGTGCCCACCCTGTTCGCGCTCCCGTCCGAACAGGCGCTCGCCTACGTCGTCCTCGACCGGCTCGGGATCGAGAACGCGACCGACTGGCCGAGCGTGCGCGGGACCGCCTCCGCCGTGCTCGGACCCGAGGTCGGCTACCCCGCGGCGTGGGTGAATACCGTGTGGACCCAGTTCCCGGGCACCGCGCCGTCGGGGGTCGCGGCGCTCGCCTGGGCCAACGCGAGCGTGGCGAACTCGACGCTGTGGACCGAGCCGCTTCCGGTGCCGTATGCCCTCCTCTCCCAGTTCGTGAACGCCGCCGGGACCGCATCGATCGTCTCGGTCGGGTTCACGGTATCCGACTCGTACACGAACTCGAGCGGAGGGGAGCCCGTATTTGCGGACTTCCCGAGGATCGATGACCGGGCCGAGTCGGTCCTCGCCGCGTCCGACCCGACCCGCTCCATCTCCTACGTCCAGACTGGTCCCGGCCCGCTCGACCTGTTTACGAACACGGCAGTGAACCAGACCCTGGCCCTCGTCCTCCCGCTGACGGTGGGGCTCCTGCTCGTCATTACGATGCTCTACTTCCGCTCCCCCGTCACGCCCCTCGTCACCTTCGCAGGTCTCGGGATCGCCCTGGTCCTCGCGCTGGGGGGGACGATCCTCATCGGCAAGCTGTTCGGTCCGGTCGATACGACCTCGCTCACCCTCGAGGAGGTGTTCGTCCTCGGGGTCGGCACCGATTATTCGATCTTCCTGGTCGCCCGCTACCGGGAGGAGCTCGTCCGGGGGGCGACCCCGGACGACGCGATCGTGAACTCGGTCGCGTGGGCCGGGCAGTCGGTCGCCACGAGCGGGTCGACGGCGATCATCGCCACGCTCGCGCTGACCTTCAGCGGGGTCGCCCTGTTGGCGCAGTGGGGGTCCGTTCTCTCGCTCGCGATCCTCATCACGATCCTGATGTCGCTGACGCTCGTTCCCGCCTTCCTCAAGCTCCTTGGGCGGCGGATCTTCTGGCCGACGACCGGGGCTCGGTTCGAGCGGTACTCCCGGCGGAGCGCCGAATCCGTGCGGAAGGAGACGTCCTACTTCTACCGGGTCGGTCGGCTCACCCAGCGCCGCCCGGTGGTGGTGGTCGCGATCCTCCTCCTGGTCAGCCTCCCGCTCATCTACCTCGCGGTGAGCGTTCCTCTCGCGTACGACTTCTACGGACAGCTCCCGACGGGACACCCCGCGACCGATGGCCTCCAATCGCTCTACACCCACTACGGGTCGGGGTTCGCGACGCCGTCGTTCGCCCTCGTGACCTTCTCTTCCCCGCTCGTCGTCGGGAACCAGACGAACGCGATGGAGTTCACGGACCTCGCGGCCTTGACCTCCCGGGCCGAAACCACCTCTGGGATCGCCTCGGTCCAATCACCGGTCGGGCCGGACGGCGCTCCCCTCTCGGAGTGGCTCAACCTTTCCAGCCTTCCGATCGCCCCCCAGCAGAACCTCCTGGGAACGCTCGGCGGGTTCGTGGGAACGGACGGGAGGACGGTGGTGCTCACCCTCGTGCCCACCTCGACCGGCCTCTCCTCCGAGGCGGTGAATTCGGTCCACGCCGTGGAGTCGTCGTTCGCGGCGTTCACGCCGTCCCACCCCGAGGTGACCTCGATCGCGTACGGCGGAGGCGCCCCGACCATCGGCGACCTCGCGGACGAAACGGCGCACGCCACGCTGATCCTCCTCATCGCCGTGACGGTCGGGCTGCTCATCGTCCTCGTCACGGTCCTGCGTACCTGGATCATCGCGGTCATGGCGGTCGCGACGATCGGCCTCTCCATCAGCTGGGCCTGGGCGATCACGTACCTGGTCTTCCAGCAGCTCCTCGGCTTCCCGCTGTTCTTCTACGTCCGGACGATCCTCTTCCTCCTCATCCTCGGGCTCGGCATCGACTACAACATCTTCGTGCTGAGCCGGGTCCGCGAGGAACGGCTCAAGGGACGCACGTCCAGCGAGGCGGTCGTCGCGGCGGTCGGTCGGACGGGAGGGATCATCACCGCGGCCGCCATCATCCTGGCGAGCGCGTTCGGGGCCCTCATGATCGGCGAGTTCACCCTCATCCGGGCGATCGGCTTCTCCGTGGCGGTCGCCGTGATCCTGGATGCGATGGTGGTGCGGACCTACCTCGTGCCCGCCGTGCTGCAGCTCCTGGGGGACCGGGCGTGGAGCTTGACGGGACGTCGGGCCGCGTCCCAAGCGGCCCCCTCAACCCCACCGTCCGCCGAGGGGCCCTCGGCGACCCCGGGTGGCGACGCTACGCCTTGAGGAAACGTTCCCGGGCCCGCACCACGTGCGTGTCGGCCGACGACGTGTCGACGACCTCGACGACCTTACCGGCCGCGTCGATCAGGAAGGTGACCCGACGCGCGGTGCCGCTCGGCTTGAGGACGCCGTACTTGGTCGCCACGTCCTTCTTCGAGTCCGCGATCAGAGGGAACCGAAGACCGTACTTGTTCGCGAACGCTTTCTGGGCCGGACAATCGTCCGTGCTCACGCCCACGACGTGCACCTTCTTCGCGGCGAACTCCGCCAGGTAGTTCTGGAATCCCTTGGCCTCGATCGTGCATCCGGGGGTATCGGCCGCGGGGTAGAAGTACAACACCACGGGGGAGCCGCGTAACGACGAGAGCGTGAACGGCTTTCCATCCTGATCCGGCGCGACAAAGTCGGGAGCGGCCTGCCCTGTTTCGACCATCCGCCCCCCACTTGTGTGGGTCTATTTTAGGCCGGCTTCGCTACCCTCCGTCCTGGACGGTCCTCGGGCAGGGGGTCGGGACCGGCGGGGAGGGTGACGTGGGCCAACCGACGATCGCCTTCTGGGACCGGACCTACCAAGAGGACCCGGACTTCTTCGGGGAGGGCGCGAGCTCCCTCGCTCGATCTTCCCTCGGCCTCCTCGCTCGGGAGATGTCCGGCGGCTCGATCGTGGAGCTCGGATGCGGCACCGGCCGAGACTTGGGCTACTTTGCCCAGCACGGCTTCGAGGTCGCGGGCTGTGACCTCTCGGCCGTGGGCGTACGGGTAGCCAACCTCCGGCTGTCGGCGTTGCGGCAGGAGGTGCCCCCCCGCTCCCGGGTGGCGTTCCGGGACGCGCTCAGGTTCCTCGCCGACCTCCCGGAGGGGCGCACGGACGCGGTCTTCTCGAACCTCTTCTTCAACCAGGAGGTCGATGCGGAACGCCTCCGGCGACTGTTCCATGGCGTGGCCCGCGTGCTCCGCCCGGAGGGGCTTCACCTGTTCGCGGTACGATCGACCGGCGACGCGTGGTACGGGAGAGGAACGGCTCTGGGAGGGGACGTCTTCGACCCCGGAGCCGGGAGTCCTCCCCTCCGGTTCTTCGACGAGGCCAGCCTCCGGGAGCTCACGGCCGAGGAGTTCACGGTCCACTCGCTGCGCGAGCACCCGGACGGGGGCGCCGACTTTCCGGTGGTGGTCTGGTCGGCCGTCACGCGGCGAAGGGTCGGGGCTAGCTTGTCGCGACCGTGACGAGGGTCTCGGTCGACTTGATCCCCGGCACCTTCCGGATCTTGTGGACCACGGTGTCGAGGGCGGCATTGATGTGGGGGGCTTCGACCTTGACGATCAGGTCGAACGGTCCGGTCACCGCCTGGACCTCCGTGACCCCCGGAATGATCCGGAGGCGGCGGGCCACCTCATCCAGGCGACCGACCTCAGTGACGACCAGGAGGTAGACGATCTCCATCTCTCGACCCGGCCCGGGGAGACCCCCCACCCCTCATGAAATTACCGTCTACGACGTTTTCCCTCGTTCCCAAAGAGCTAATGGCCCTCGTTGCCCGCTCAGGGGGTCGATGGACCTCCTCCTCCGGGACACCCTCTCGGGTCGAGTACAGGCGGTGCACCACCGCCCCGGCCACCCCGTCGGGCTCTACGTCTGCGGGCCGACGGTCTACGACGGGGCCCACGTAGGCCACGCCCGGACCTACCTCTTCTTCGACCTGGTCCGACGCCACCTCGAGGCGGAGGGGAACCCGGTCCTCCACGTGATGAACGTCACGAACTTCGAGGACAAGATCGATGTCCGAGCGGCCGAGCTCGGACTCTCCTGGCGGTCGCTCGCGCTGCGCGAGGAGGCGAGCTTCCTCCGCGACCTGCGGGCCCTGCGGATCCTCTCCCCTCACGTCCGTCCTCGGGCCAGCGATTTCGTGCCTCAGATGACCGAGGTCGCCCGACGGCTCGCGAAGACCGGACGCGTCCATCGCCAGGGCGACGAATGGCTCTACACGCCCCCCGCCCGCGCGCCCGGAGCGAACTTTCCCACGGGGGCCGAGCTCGCGGCGCATGCGGTCGAGGAACCGGGCCACCCGTTCCCCGTCGACAGCAGCTCCGCCGGAGAGTTCCTGGTCTGGAAGCTCCAGGAGCCTCCGCGCCCGTCGTGGCCCGGGCCGTGGGGGCCCGGCACCCCCGGCTGGCACCTCGAATGCTACGCGATGGCCCACGAGCTCATCGGACTCCCGGTGGACGTGCACGGCGGCGGCCTCGACCTGATCTTCCCCCACCACTACTCGGAGAACGAGGTCGCGCTCGCCCTCGACCGCAAACCGTTCGCGCGCCTCTTCGTGCACCCCTCCCTCGTCCTCTGGGCGGGCTCGAAGATGTCGAAGTCCCGCGGCAACTTGGTCCCGCTGCGTTCGGCCCTCCGGGACGTGGGGCCAGAAGCCCTCCGTTGGTATCTCCTCGGCCAACCCAAGACGGAGCGTCTCGACTGGAACTCGGTCGCCCTCCACCGGGCCGCCAAGGAGTGGCGCCGGATCCGTCGGACGGTCCGGTTCTGGCTTCGTCCGGGTACGGGCGGCCATGTCGGAGCGCTCCGGGCCAGCGAGGTCGCCGCCGGCGTCCGCCGGGACATGGCCGCCGACCTCGCGAGCGACCGGGTCTTCGACCATCTGCGCTCGCTCGCCGCTTCGATCGACGCGGACCCTTCCGGCCACGTCCCGAAGGGCGACGGCCGGGCGGCGCGCTCGGCGATCCGCGACATCGAGCGACGGACCGGACTTTCGTTCGCGTGAGGCCGGGACGACCCGGCTTACAGTACGCCCATTTCGGTCAGTTTTTCCGGCAGGTAGTGCTCCGTCACGTAGTTGAGCCCGTACTTCGCCAGGGACTGCTGCTCCGCCTTCTTGCCGTTCTTGAGCATCAGCTCGATCTCGGCGCGCCACTCCGCGGTGCCGAAGCGGGGGTCGGTGAGCTCGGCCTGCAGCGCGCGAATGTCCTGCTCGGATAGGTGGTCGGACGGGAGGTCGTAGTTCTCGATGTCGGACGCCGTGACGCCGAGGAACTCGGCGGCCGGGGTGGCCAGGTACGACGAGAGGTGAGCGGTCTTGATCGCCCCGTACGCCACGCTGGCATAGATGCGGAACGACCAGGGGTCGCCGTCGGTGAAGACCACGACGGGCAACTTGAGCTCCTCGGTGACCCGCCGCAGGAATCGACGGGTCGAGCGGGCGGGCTGGCCCTTGAGGTGGACCAGGATGGCGTCGTACTGCTCGTCGAACCCGTTCTCCGCGAGACGGTCGACCATGCCGCCGCACTCGATGGCGATGACGAACTTCGCCTTCGTGCTGACGAACTGGATCTTCTCCTTCTCGACGTTGAACGGGAGGGAGTACCCGCCGTCCCCGACGTCGTCGCGGCAGTTGATCGTCTTGACGACCCCCTTGCGGTTCTTCTCCTTGATCGTGAGGTCGCCGATGACGGAGGCCCCGTTCTCCTCGGGGTGCAATCGGAAATCCTCGCGGAGTCGCTCGCAGAGGACCTCCAGGTCCTCGATGAGGAGGTTGGACTCGTCCTCGCTGTGGAACTTGGCCTCCTCCCACGCCTCGCTGATGTAGTAGAGCTCCCGCAAGGTCGAGGTCTTCTTGTCGCGGGCCATCTCGTTGATGAAATCCACGAGGTAGAACGTCCGCAGGAGCATGAGGGCGCCGTCGAGCTTCCGGGCACTGCGGGTGCCCATCTGGCGACCGAGCTTCCACACCCCCTCGCGGGCGAGGAAGGAGAGGTTCTGCTTCGTGCGGAGGGGCAGGCGCATCCGAGGGATCTCCCCGTGGTCGAGCTGCTCGTAGATCGCTTCGGCGAGCGCCAGGGTCGGCTGGAGGGCGTCCGCGCGCACGCGGGGAGCGTCCTCGTCACTCGTCGTCGGCGGCGCTCGCGCTCGTTTCCGCGGCATCGTAATCCACCTCCTCGTCTCCGGTGCCCGGCGCGTGGGCCTCGGCTTCGGCGGCCTCGGCCGCTTCGACGATCGTTCGCGGGAGACGGACGTCCCAGTCGCCGGGGAGCGGGTCCGCCCCGAGCAGGTGCGCCTGGTCGATCCCCGCGACGTACCAATCAAAGTCGTTCGCCTCGACGTCGGTCTTCTTTGGGAATCGCAGTTCCAGGTGCGTGCGGCCGCTGGGAGCGAGCTTGGGAAGCGTCCACCACGCCCGTCCGAGGGCCGGGTCGGTGCCGTCCGGCGCGGGTTCGAACGAGGCTAGGCTCAGGAGGTCCGGGGGGAGTTCGACGAACAGCTCGAGCACCCGGGCCCGGGGGGTGTAGTTCGTCACGTCGATCGGGACCTGGACGCCGTCGGCCGTAGCGGAGACCGGTGTCTCGATGTTCACGACGTCCATGATGCGCGTGATGACCGGGGTCAGGTCCGGGATCGCCTTGCCCACCAAGTGACTCGTCTTCTCCGCGAGCTTGGGCAGGATCTTGAGGATGATCGCGAACTTCTCGCTCGCGAGGTCCCGCCGGTCCCTCCGGGAAAGGTGGGTCCGG
>JGI12269J14319_10000895_pt1 | contig 29321 bp, 23 predicted proteins | sample PeaSoiSIISIP2007_FD_14319 | JGI IMG/M metagenome (IMG submission 14319)
GTGGCGGCGGCGCTGCTGCTCGGCCTCGACGCCGCCGCCGAGGACGATCTCGCGAGCCGCCCCTCGCACCACGACCTCGAGCCCGAGCACGATCACGACGATTTCGAGAGCTTTGTCGTCGCGCGCGGGCCGGTCGCCGACACCGGCGGATTCGTGGCGCGGCTCGGCGAGATCATCGCGGCGCACGACATCCTCCGCCTCAAAGGCTTCGTGCACGTCCCCGGCAAGGATTTCCGGCAGGTCGTGCAGGGCGTGGGCGCTCGGCTGCAGCACTATTTCGACCGGCCCTGGGGTGCCGGCGAGCCGCGCCAGAGCCGGCTCGTGGTGATCGGCCGCAAAGGCCTCGACCGCGCCGCCATCGCCGCGGCGATCGAGGGGTGACCATGGTCTACGTGGCACCACCATCCCGCGTCCTTCGACGCGCTTCGCTTGCTCCGGATGAGGGGCGCTATTATCTGGCCGCTCCAAACCACCTCATCCTGAGCAAGCGACCGAAGGGAGCGAGTCGAAGGACGCACCCATGCACCTCCTAGCCGCCACGCCCGGGCAGATCGCGGACGGCAGCGAGGCCGTCGATCTCGGCCAGAGCGCGGCGGAGATCGTGGTGCTGAGCGCGGCGGACACCGAGCTCGCCTGCTTGGCGGCCGCGCAGAAGACGCTCGTCGCGCACGATCGCGCGCAGCCGTCACTCCGGCTCGCGAACCTGCTGCGCCTCAAGCACAATCTCTCGGTCGACGTCTACGCCGACGGCGTGATCGCGCATGCGAAGCTGGTGATCGTGCGGCTCTTGGGCGGGCGCGGCTACTGGCCTTATGGCGTGGACCGCCTGGTCGAGGTCTGCCGCGAGCGAGATATTCCACTGGCGCTGCTGCCGGGCGACGACCGGCCGGACGACGAGCTCGCGNGAGCCTCGAGCGTGGCGCCGGACGTGCAGCGGCGGCTCTGGCGCTATCTCGCGGAGGGAGGGCCGAGCAATGCCGAACAACTCCTGCGCTATGCCGCGCATCTCCGCGGCCACGCCACCAAGTGGCGCGAGCCGCGGCCGCTGTTGCGCGCGGGGCTCTATTGGCCGGGCGAAGCGCAGCCGAGTCTCGACGACATCCGCAGGCACCGGCGTCCCGAGGCGCCCGTCGCCGCGCTGGTGTTCTACCGCGCGCTCGTGCAGGCGGCCGATACCGACGCGGTCGATGCGCTGGTGACGGCGCTGACCGCGCGCGGGCTCAATCCGCTGCCGCTCTTCGTGCAGAGCCTAAGAGATCCGCAGGCGCAGGCGATCCTCGGCGACGCGCTGGCCTCGGCGCCGCCGGATATCGTGCTCAACGCGACGGGCTTCGCGGTGGCCTCGCCGGGCGGCGCGCCGGTGCCCTCGCCGTTCGCGCCCTATGATTGCCCCGTCCTGCAGGTGATCTTCGCAGGCGGAGATGCCGAGCGCTGGCGCGCGAGCACGCGCGGGCTCGATGCCCGCGACGTCGCCATGATGGTGGCGCTGCCGGAGGTGGACGGTCGCATCGTCAGCCGCGCGGTCTCCTTCAAGGGCGAGGCGCAGCGCGATCTCTTGACCGAGCTCGACCTGGTGCGCCACACGCCGGTCGCCGACCGCGTCGCGTTCGTGGCGGAGCTCGCGCGCAACTGGGTGCGGCTGCGGCGGCTCCCTGCGGCCGAGCGCCGCGTCGCTCTGGTGCTCGCGAATTATCCCAACAAGAACGGCCGCGTCGGGAACGGCGTCGGCCTGGACACGCCCGCGAGCGTGATCGCGGTCTTGCGCGCGCTCGAGCGCGCCGGCTATCGCGTCGAGGACATCCCCGCGGATGGCGACGCGCTGATGCGCCGGCTGCTCGCCGGCCCCACCAACGCCGCGAGCCATCGGGGCCGCGACAGCGACGAAAACCTTCAGCGCAGCGACTACGCCGCCTATTTCGCGAGCCTGCCGAGGGCGGTGCAGACCCAGGTCGAGGAGCGCTGGGGCGCGCCCGAGCGCGATCCGCTGTTCCGGCCGGCGGATCTCGATTGCGGGCGCTTCGTGATGCCGGCGCTCCGTTTCGGCAATGTCGTGGTCGCGATCCAGCCGGCGCGCGGCTACAACCTCGATCCGGTCCAGGCCCAGCACGATCCCGCGCTGGTGCCGCCGCACGGCTATCTCGCCTTCCACGCCTGGCTCGCCGACGGCTTCCGCGCCCACGCGGTCGTGCACGTCGGCAAGCACGGCAATCTCGAATGGTTGCCGGGCAAGGCGCTGGCGCTCTCCGCCGAATGTTTCCCGGAAGCGGCGCTCGGGCCGCTGCCGCATCTCTATCCCTTCATCGTGAACGATCCGGGCGAGGGCACCCAGGCGAAGCGCCGGGCGCAGGCGGTGATCGTCGATCACCTGACACCACCGTTGACGCGCGCCGGCAGCTATGGCGTGCAAGCCGAGCTCGAGCGCCTGATCGACGAATATTTCGAGGCGGCGGCCGGCGACCCGCGACGCGTGAAGCCGCTCGCCGAGCGGATTCTGGCCGCGGCGCGCGCGAGCGGCGTCGCGGAGGATTGCGGCATCGGCCCTGCCGAGACCGCGGCCTCGGCGTTGCCCAAGCTCGACGGTTATCTCTGCGAGCTCAAGGAGCGGCAGATCCGCGGCGGCCTGCACGTGTTCGGCGCGAGCCCCGAAGGCGACGCGCGCACGGACCTGCTGCTCGCCCTGGCGCGCCTGCCGCGCGGCGCCGCGCCCGAGCAGGCCTCGTTGCTGCGCGCTCTCGCCGTGGATTTCTCCCTTGGGTTCGATCCGCTCGACTGCGATCTGGGCGCGGAGTGGACAGGGCCTCGTCCCGATGTGCTCGCGGGCGATGCGCCCTGGCGAACCGCCGGCGATACCGTCGAGCGGCTCGAAGCCCGCGCGCGCGACCTTATCGAGTCTCTGCTGGCCCGCCCCCCCACCCCACCCTCCCCCTCAAGGGGGGAGGGGCTGTTGAGTTCGTCGGGTCGTCTCTCCCCTCCCCCCTTGAGGGGGAGGGTGGGGTGGGGGGTTGGGGCAAGGACCGTGAAAGTCCTCGACGACATCGCCACCCACCTCGCTCCCAACCTCGCCGCCTGCGGCGACGCGGAGATGGCTGGGCTTCTCTCCGGCCTCGCCGGGCGGTTCGTGCCGCCGGGGCCGTCGGGGGCGCCGAGCCGGGGGCGGCCGGAGGTACTGCCGACGGGCCGCAATTTCTACTCGGTCGACGCGCGGGCGCTCCCCACTCAGGCAGCTTGGCAGCTCGGCTGGAAATCGGCGCAGCTGCTGGTCGCGCGGCACGCGCAGGAGCACGGCGCCTACCCCCGGCGCATGGCGCTCTCGGCCTGGGGCACCGCGAACATGCGCACGGGCGGCGACGACATCGCGCAGGCGCTGGCGCTCATGGGCGTGCGGCCGCGCTGGGAGCTGACGACGGGCCGCGTCGTCGGATTCGAGATCCTGCCGGCCTCGCTCCTCGACCGTCCGCGAGTGGATGTGACGCTCCGCGTCTCCGGATTTTTCCGCGATGCCTTCGCCAATCTGATCGATCTCGTCGACAGCGCGGCGCGCGCGGTGGCGGCGCTGGACGAGGCGCCGGAGACGAATCCGCTGGCGGAGCGCGTCACGGCGGACCGCGCCGCGCTCGCCGTCAACGGCGTGCCCGCGGCGGAGGCCGAGCGCCGCGCCGGCGCGCGCGTGTTCGGCTCCAAGCCCGGCGCCTACGGCGCGGGCCTGCAGACGCTGATCGACGAGCGCACCTGGAAGGACGACGGCGACCTCGCGGCGGCCTATCTCGCCTGGGGCAGCTACGCCTATGGCGGCGGCGCCGAGGGCGCCGAGGACTGCGAGGGCTTCCGCGCGCGGCTCCGCGACGTCGAGGCGATCGTGCAGAACCAGGACAATCACGAGCACGATATCCTCGACAGCGACGACTATTATCAGTTCGAGGGCGGGCTCGCGGCGACGGTGCGGCACCTCGCGGGCGCGACCCCCGTGGTCTACCACAACGACCACTCCCGGCCCGAGCGGCCCCAGATCCACACGCTCGAGGAGGAGATCGGCCGCGTGGTGCGGGCGCGGGTGGTCAATCCGACCTGGATCGCCGCCATGATGCGCCACGGCTACAAGGGCGGCTTCGAGATGGCGGCGACGGTGGATTACCTGTTCGCCTTCGCCGCCACGGCGCGGGCGGTCAAGAGCCACCATTTCGACGCCGTCTACGACGCCTATCTCGGCGACGCCACCGTGCGCGCGTTCCTCTCGGAGCACAATCCCGACGCGCTTCGCGAAATGGCGGAACGGCTCGACGAGGCCATCGACCGCGGCCTCTGGACGCCGCGGCGCAACAGTCTGCGCACCGAGCTTGCGGATATCGCGGGGAACCCCCGCCCGTGAGCGAGGACGCGCGCGACGCCGAGGAGCTCAACCGCGAGCACGCCGAGAAGGCCGCCCGGCGCAAGGCGGCAAAGGCAAGAATCCTCGCCACCAAGACCCAGGAACGCGGCCTGATCATCCTCCACACCGGCACCGGCAAGGGAAAATCCACCGCCGCCTTCGGCCTGGTGCTGCGTTGCCTCGGCCACGGCATGCGCGTGGGCATCGTGCAGTTCGTCAAGGGCGCCTGGGCGACCGGCGAGCGCACCGTGCTGGCGCGGTTCCCGGATCTGGTGACCATGCGGGCGATGGGCGAGGGCTTTACCTGGGAGACCCAGGACCGCGCCCGCGACATCGCCGCCGCCCGCGAGGCCTGGGAGCTCGCCAAGGCGATGATCGCCGATCCCGGCTATCGCCTCGTCTTGCTGGACGAGCTCAACATCGTGCTACGTTACGACTACCTGCCAGTGGAGGAGGTGGTGGCCGCGCTCAAGTCCAAGCCGCGCGATCTCCACGTCATCGTCACCGGCCGCAACGCCAAGTCCGAGCTCATCGAAATCGCAGACCTTGTCACGGAGATGAAGCTCGTGAAGCATCCGTTCCGAGCCGGCGTCAAGGCGCAGGCAGGTATCGAGTTCTAACCACAAACCGGAGGACAAAGACCCATGAGGCGAATTCTGATGGTGGCGGTGGCGGCGCTCGCGTTGGCGGTGCCGCAACTCGCCAAGGCCGCGAGCGAGCAACAGACGGTGGACGATGCGGTGGTCGTCGTCCAGCACCTGAGCTCGGGATCGGGCGTGGCGGCAAACGCACGCGACCTGCTGCACCGGGCGCGCGGCGTCATGATCATTCCATCGCTCGTGAAGGGCGGGTTCATCTTCGGAGCCCAGGGCGGCACCGGCGTGCTCTTGAGCCGCGACCCGAAGACCGGCACCTGGAGCTACCCGGCCTTCTATGCCATGGGCGCGGGGTCGTTCGGCTTCCAGATCGGGCTCGAGGTCTCCAAGATCATGCTCATCATCATGAACGACAAGGCGCTCAACGCCGTGATGGCGGCCGAGTTCAAGCTCGGCGCCGAGGCGGGCATCGCGGTCGCGACGCTCGGCGCAGGCGCGGAGGCCTCGACCACGGCCGCGGGCGGCGCGGATATTTATGCGCTCGCGGAGTCCGCTGGCCTGTTCGGCGGCGTCGCCATCCAGGGCGGCATCGTCAAGCCGCTGGTGGACGAGGATCACCGCTACTACGGCTCCAACGTGACGGCACAGCAGATCGTGCTGGCGCGGGCCGCGAAGAACCCCGGAGCCGATGGTCTTCGCAACGAGCTTCGCAAGGTGGGTGGCCGCTAGACCGGAAGGCGCAGAACGCGGAGAGATGAGCGCAGCCCCTCGCCTCGCGCGGAGGACGCCTGCGCTGATGCTCCAAGGCACGGGCTCCGACGTGGGGAAATCGCTCCTCACGGCGGGGCTCGCGCGCGCTTTTCTCCGCCGCGGGCTGGGCGTGCGCCCGTTCAAGCCGCAGAATATGTCCAATAACGCCGCCGTCACCGCGGACGGCGGCGAGATCGGCCGCGCCCAGGCGCTGCAGGCGCGGGCCTCGGGCGTGGCGCCCTCGGTTCACATGAACCCGGTCCTGCTGAAGCCGCAATCGGAGCGCGGCGCGCAAGTGGTGGTCGCGGGGCGAATACTCCGCACGGCCAGCGCCCGCGACTATCAAGCGCTCCGAGCGGAGCTGCTCCCGAGGGTGCTGCAGAGCTTCGAGCTCATCGCGGCGGACGCCGATCTCGTTCTGGTGGAGGGCGCCGGCAGCCCCGCCGAGGTCAATCTGCGCGCCGGCGACATCGCGAACATGGGGTTCGCCGAGGCGGCGGATGTGCCGGTCGTGCTGGTCGGCGACATCGAGCGCGGCGGCGTGCTGGCGCAGATCTGCGGCACGCATCTGCTGCTCTCGCCTGCCGAGCGCCAGCGCCTCAAAGGCGTGATCGTGAACAAGTTCCGCGGCGACGTCTCGCTGTTCGCCGGCGGCATCGAGACGATCCGGACCGCGACCGGCCTCGGCTGCCTCGGCGTCGTGCCCTGGTTCGAGCGCGCCCGCGAGCTGCCGGCGGAGGATGCGCTCGCCCTCGAGCGCATGACCCCGCCGGCCCGCGCCGGGCGGTTCCGGATCGCGGTGCCGCGCCTGCCGCGGATAGCCAACTTCGACGATCTCGATCCGCTCCGCGCCGAGCCCAACGTGGCCGTCGAGCTGGTTCAGCCGGGCCGCCCGCTGCCGCTCTGCGATCTCATCCTGCTGCCGGGCTCGAAGGCGACGCTCGGCGACCTCGCGACGCTCCGGGCCGAGGGCTGGGACATCGACATCCTCGCCCATGTCCGCCGCGGCGGCGCGGTGCTCGGGCTCTGCGCCGGCTACCAGATGCTGGGCCGGCGCATCGCCGACCCCGCGGGCATCGAGGGCATCGCCGGCGAGGCGAAGGGACTCGGTCTCCTCGAGGTCGACACCGTCCTGACCGCCGAGAAGACCCTGCAGCAGGTCGCCGGCGTGGAGCTGCGCAGCGATGCCGCCATCGCCGGTTACGAGATGCACATCGGCCGCACCGATGGGTCCGGCGCGGCGAGACCGATGCTGAGGCTCGGCAGCCGCCTCGATGGCGCCGTCTCCGCCGACGGCCGCGTGATGGGCTGCCACGTGCATGGACTCTTCGCGAGCGACGGGTTCCGCCGCGTTTTCCTCGAGCGGCTGGGCGGCACGGCCGACGCCGCGCTCGCCCACGAGGCGCGGGTCGAGTCGGCGCTGGAGGCGCTCGCCGACCATTGCGAAGCGCATCTCGACGTCCCCGCGTTGCTGGAGATCGCCCGTGCACGCTAGGAGACTCGCACCGCGACCCTCACCCCTCACCCGGCCGACGCTCCCGCGCCGGCCACCCTCTCCCCCTCTCCCCTGCGGGGAGAGGGGCGAGGGAAACGAAAGCGGTGCTCTCTTTACCCCTCGCCCCTCGCCCGCGAAGCGGGAGAGTGGGAGAGGGAGGGGCCCAGCGCGAAGCGCTGGGAGGGTGAGGGGTGAGGGCGGCGCTAACAGCGAGCGCTCAAGCGCGCAGCAACGCCGCCAGGCCGATCAGCGCGGCCTCGACGACACAGGCGACGACGAACACGCCCAGCGCGCGGCGGATCTCGGCAGAGCCCGCGTCCTCGCTGCCGGCGCCGATCCAGGGATCGTCCACCAGCTCCGCGCCGTAGCGCCGCGGCCCCGCGAGCGAGAGGTCGAGTGCCCCCGCCATGGCGCCCTCGGGCCAGCCGGCGTTGGGCGAGCGGTGCTTGCGGGCGTCGCGGACCATGATCATGAGCGCGTCCCATCCGCTCGCGCGGGGCGTCAGTCCGCCGGCGACCGCGATCAGCAGGCCCGCGAGGCGCGCCGGCACCAGGTTCGCGAGATCGTCGAGCCGCGCCGCGGCCCAGCCGAAGGCGCGATAGCGCGGGGAGCGATGGCCGATCATGCTGTCGAGGGTGTTGACCGCCTTGTAGGCGCAAATCCCCGGCAAGCCCAGCAGCAGGAACCAGAATACGGGCGCCACCACGCCGTCGCTGAAATTCTCGGCGAGGGATTCGATGGCGGCGCGGGCGACGCCGTCCTCGTCGAGGCTGTCGGGATCGCGGCCGACGATGTGGCGAATCGCGGCGCGTCCACCGGCCAGGCCCTCGCGGTCGAGCGCCGAAGCGACATCCGCCACGTGATCGTAGAGACTGCGCTGGGCCAGCAGCACCGTGAGCACCACGACCTCGGCAGCGGCGCCCCAAGCGGATCGCGCCGCCAGCGTGCCGACGACAACGCCCACTCCCGCGGCGGCAATCACGACGACGACGACCGTCACGATACCGCCGAGACGGCGATCACGGTCCGACAGATCCTGGCGGTTGAGACGATGCTCCAGCCGGCCGATCAGCATCCCCACCAGCGCGACCGGGTGCGGCAGGCGGCGGAATATGGCCGCGGGATCGCCGACGACCGCATCGAGCGCCACGGCCGCGAGCAGCAGCAGCAGCGGGTCGAACCGCGCAGGATCGGCTGCGAAGAGCGGGAACATGGCTCCGGCAGCATCGGCGCGCGCGATATCGCCGTCAACCGTGGGTACATACAAAGCGACCAAACTCGGAGCGGCCGGACATGAGCGAGACTGCGGTGATGATGTGCGGCCACGGCAGCCGCGACGAAGGCGCCATCCGCGAGTTCGAGCGGCTCGCTGGCGCCCTCAAGGCGCGGCTCCCTGCCCACGACGTCGAGACCGGCTATCTCGAATTCGCCCGGCCGATCATCCGTGACGCGCTCGACGCCCTCAAGCGCCGCGGCGCCCGGCGTATCATCGCGGTGCCGGGCATGCTGTTCGCGGCGGCGCACGTCAAGAACGACCTGCCCTGGGAGATCAACAGCTTCGCCGCCGCCAATCCCGATATCGAGGTGCGCTTCGGCCGCGAGCTCGCGATCGAGCCCAAGCTCCTGCGCGCTGCGGCGGATCGGATCGCCGAGGCCGAGACGGCGGCGGGACCGGCCGTGCCGCGCGATCAGACCCTGCTGGTGGTGGTGGGGCGCGGCACCAACGACCCCGACGCCAACAGCAACATCGCCAAGGTCGCGCGCTTCCTCTGGGAAGGCATGGGCTTCGGCTGGGCCGAGATCGCGTTCAGCGGCGTGGCGCATCCGCGAGTCGAGCCGGCGCTGCGCCGCGCGCTGCGCCTGGGTTTCGCGCGCGTCGTCGTATTCCCCTACTTCCTCTTCACGGGCGTGCTGGTGAAGCGGATTTACGACGAGACCGACCGCGTGGCCGCCGACCATCCGGAGATCGAGTTCCTGAAAGCGCCCTACCTCAGCGACCATCCGCTGGTGCTCGACTGCTTTGCCGAGCGGGTGAGCGAGACGGCGGAGGGCGCGCCCGCCATGAACTGCCAGCTCTGCAAGTACCGCACGCAGATCATCGGCTACGAAACCGACGCCGGCGCGCCCCAGGAGGCGCACCACCATCACGTCCGCGGCATCGGCACCGGCGACGATCACCATCATCATGGCCACGATCACGGCCATGATCACCATCACGACCACGACCACGGTCATGCACCCAACGGCCGCCAGCGGCCGACGACGGACTGAGCCTTGGGCGGGCGTGCCCTCTTCGATCTCTATGTGATGGTCGACTGGAGCGCGGCGGCGACGCCGAAGCTGGGCGCCGACAGCATCTGGATCGCCGCGCTGCGGCGGCAGCGCAAGAGCGTTCGGCCCGTTCTGCTCGAGAACCTGGCAACCCGCCGCGATGCCGCGGCGGTGCTGCGCGCGCTCTTCATCGGCAGCCTCGCGCGCGGTGAGCGCGTGCTCGCGGGCTTCGATTTCCCGTTTGGCTATCCCACGGGACTCGCGGACCGCCTCGGTCTTTCCGGCGCGCCCTGGCGCGCGATCTGGGACGAGATCGCGCGCTTGCTCGTGGATACGCCCGACAACCGCAACAACCGCTTCGTGGTGGCGGCGGAGCTCAACCGGCGGCTCACCGGCGAGGCCTATCCGTTCTGGAGCTGCCCCGCGGGCGCCGCGGGCCCATTCCTGCAGTCGAAGCACCACCGCCGGCACAGCGCCAACGGGTTTCCCGAGCATCGCCTGGTGGATCGACGGATGCGCGGGCCGCAGCCCGGCTGGAAGCTCGCGGGCACGGGATCCGCAGGCGGGCAGGCCCTGACCGGGATCCCCGTGCTGCGCGCGCTCCGCGACGATCCGGCGCTCCGCGAGCGCGTCCGCGTCTGGCCATTCGAGACCGAGCTTGCCGCGCCCGCCGGCGGAGGCCACGCTTGCGTGGTGATGACGGAGATCTACCCCTCTCTCGTGCCGGCGCCGCGACGCGCGGGCGAAGTCAAGGACTCCGCCCAGGTGCGCCATCTCGCGGCCCACTTCGCCGCGCTCGACGCGCGCGGCGAGATGGCGAGCCTGCTCGCCGGCGATCCCACGCTCTCGCGCCCGGACCGCCAACGCGTCGAGCAGGAGGAAGGCTGGGTGCTGGGCGTCGGCAGCGAATTAGTGAGGCGCGCGGCCGCGGCGCGTATCTCAGGGATGCAACGGGTCCGCCGCCCCCCTCACCCTCCCGTCCGCTTCGACAAGCTCAGGGGACGGGCCCCTCCCTCTCCCCAAGGGGCGAGGGGTCCTGAAGCGCCCGATCCTACCCCCTCTCCCCAGCGGGGAGAGGGTTGGGGTGAGGGGGCCAAGAAAGAGTCGCGGAGATCCCGATATCGCTACCTCAAAGACCCTGCCGCCATCTACCGCCGTTCCTTCGCGCTGATCCGGCGCGAGGTCGATTTGGCGCCGATTCCGCGCGCGCTCCACGCGCTGGCGTTGCGTCTCGTTCATGCGAGCGGCGAGCCGGATCTGCTCGAGCACCTCCGATGGTCCGAGGATGCCGGCGCGCGGGCCCACGCCGCGCTCGCGAAAGGCGCGCCGATCCTGGTGGATTCGGAGATGGTCGCGGCCGGCATACAACATCGAAGCCGAGTCCGTTGCCTCCTGAACGACCGCCGGGTGCCGCGGCTCGCGCGCAGGCTCGGGACCACGCGCTCGGCGGCGGCGGTCGAGCTGTGGCGGCCCGACATGGCGGACGCGGTGGTGGCGATCGGCAACGCGCCGACGGCGCTCTTTCATCTGCTCGAGATGATCGGCGCCGGCGCGCCGAGGCCGGCGATCGTCCTGGGCTTTCCCGTGGGCTTCGTGGGCGCGGCCGAATCAAAGGTGGCGCTCGCCGAGAGCAAGCTCGGCCTCGCCTTCGTGACGCTGCTGGGCCGGCGGGGCGGCAGCGCGCTCGCCGCCGCCGCGGTCAACGCACTCATGGAGCCGACGCGGTGAGCTGGCTCACCGTGATCGGCATCGGCGAGGACGGGCTCGACGGCCTGTCGCGCGCGGCTCGGACGCTCGTCGAGCAGGCCGAGGTTCTCGTGGGCGGCGAGCGGCATTTGGCATTGGTGCCCGAGGGCGGCGCCGAGCGGTTGGCCTGGCGCCAGCCGCTTACAGACACCTTGCCAGAGATCGCCGCGCACGAGGGCCGGCGCGTGGTGGTGCTCGCCAGCGGCGATCCGCTCTGGTACGGCGTCGGCGCGCGGCTGCTGCAGCATTTCGGCCGCGAGGCGATGGTGGTGCTGCCGGCGCCGAGCGCCTTCAGCCTGGCCGCGGCGTGCATGGGCTGGCCGCTCGCGGAGTGTACGCCGCTCACGCTGCACGGCCGGCCGCTCGCGCGGCTGGCGCTCTTCCTGGCGCCGGGCGCACGGCTGCTGATCCTGAGCGAGGATGGCGCGACGCCCGGGACAGTGGCGGCGCTCCTCGCCGAGCGCGGCTGGGGCGACAGCACGCTCACCGTGCTCGAGCGCATGGGCGGACCGGAAGAGCGCCGGATCGAGAGCCGCGCCTCGACTTGGACCGAGGCGCGCGTCGGCGATCTCAACACGCTGGCCGTCGAGTGCGTCGCGGGCCCCGGCGCGCAGCCTCATTCGCGCGTCGCCGGCTTGCCCGACGATGCCTACCGCCACGACGGCCAGCTCACCAAGCGCGTCGTGCGCGCGGCGACGCTTGCGGGTTTGGCCCCGCTGGCGCGCGAGACGCTTTGGGATGTCGGCGCGGGGTGCGGTTCGATCGCGATCGAATGGCTGCGCGGCGGCGGCGGGCGCGCCCTCGCCATCGAGCGCGATCCGGCGCGGGCCGCGCTGATCGCCGAGAACGCGGCGATGCTGGGCGTGCCGGAGCTCGAGATCGTCGCAGGAGAGGCGCCGGCGGCCCTCGTCGATCTGCCGACGCCGGACGCGGTGTTCCTGGGCGGCGGCACCGGCGCACCCGGCGTCTTCGAGATCGCCCGTAACCGGTTGCGTCCGGGCGGCCGTCTGGTGGCGAACGCGGTCACGGTCGCCGGCGAAGCGCGGCTCGCCGCCTGGCACGGCGTCCATGGCGGCCGCCTCACGCGCATCGCGGTCTCCGAAGCGGAGCCGCTCGGCCGCGGGGAGGTCTGGCGCCCGCTCCTGCCGGTGACGCAGTGGAACTTCGTCAAGGCGACGCTGCCATGACTCGCGCCATCGACGGCTGGCGTGCCTATGCGCTTCTCACGCTGCTGAGCCTCGTGCTCTACCTCCCGGGCCTCGCGGCGATGCCGCCGACGGACCGCGACGAATCGCGCTTCGTCCAGGCGAGCCGGCAGATGCTGGAGAGCGACGATTTCCTGCGCATCCGCTTCCAGGACGAGCCGCGCAACAAGAAGCCCGCCGGCATTTATTGGCTGCAGGCCGCGAGCGTGGACCTGCTCAGCACGCCCGCGAGCACGGCGATGTGGCCCTATCGGCTGCCATCGCTGCTGGGCGCGCTGGCGGCGGTGCTGCTGACCTTCGGCTTCGGCCAGGCCTGGATCGGCCGCGAGGCGGCGTTCTGGGGCGCAGCGCTGCTCGCGGCCTCGCTCGGGCTTACGGTCGAGGCGCATCTCGCCAAGACCGACGCGGTGCTGCTCGCGACCGTGGTCGCGGCGCAAGGCGCGCTCGGCGAGATCTATCGCAAGAGCCGGAACGACGAGCCTACGGGCGCGGCGTTGCCGCTGCTGTTCTGGATCGCGCAAGGCGTGGGATTCCTCATCAAGGGTCCGGTGACGCCGTTGGCGAGCCTGCTCGCGGGCGGCGCGCTCGCGCTCGCCGATCGCGACGCGCGCTGGCTCCGCGGACTGCGCTTTCTCTGGGGTGTGCCCTTGGCACTGCTGATCGCGGGCCCATGGCTGATCGCCATCATGGTGGCGACCGAAGGCGGCTTTGCCAGTGACTCCGTCGGCAACGATCTCCTCGCCAAGCTGATCCACGGCCAGGAATCCCACGGCGCGCCGCCCGGCACCTATCTGCTGGCGGCGCTGGTCACGTTCTGGCCGGGATCGATGGCGCTCGCGGGCGCGGCCCGGCTCGCTTGGTGCGAGCGAAAGGAAACCGCCATCCGGTTCCTGGTCGCCTGGATCGTGCCGTTCTGGCTGCTGATGGAGATCATCCCGACCAAGCTGCCGCATTACGTGCTGCCGGCCTATCCCGCCCTTGCGCTGCTGGCGGGCCGCGCGCTCGTCGATGGCATCGCCGCGCGCCGACACTGGAGCGACCTCGTGGCGTGGTCGCTCTGGGGACTGGTGGCCCTTGGGCTCGGCGGCGCGCTCCTTGCACTGCCGATGCGGTTGGCGGGTACGGTTCCGGTTGCCGGCGCCGTCGCCATCGCGATCGCGCTCGTCCTCGCGGGCGCGGCGCTGCTCCGCTGTTGGTGGGGCCAACCGCGGCCGTGGCTTGGGCTCGCGGCCGCAGCCGCGATGTGGGCGGGCGGCTTCGGTTTGATCGTGCCCGGCATCGACGCGCTTTGGCTGAGCCGCAGCGCGGCCGCGCTGGTCAACGATCAAGCTCGTGTCTTGCGGCCGGTGGTCGTGGCGGGCTACGCGGAGCCGAGCCTGGTGTTTCTCCTGGGTACCGCGACCAAACTTACCGGCGGCCCGGAAGCGGCGGCCATACTCTCAAGGCTGCCGGAAACCCTGGTCCTCGTCAGCAATCGCGAGGACGCGGCATTCCGCGCGGCGCTCCAGAAGGAGAGCATCTCCGTCGATGCCCTGGGCGAGGTCTCGGGCCTCAACTACTCCAACGGCCGCGCCGTGACGCTCACGCTCTACGAGGTCGCGCGATGAGCGGCACGCTCTATGGCCTCGGCGTTGGGCCCGGCGATCCCGAGCTGGTGACGGTGAAGGCGTTGCGCGTGCTCCGTGGCTTGCCGGTGGTCGCCTACCCCGCTCCCTCCGACGGCGCGAGCTTTGCGCGCTCGGTGGTGGCGAGCCGGCTCAGCCCCGCGCAGACGGAGATCGCGATCCGCGTCCCGATGACGCGGTCGGTGGCGCCGGCGCAGCCCGTCTACGACCGCGCCGCCCTCGAGATCGGCGAGCACCTGCGGGCCGGACGCGACGTCGGCGTGCTCTGCCAGGGCGATCCCTTCTTCTATGGCTCGTTCATCCAGCTCTTCGAGCGGCTGGCTACGGAATTTCCAACCAAAGTGGTGCCCGGTGTCTCCTCGCTCACGGCCTGCGCGGCGGCGGCCGGCGTGCCGCTGGTGACGCGCGACGAGATCTTGACGGTGCTGCCGGCGACGCTCGCGGAAGCCGCGCTCGAGAAGCGCCTCAAGCAAGCGGAGGCCGCCGCGATCCTGAAGCTTGGCCGACACCTGCCGAAGGTACGGCGCATCCTGAAGCGGCTCGGTCTCGCCGACCGCGCGACCTACGTCGAGCATGCCAGCCTGGAGAGCCAGAAGATTCTGGCGCTCGAGGATGTCGATCCCGCATCGGCGCCCTATTTCTCCATGGTCCTCGTGCGCCGCGCCGACAGGGACACGCGGTGAAAGCAGAGTTGCCGCGGGGCGCCGCGATCGTCGTGCTCGGATCACGCGCGCTGCCACTCGCCCGACGTCTCCAGCGCGGCTTGCCTGGCGCGGATATTCACCCCGCTCAGACCGGTGCCGTGGCTCTCTTCCGGTCGCTGTTCCGGGCGGGGCGGCCGATCGTCGGACTCTGCGCCGCCGGGATCGTGATCCGCGCGCTCGCGCCGCTGCTCAAGGACAAGACCGCAGAGCCGCCCGTGGTGGCGGTGGCCGAGGACGGCTCGGTCGCCGTGCCGTTGCTGGGCGGACACCACGGCGCCAACGCCATGGCCCGCGCGATCGCCCGGGCGACCCGCGGCACCGCCGCGCTCACCACGGCGAGCGAGGCGCTGCTGGGTCTCGCCTTGGATGTGCCGCCGGCGGGTTGGCACGTCGCGACTCCGGATCGTGCCAAGGCGCTGACCGCGCGGCTGCTCGCGACTGGCCGGGTGACTGCCAGAGTCGAAGCGGGAACCGCCGACTGGCTTGCCAAGCATCCGCGTGTTTCGCTCGTGAGCAATAGTGGGCCCGCCCCGGACATCATCGTCACCGATCGAGCGCCGCGCCCGCGCGAGCGAGCCTTGGTGCTGCATCCGCCGGTGTTGGCGTTGGGAGTCGGCACGTCCCGCAACTGCCCGCCCGCGGAGCTAGCGGCGCTGGTGCGGCGGACGCTCGCCGCGGCCAAGCTCGCGGCCGGCGCCATCGGCGCCATCGTCTCGATCGACCTCAAGATGAACGAGCCCGCGGTGACTGCGCTCGCCGAGCGCCTCGGCACGCCCGCGCGGTTCTTCCCGGCCGCACGGTTGCTGAAGGAGACGCCGCGCCTTCGATCTCCCTCGGCGGCGGCCTTTCGCGCCACCGGCTGCCACGGCGTGGCCGAGGGCGCGGCGCTGGCCGCGGTCGGGCGCCGGGGCGCGCTGATCGTCGCCAAGCATAAATCCCGCAACGCCACCTGCGCCGTCGCGCGGGCGCCGGGGCCGCTCGACCCCGCGCGCATCGGCCGCGCGCGCGGCAGTCTCACGATCGTCGGCATCGGCCCCGGCGACGCCGCGTGGCGCACGCCGGAGGCGAGCACGGCGCTGGCCCAAGCCAGCGACGTCGTGGGCTATCGCCTCTATCTCGACTTGCTGGGCGACGCGCTCCGGGGCAAGCGGCGCCACGCCCTCGGTCTCGGCGCCGAAGCCGATCGCGCGCGCCTCGCTCTCGACCTCGCGGCCGAGGGACGCGCTGTCGCGCTGGTCTCATCGGGAGACGCCGGCATTTACGGGCTCGCAAGCCTGGTCTTCGAGCTCGTCGATCGCGCGGAGCGCCCGGATTGGCGGCGGTTGCGGATCGGCGTCGTGCCCGGCCTTTCCGCGCTTCAGGCCGCGGCGGCACGGGTGGGCGCGCCGCTGGGACATGATTTCGCGGCGATCTCGCTCTCGGACCTGCTGACGCCGTGGGCCAAGATCGAGCGGCGGCTCGCCGCGGCGGCTCGCGGGGATTTCGTTCTCGCGCTCTATAATCCGCGCTCTCGGCGGCGTACGCACCAACTCGAGGCCGCGCGACGCATTCTGTTGCGGCACCGCCGGCCGGAGACGCCGGTCGTTCTCGCGCGCAACCTCGGCCGCGCGGGCGAGCAGATCTCGATCGACACGCTCGCCGGCTTCGACGCGCGCGCGGTCGACATGCTGACGCTGGTCCTGGTCGGCAGCCGGGAGACGCGCGTCACGCCCGGCGATCCGCCCCGCCTTTATACGCCGCGCGGCTACCGCGCCTCGCCGGCATGATCCATTTCATCGGCGCCGGGCCGGGCGCCCCCGATCTCATCACCGTGCGCGGGCTTCGGCTGATCGAGCGCTGCCCGGTCTGCCTCTACGCGGGCTCGCTGGTGCCGGAAGCGGTGGTGGCGGCGGCGCCCGAGGGCGCCCGCGTCATCGACACCAGCGCGCTCACTCTCGACGAGATCGTCGCGGAGATGCGGGCGGCGCACACAGGCGGGCTCGACGTCGCACGCGTGCATTCCGGAGACCTTTCGCTCTACGGCGCGATCGCCGAGCAGATGCGGCGCCTGGACGCCCTCGAGATCCCTTACGACCTGACGCCCGGCGTGCCGGCCTTCGCCGCCGCCGCCGCCGCGCTCGGCCTGGAGCTGACCCTGCCGGGCGTCGTTCAGACCGTGATCCTCACGCGGACCGCGGTGCGCGCCTCGCTCATGCCCGCGGGCGAGGAGCTGGCAAACCTCGCCCAGAGCCGCGCCACGCTCGCGATCCATCTTTCGATCGCAAACCTCGCGAAGGTGGTGCGCGAGCTGACGCCGGTCTACGGCGGGGATTGCCCGGTCGCGGTGGTGCACCGCGCGAGCTGGCCGGACCAGCGCATCCTCCGCGGCACGCTCGCCGACATCCGCGCCCAGGCGAAAGCGGCTGGCATGACGCGGACCGCGATCATCCTGGTGGGACGCGCGCTCGGCGCCGCATCCTTCTCGGAAAGCCGCCTCTATGCGCCCGAGCACAGCCACGTGTTCCGGCCGAGGAAGCGGTAGTGCCGAGTCAGGGCTTCGCGGGACTCTGAAGAACCTGAACGATCATGGGCTGGCCGGCGGCCCAGCCGAAGGCGTCCCGGCCGGTGAAATCCTGCTTGCGCGGATCTGCGCCACCCGCCAGCAGCGCCTTCACGGAATTCAGCTGGTTGTGCGCGATGGCGCTCATGAGCGGCGTGATGCCCTGCCGGTCCGGCGCGTCGACCGTGGCGTGCGCAGCCAGCAGCACTTTCAGGGCGTCGATCCGACCATTGTTCGCCGCCCAATGAAGCGGCACGTTGCCCAGCTTGTCGCGCTGGTCCGGCGAGGCGCGCGCGTCGAGCAACTCCTTGGCAATCTGGGCGTTGCCGAGCTCCGCGGCATAGCTTAAGGCCGTGCGCCCCTGGGAGTCCGTCCCATTCACATTGACGCGCTTGGCGATGAATATCCTGACGTCGGCGATATTGTTGGCCGCGGCGGCATTGACGATCGTATACCACTGGGAATTGAACTGATCGGTGAAGATCTGGGCGCGGCTCTGGCTGGCGACGACCAGCGCAGCGAGCGCGGTCAGACCAAGGATGAGCGCGCGGCGCGTCATTGCCGGGCCGCCTCGGCCAGCCGTATGACGCCGCCGGCCAAGCGCTCCTCGAGCCAGGCGAGCGCCGCCTCGACACCGTCCACGCGCGGGCCGGGCTCCGGCTTCGGCCGGCGCAGCATCACGACGGGCAAGCTCGCCTCGCGCGCGGCGATCAGCTTCGCCTCGGTCGCGGCGCCGCCGCTCGCCTTGGCCGCGAGCACGTCGATCCCATGCCGGCGCAGAAGCTCGCGCTCGCCGGCCAGCGAGAAGGGTCCGCGTCCCAGCACGACCTCGTGAGAGACGAGCGGCAGCGGGTGCCGCGGCGGATCGATGAGCCGCACGATGAAATGCACATGGCTCAGCGGCGCAAACGCGCCGAGCTCGCCGGCTCCGACCGTGAGAAAACAACGGCGCCCCACGCGCCCCACCGCTGCGGCGGCTCCGGGCACGTCCTCCACCTCGATCCAGCGGTCGAGCGGATGCCGGCGCCAGGGCGGCCGCTCCAATACGAGATGCGGCACGCCCGCCCGATCGGCCGCGAGGCGCGCGTGGCGGGCGATGCGGTCGGCGAAGGGATGGGTGGCATCGATCAGCAGATCGACCCTGGCTTCGGTCAGGTAGGCCGCGAGGCCATCGGCGCCGCCGAAACCCCCGATCCGTACGCGGCCCGGCAACGGGCCCGGCTGCTCGGTGCGGCCCGCGAGCGCCGTGGTCATCTCGAGCCGACGGCCGAACCGCTCCGCCGCTCCGCGCGCGAGCGCCGCCGCCTCGGCGGTGCCGCCGAGGATCAACAGGCGATGCGGCTCAGCCCCGAACCGGTCGAGCATCCTGCCTCCTCGCTCCCCGGCGAATATTCCGCCCGAGGCGGGGGTCGAGGCAACAAGAGATGAGGGCGAGCGCTCAGGCATCGGTGCGACCGAGCAAGGTGCCCTCCCGGTCGAACACCGCGACATCCACCGCGGTGCCGCCCGCGAGCGTCGCCAATGCCACCTCTCGGCAACCCTCGGCGACGCCCCGAGCGAGGCTCGCGCGCAGCTCCGGCGGGAGCATTGCGAGAACCTCGCCCACGCTCTCGGCGGAGCGCGCGGCGGCGATCGTCTCCTCGGGCGCGCCAAGCCGCGCCAGCAGTCGCGCCAGCGCCGCGCCGTCGAGGCGGCTGCGCGCGGAGTGCAGATCGAGATGACCTTGCGCGAGCTTCACGAGCTTGCCGAGCCCACCCGCAAGCGTAAGGCGCGGCACCGGATGCGCCCGCAGGTATTTGAGCAGGGCACCCACGAAATCACCCATATCGATGAGCGCCACTTCGGGAAGCCCATGAAGCCGCTGCACCGCCTGCTCCGAGCGGCTGCCGGTGGCGCCGGCGATGTGGGTGGCGCCCGAGGCGCGCGCGACATCGATGCCGCGATGGATGGCATGAATCCAAGACGAGCAGGAATAGGGAATCACCACGCCGGTAGTGCCGAGGATCGACAGGCCGCCGAGGATACCGAGCCGCGCGTTCATGGTTTTCGCCGCGAGCGCGGCGCCGCCGGATATCGAGACCGTGACCTCGAGATCGCGCGCGCCCACGCTCTCGAGCGCGGCGCGGATCATGGCGCGGGGCGCGGGATTGATCGCGGGCTCGCCTACGGCAAGCGGCAGACCCGGTCGGGTCACGGTGCCGACGCCCTCGCCCGCGCGGAACAGAATGCCGCTGCCGGCGGGAGCGGCGCGGACCTCGGCGATGATGAGTGCGCCATGCGTCACGTCGGGATCGTCGCCGGCGTCCTTGGTGACGCCCGCGCGTGCCCAGCCGGCGCCGCTCGCCTCGAGTGCGAGCGGAAAACTCGGGCACTGGCCGCCCGGAAGCTCGATCGAGACGGGATCGGGGAAACCACCGGTGAGCAGCGCCGCCGCGGCAGCCTTCGCCGCCGCCGAGGCGCAGGCTCCGGTGGTCCAGCCGCGGCGCAGCGCGCGCTCCGATGCTTCGGGCATAGCGGGATTGTAAGGACGTGGGGGAGCCCTGACTACCGGCGGGCCCGCGCGCCGGTGTAGGCTCCGGCCATGACGGACGCAGACACATCGCGGCTGGAAGCGCCGGGGCTGGAGCTGCCGGAACTCGCGCCGGGCTCGGTCTGGCTGGTCGGAGCCGGACCCGGCGATCCCGGCCTTCTGTCGCTGTTGGCGCTGCACGCGCTCCGACAGGCGGACGTCGTGGTCTATGACGCATTGGTCGATGCGCGGGTGCTGGCGCTCGCGCGGGCCGACGCCGAGCTCGACTACGCCGGCAAGCGCGGCGGCCGGCCCTCGCCGCAGCAGCCCGACATCACGCTCCGGCTCATCCGGCTCGCCCGGGCAGGAAAGCGCGTGTTGCGCCTCAAGGGCGGCGATCCCTTCGTGTTCGGCCGGGGCGGCGAGGAGGCTCTGGCGCTCGCCGCCGCCGGGATTCCCTTCCGCATCGTGCCCGGCATCACCGCGGGGATCGGCGGCCTCGCCTATGCGGGGATCCCCACGACTCATCGCGACACCAACTCCGCCGTCGCCTTCGTCACGGGTCACGCGAGCGATGGCGAGGTGCCCGACGGGCTCGATTGGGAGGCGCTGGCGCGGATACCTGTGCTGGTGCTCTACATGGCGCTGAAACACCTCGACCCGATCGCGCGGCGTCTCATGGATGCCGGCAAGCCCGGCGACGAGCCCGTTGCGATCGTGATCAAGGCGGCGACGCCGGAGCAGCGGGTGGTGGAGACCACCCTCGCCCGCGCCGCCGCCGACGCCGCGGCGCACAGGCTCGAGCCGCCGGCGGTGATCGCGGTGGGACCGGTGGTGCGGCTGCGCGCCGGGCTCGACTGGATCGGCGCCGCGCTGGGCCGGCGGCTCGATCCCGATCCGCTCGGAACCCACGCGCGGCCCGCCACGGCCGAGCCGCGGTCCTAGCGAGGCCGGCGCCCATGCCGCCCGCAACCAAGCGTGGCTTGATCGCGCTCTTTCTGGGCCTCGCGGTGCTCCTGGGCGTGCTCGCGTACGATTTCCGTGCATTCTTTCCGAGCGGCCTGGACGGCGAGCAGGTGGCACCGGTTTCGATCGGTGGCGAATTCACGCTGGTCGATCAGAACGGAGTCACGCGGCATCCCCAGGATTTCCGCGGCAAGCTGATGCTGGTCTATTTCGGTTACACGTTCTGTCCCGACGCTTGCCCGACCGCGCTACAGGACATGAGCCGCGCGATCGATCTGCTCGGCGCCAAGGGCGACGACGTGCGGCCGATCTTCATCACCATCGATCCCGCGCGCGACACCGTCGAGCAGATGAAACTCTATGCGTCGAACTTCCACCCGAGCTTGATCGCGCTCACGGGCACGCCGGAGCAGATCGCCGAGGCGGCGAAGGCCTATCGCGTTTATTACGCGAAGAGCTCATCGACCAGCGGCACCGACTACCTGATGGACCACACGGTCTTCATCTATCTGATGGGCCGCGACGGCAAGTATCTGAGCCATTTCCCGCCGGGCACCACCGCGGAGCAGATGGCGGCCGCGATCGAGAAGCGGCTGTGAAGGGACTCGTCCTCGCGAGCCCGCACTCCCGCAGCGGCAAGACCACGCTGACACTCGGGCTGCTGCGCGCACTCACGCGCCGAGGCCATCGCGTCGTCTCCGCAAAATCAGGCCCCGATTACATCGATCCCGCATTCCACACGGCGGCCTCCGGCGCGCCCTGTCTCAACCTCGACGCCTGGGCGATGCGGCCTGCGTTGCGAGACACCCTTGTGCGGCAGCTCGCCAGAGCGGGCGAGATCATGCTCTGCGAAGGTGCCATGGGCCTCTTCGACGGCGTCGGCGCCAGCGAGGTCGGCTCGACCGCGGATCTCGCGGAGCGGCTCGGTTGGCCGGTGGTTCTGGTGGTGGATGCGGCGGGTCAAGGCGCGTCGGTCGCGGCGCTGCTGGAGGGGTTCGTGCGACACCGGGCGGGGGTTCGCGTCGCGGGCGTGATCTTCAATCGGGTGGGGAGCGCGCGCCATGGCGCCGTGCTCGCCGAGGCGACCCGGGCGGCGCTGCCGGAGCTGGCAATCACCGGCTCGGTGCCGCGCGATCCCGCGCTGGCGTTGCCGGAGCGGCATCTCGGTCTCATGCAGGCGGGCGAGCACGGCGATCTCGATGGGTTCTTGGAGCGCGCGGCGCGGATCGTCGGCGGTGCCTGCGATCTCGATGCGCTCGTTGCGCTGGCGCGGCCGGCGCGGCGCGCGGAGACGAACGAGACCGTCGCGCCGCTGCCGCCACTGGGCCAGCGCGTCGCGGTCGCGCGCGATGTCGCCTTCGGCTTCGCCTATCGGTCGGTCCTCGAGGGCTGGCGCGACGCAGGCGCCGAGCTCTTATTTTTTTCACCGCTCGCCGACGAGCCGCCCGGCGACGACGCCGACGCGGTCTATCTTCCCGGCGGCTATCCCGAGTTGCACGCTGGACGGTTGGCGGCGAACCTGCGGTTTCTCGATGGGTTGCGCGCCAGCGCGGCGCGGGGCGCCGCGATCTATGGGGAATGCGGCGGGTTCATGGTGCTGGGCCAGGGACTGATCGATGCCGGCGGCGAGCGTCACAGGATGGCGGGGCTGTTGCCGGTAGCCACTAGTTTCGCCAAGCCCGCCCTGCATCTGGGCTACCGCGAGGCGAGGCTTGCGTGCGCGACGCCGCTCGGCCCCGCGGACGCCGGCTTCCGCGGCCACGAGTTCCACTATGCGAGCCAGGTCGAGGCCGACGGTGCGCCGCTGTTTCAAGCCTCGGACGGCATGGGGACACCGTTGGGCGCCGTGGGAGTCGTCCGGGGATCGGTGATGGGATCCTTCCTGCACCTGATCGACCGCGCGGAATTGAGCGCAAGGAACGGATAGCGGGCCATGGCGCGACGGCCTATCTCTAGGTCCATGAGCGAAAGAGCCTCCTCCCCCATCGGCGTGATCTCGGCCCAAGACGACCCCCGCTGGACCGCCGTGGCGACGCGCGATGCCGCCGCCGACGGCCGCTTCGTCTTCGCGGTCAAGACCACCGGCGTCTATTGCCGGCCGTCCTGCGCGAGCCGCCGGCCACGGCGCGAGAACGCGGCGTTCTACCGCTCGCCCGAGGCCGCGGAAGCCGCGGGCTACCGCGCCTGCAAGCGCTGCCGGCCCAAGGACGCGCGCGAGAGCGATCCCGCGCTCCAGAAGGTGCGCCGCGCCTCGGCGCTGATCGATGAAGCCCTCCTCGAGGGCGAGAGCGGACCGCCGGCGCTCGCGGCGCTCGCGAGACAAGTCGCGACCAGCCCGCATCACCTGCTGCGGCTCTTCAAGAAGCACCTGGGCATCACGCCCCACGAGTACGCAGACGCGCGCCGGCTCGAGCTGGTGAAGCGGCATCTGCGCTCGGGTGACGGCGTCGCGGGCGCGCTCTATGCCGCGGGCTACGGCTCGCCCTCGCGGCTCTACGAGCGCTCGGACGCCCAGCTCGGCATGACGCCGGCGACCTACCGGCGCGACGGCAAGGGCGCCAGCATCGAATTCACAACGGTGCGTTCGCCGCTGGGTCGGCTGCTCGTGGGCGTCACCGCGCGTGGCATCGCCGCCGTGAGCCTCGGCGACGACGATGCGTTCCTGGAGCGGGCGCTCCGCGCCGAATATCCGGCGGCCGATATCTGCCGTGGCGACGAACGCCTCCAGCCCTGGGTCTCCGCCATCCTCGAGCACCTCGCGGGCGAGCGGCCGAATCTAGCGTTGCCCCTCGATCTGCAGGCTACAGCCTTCCAGTGGAAGGTCTGGCGCGCGCTGCAGAAGATCCCCTATGGCAAGACGGCGACCTACAGCGAGATCGCGCGATCGATCGGGCACCCCAAGGCTGTGCGCGCCGTCGCCAACGCCTGCGCCAACAACCGCGCCGCCCTGGTCATTCCGTGCCACCGTGCGGTGCGCGCCGACGGCGACAGCGGCGGCTACCGCTGGGGCGCGGAGCGGAAGGAGAAGATTCTGGCGAAGGAGCGCGCGGCTGCGGGGCGCAAGGCGGGATAAGTGCTACCGTGGCTCCGACAGGATGCACGCGAGTTTGGCGGCGGTAAGACCATGGCGCCTCGCCCGGTCGCCAACGCGCTTGCAGAGTCGATCGAGTGCCAAGATCGTGTGCGCGCGCGATTTGGCACCGAGGGCGCGCTGTTTGCCGAACGGAAGCAAGCTTCTGACCCGTGTGCCTCGCTGGCGTCTCACTTCCGCCTAGCTCCTCTACGACGCAAATTGCCGTCGTGCGTCCTTCGACTCACGCGCTGACGCGCGTGGCTCGGGATAAGGCAAATGGGAGATGGCGCAAAGAAACCACCTCATCCTGACCGCCTGCGGTAGCAGGCGAGTCGAAGGACGCACCAACGATCGAACCATGCGCGAGCCCTGCTACTACTACTTCTCCGTCTCCACCAGCCCCTTCACGAACCAGCGCTGCATCGCGATCACCACGATGACCGGCGGGATCATGGCGAGCAAAGCGATGGCCATGATCTGGTTCCAGCGCGGCGCCACATCGACCACGTTGACGAGGCGCGACATCACCAGGACCACCGTGTAGTAGCTCTGTTTGGTGGTGACCACCAGCGGCCAGAGATACTGGTTCCAGCCGTAGATGAATTGGATCACGAACAGCGCCGCCATCGAGTTGCGTGCGAGCGGCAGCAGGATGTGCAGGAAGAAGCGGATCGGCCCCGCGCCGTCGATGCGCGCGGCCTCCGCGAGCTCCGGCGGCACCGTCATGAAGAATTGCCGAAAGAGGAACGTGCCGGTCGCCGAGGCGATCAAGGGAACGATGAGCCCGGTGTAGCTGTCGAGCAGGCCGAGGTCGGCCACGACCTTGTAGGTGGGGAGTATGCGCACTTCGACCGGCAGCATCAGGGTCACGAAGATCAGCCAGAAGCAGGTCATCCGGAACGGAAACCGGAAATAGACGATGGCGTAGGCGGCGATGATCGAGATCGCGATCTTGCCGAGGCTGATGCCGAGCGCCACCACCAGCGAGTTGAGCAGCATGAGCGAGACCGGCGGCGTTCCCGAGAGGCTCATGCCCTCGCCCAGCACCGTCGCGTAATTGGCCCAGGCCTGATCGCCGGGCATGAGCGGCATGCGGCCCTGCAGCAGCGTCGGCAGCGCGTGGGTCGAGGCGATCAGGGTGACGTAGAGCGGGAACGCGATCAGCGCGACGCCGAGGATCAGCGTGACGTGCGCCCAAACTGTGAACCAGGATCGCCTCTCGACCATCGCGCGGCCTAGTAGTGAACCTGGCGCTCGACGTAGCGGAACTGCACGACCGTGAGCGTGATCACGATCGCCATCAGGATCACCGACTGCGCCGCGGAGCCGCCGAGATCGAGCGCGCGGAAGCTGTCGCTGTAGACCTTGTAGACGAGGATATCGGTCGCCATGGCAGGGCCGCCTTTGGTCAACACGTCGATGATCCCGAAGGTGCCGAAGAAGGCGTAGACCACGTTCACCGTCAGCAGGAAGAAGGCGGTCGGCGACAGCAGCGGGAACTTCACGCTCCAGAAGCGCCGGCCGGGCCCGGCGCCGTCGAGCGCCGCCGCCTCGATGAGCGATTTCGGGATCGACTGCAGGCCCGCCAGGAAGAACACGAAATTGTAGCTGATCTGGTTCCAGCAGGCGGCGATGATCACCAGGAGCATCGCCTGGTCGCCGTTCTGGATGTAGTTCCAGTTGATGCCGAAGAACCGCAGAAAGTGGGTCACCTCCCCCACGGTGGGATCGAACAGGAACCCGTAGAGCGCACCGGCGACCGCCGGCGCCACGGCATAGGGCCAGATCAGCAGTGTCTTGTAGGCGCCCGCGCCGCGGACGACATGATCCGCCATCGCCGCCAGCAGGAGCGAGAGCGCCAGGCCGAAGAACGCCACCGACAGGCTGAAGACCGCCGTCACCTCGAAGGAGTGCAGGTAATTGGGATCGCCGAGCAGCCGCTCGAAATTCTCGAACCACACGAAGCGCGTGGAGAGTCCGAAGGCGTCCTCCACCAGCACCGACTGGCGAAGCGCCTGGAATGCCGGCCAGATGAAGAACACCAGCGTCACCGCGAGCTGCGGCGCCAGCAGCAGATAGGGTGTCAGCTTGTCGGGGAAGACGGCGCGCTGAGACATGACGCGTTAGCGCGAAGACCTGAGGAGACCCCCCTCCCTACCCTCCCCTCAAGGGGGGAGGGGGAGATTTCCGGGTACCATCGAGCCCCCTCCCCCCTTGAGGGGGAGGGTTGGGGTGGGGGGTTGCAGAAATGCATCGCCGGCTTCGGCGACCACACTACTGCGGATTGGCCGCCTGGAATTGGCGCAGCAGGGCGTTGCCGCGCTGAACGGCCTCGTCGAGCGCCTGCTTGGGGGATTTCTGGCCGGCCCAGACGGCCTCGAGCTCTTCGTCCTCGACGTCGCGGATCTGCACGAAGTTGCCGAGGCGCAAGCCCTTCGAGTTCGGCGTCGGCGGCTTGTTGGTGAGCTGCAGCACCGCGACGTCGCGCCCGGGATTCTTGTCGTAGAAGCCCTGCTTCTTGGTGAGCTCATAGGCCGCGAGCGTGATCGGTACGTAGCCCGTCGCCTGATGCCAGTCCGCCTGCACTTCCGGCGAGGAAATGAAGGTGAAGAACTTGGCGACGCCCGCGTAATGCTCCTTGGGCTTGCCCGCCATGACCCAGAGCGTGGCACCGCCGATGATGGAGTTCTGCGGCGCGCCCGCGACGTCGGGCCAGTAGGGCAGCATGGAAATGCCGAAGTTGACCTTGGCCTGGATGAAGCCGCCGGCGGCGCCGGAGGACCCCATGAACATCGGGCATTCGCCGCTCGCGAATTTCGGGTTCGGCTTGTCCTCGCGGCCGCCGTAGACGAAGGTCTTGTCCTTCGCCCAATCCGAGAGCTGCTGGATGTGGCGGACCTGGAGCGGCCCGTTGAAGGCCAGCTCGGTGTCGAGCCCGGCGAAGCCGTTCTCCTTGGTGGCGAAGGGCTGGTTGTGCCAAGCGCTCAGATTCTCCAGCTGGATCCAGGTCTGCCAGGAGCTGGAAAAGCCGCACTGGGACCCGGCAGCGAGCAGCTTCTTGGCATCCTCCGCCACCTCGGGCCAGGTCTTGGGCGGCACCGCGGGATCGAGACCCGCCTTCTGGAACGCGTCCTTGTTCCAGTAGAAGACCGGCGTCGAGCTGTTGAAGGGCATCGAGAGCAGCTTGCCGTCGGGCGTGGAGTAATACCCGTAGACCGGGCCCAGAAACCCCTTGGGATCGAACGGCTCCCCGGTGTCCTCCATCAGCTTCCAGACCGGATAGACCGCGCCCTTGGCCGCCATCATGGTGGCGGTGCCGACTTCGAACACCTGCACGATGTCGGGCTGCTGGCCTGCCCGGAAGGCCGCGATCGCCTGGGTCAGGGTCTCGGTGTAGGTGCCCTTGTAGACCGGCACCACCTTGTAGGCGCTCTGGGATTTGTTGAAGCCGCCGGCGATCTCGGCGACCTTCTCGCCGAGCTGCCCGCCCATGGCGTGCCACCACTGGATCTCGACCTGGGCCTGAGCGGTCCCCGCGCCCAGCACCAGCGCCACCGCGCCCGCGATCCACGCCTGTCGACCACTCATGCGCCCCTCCATCATTTTTAGCCGGCTTCGTTGTAGGGACCTTAGCGTGAAAGCTCCGTGACAGGGAGCGCTCAGGAAAGCAGGCTTCGCCTAGGCTTTGGGCGGCTGCCTTCCAGGCACTCCACTCAAACCACGGAAGTTATCCACACGACTCGCGAGCCCCGCTGGTCCATTTTTTGCTCCGAACTCCTTGTGCTCGACCTCGGCGGCACGCTAGGACTCTCGGTGACCATGAAAGCACCATGACCGCGCCCCGCTCCCTCGCCGAAGCCTTCACCACCGAGCTCGCCTTCGCCAAGGGCGCGGTGCCAATCCGGCTTCGGGTCAGCGGCCGGGCACAGCGGGTGGCGCTCCGGATCGATGGCCGGGGCCAGGCCGTCGAGCTGGTGCTGCCGAGCCGGACCCCGCTGGTCTCCGGCCTCAAATTCCTCGATCAGAACCGCGATTGGGTCGAGGCGCGGCTCAAGGACCTGCCGGTTCGCGTGCCCTTCGCCGACGGCGCGGTGATCCCGATCCTGGGCACCAAGTACCGGATCCGCCACATGAAGCGCCGGCCGGGCGACCAGGGTCCGGTCTGGATCGAGGGCGACGAGATCCGGGTCACCGGCGATGCCGCTCATATCTCCCGCCGGGTGCGGGACTTCCTGGTCGAGACGGCGCGGCAGGAGTTCACCCGGCGCGCTCGGGCCTTCGCCCCAAAACTCGACCGCAAGGTCGCCCGCATCAGCATCCGCGACATGACCAGCCGCTGGGGCAGCTGCTCGAGCTCGGGGAGCCTCGCCTTCTCCTGGCGGTTGATCTTCGCGCCCGAGGGCGTCGTCACCTACATCGTGGCCCACGAGGTCTGCCACCTCGTGGTGATGAACCACGGCCCCCGGTTCTGGCGTCTCGTGGAAAGCCTGACCCCGGACGCGCGCTTCCGCCAGGACTGGCTCCGCCGCCACCGCACGACGCTCATGCGGTTCGGGTGACGGGCTCCGGACTCGGAAGGGGCACTCGTCTCATCAGCCGAAGCAGGACGAGCAGGGCCGGAAAGCCCGCCGCGGTGGCGACCGCGAAGAACGGCACCCAATCCACCTGATCGACAAGCCAGCCGCCCGAGGCGGAGAGTGTCGTACGCCCGACCGCGGAAAGCGAGGATAGCAAGGCGTACTGTGTCGCCGTGAACGACAGATTGCAAAGCCGCGAGAGATAGGCAACGAACGCGGCGGAGCCCATGCCGCCGGTAACATTCTCCGCCGCGATGCTGGCGGCCAGCATGGTCATGTCGTGACCGGCCAGCGCGAGCGCCGCGTACATCAACGTCGATACGTTCTGGAACACGCCGCAAATCAAGAGGCTCGGATAGAGTCCGAGCCGGGCGACGATCACGCCTCCGGCGCCGAGTCCCACGAGGGTCATCAAAACGCCGAAGATCTTGCTGACGCTCGCGACTTCGCCCTCGCTGAAGTGCAGCGAGACGTAGAGCGGGTTCGCCATCACCCCCGCCAGCGCATCGCCAAATTTGTAGAGCACGATGAACAACACGATCTCCGCCCAGAGCGGACGGGTGAGGAAATCGGCGAGCGGCTCGACGACGGCCTCGCGAAGCCAGCGCAGCACGCCGCTCGAGTCCGGCTCGCCCCCTTGCGTCGGCGCCGGCACTACATAGGGCTCAGGCGTCAGCCAGACGGTGACCATTCCGACGCCCATCAACGCCGCCATCAGCGCATAGGAGAATGCCCACCCGCCGAAGGCCGCCGCATAGAGCGCGCCCGCGCCCGCTGCGATCAGCCCGAAGCGATAGCCCCATTGCGTGGCGGCGGCGCCCTCACCCTGCTCCTCAGGCTTCAAAAGCTCGATGCGGTAGGCGTCGATGACGATGTCCTGGCTCGCCGAGAGGAACGCC